>Ga0209717_1002747_pt1 | contig 16397 bp, 7 predicted proteins | sample AD_UKC048_MetaG_FD_184418 | JGI IMG/M metagenome (GOLD analysis project Ga0209717, IMG submission 184418) | Active sludge microbial communities of municipal wastewater-treating anaerobic digesters from USA - AD_UKC048_MetaG (SPAdes) (version 2) | ecosystem: Engineered > Bioreactor > Anaerobic >... | reverse complement strand
TCATCGTCAGGACAGAGCCGACGTTGGATGAACTGGAGCTGATAAAGCCTTCCGCCTTCGACAACATCGGCCTAAGGATCTATATAAAAAAGTAATCTTTTGGGTACAAAATTGAGGAAAAAGTAATCTTTTGGGTACAAAAAGTAATCTTTGGGGTACATTTTGGTGAAAAATAGATTAATAAAATTAATCACTTAACTAATATTATTTTCACTCAAATATCTCAAATATACTCAAATACTCAGCCCCTTCGCCTGGCGGCTGCGGGGCTGGCATAGCAGAAGGAGGTGCAACTTAATGCTTAATATCAAGTCGGTCTTGCGCGCACAGGGCAAAATCATATTTTTAATTTATATATGTTTTTTAAAAATCGGCGGGGTAGGCAAGTCTCGCATTATGCACAGAGTTCATAAAAATGAACCTCTACGTCCATCGGGCTTGAGCCGATCCCCCGCCAATAGGCCAATCTGGAAATCTTAAAACATGTATGTTTTTTAAAATCTTAAGAAATTGGGCCCCACTGGCCACCCCCTGGCTTCTCTAGGCAGCCAGATCAATCGGTTTCCTGGCAGAAATCCGATTCTCAATTTTTTTTTGGGAAAATTTAATCGCTTCATTTAGCGATTTTTGGAGGAAGTATATGAAAGAAAAAGAAGAGGTACGCACCCAGGTCGGTATTTTTATCTGCCTGGAAATATGGCATTTCCCGATGACAAGGTTCTGCAGCTATTCACCAAGTTGAAAAGAAAAGCGAAGGAGATGGAATCGAAGTCTCCATCGATTCCTCAGTCTCCATCAAGTCTTGTCGGTGAGAGCACGCCTATTCGAGACCTTGAACCAAACTTGCAGGAATTGCGAGCATCGGCGATGAATTCGTATCGATTACGTTCAGACGTAATTAAGACGGAAAATGGATTTGAGGTAGTATAAAATAACAGACAACCATCTCTCAAAACACCTTAAGGGGATGATGGCTATCTGCTACTCGACTCTATCATCTGGAAACATGGCCTGGTAATATCCAGATGTGCAAATGTCAGCGGGCACTCAAAACCGGCCAGCAATGGGCACTTTAAAACCGGCCACTTTCAGCATGTCTAAGTCAGGCATACAATTTGATTGGTTCCCTCCAAATATTTGGAGGGAAAGCCATGGCCAACATACTGAAGATGGACAAGACTATTTTAATCGAACAATTACTGAAGCTTGGCTGGTCCTATCGCCAGATCGAAAGAGAAACAGGTATTCGTCGCGAGACCATAGCCAAGTATGATCCTCAGCGTCCAAAACCGGCCAAAGTGCCCGCCGGCTGTCCGTCTGTAGATGAAAACCGGCCAAAGTGCCCGCCGGGTGAATCTGACACCGGTCATTCCTCGTTCTCACCGCCCCCAACGCGAATACCCACTCGAGTCAGTAATGCAGCGGCCTATGCCGAGCAAATTTCCCCAAGGCTCGAGCTGGGCCTCTCCGCCCAACGAATCTACCAAGACCTGGTAAGCGACTTTGGATTCAAAGGATCCTATGACAGTATCAAGCGTTTCGTACGCAAGTTCAAGAAACGCTCACCTCATCTTGTTGGCCACATGCACGCCTCACCCGGCGAGGAGGCGCAAGTCGACTTTGGGCTCGGCGCGCCCGTCCTGAAAAATGGCCGGTATCGACGGCCATGGTTTTTCAAGATCGTACTTTCATATTCGCGCCACTCGTATGAAGAAGTGGTCTGGAAGCAGGACGTAGAGACCTTCATTCGCTGCCACGAGCATGCCTTTGCAGACTTTGGCGGCGTGCCCGCTTTGATTCGTTATGACAATCTGAAAAGCGGCGTTTTGGACGCCAACCTCTTTGAACCTGAGCTCAATCCCTTGTATGCTGAATTTGCCAAACATGCCGGCTTTGTGCCGTTGCCCTGTTTGCCGCGCAAGCCTGAGCATAAAGGGAAAACAGAATCCGGCGTCGGCTACACCAAAGATAATGCGCTTAAGGGCCTGAAATTTGATTCGCTTGAAGCCGAGAATGCCCATCTGCGAAACTGGAATAAAAATGTGGCGCGTACCAGAATTCACGGAACTACCAAACGCCAGGTTTGGGCCGTGTTTAGCAACGAAGAAAAACCTGCTTTAAAACCCTTGCCGGCAACACCATTTGCCTATTTCCAGATCGGTCAGCGCACGGTCCTTGACGATGGCCATATCGAAGTCAAAGGCGCCTACTACTCAGTCTCTCACAAACTGATCGGACAAAAAGTCCAAGTCCGCTTCAATGCTGAAACCGTCAAAATCTTGCTCAACCATCAGATCGTGGCGTTTCATCGCACCATCGAACCGGGGCGTTTCAGCACCAATAAAGAACACCTGCCCGAGGGATTTTGCCGCACCATTGAAGAAACCAAGCGGTATCTGCTAACCCGGCTAGCTGAGATTGGCCCGCATTGTCAACAGGCAGGGCAAGAGATTATCCTGGCCCGAGGTCAACTGGGCTTTCGCGCCCTCCGCGGCATCCTGCAGCTCTATAAGAAATACTCCGCTGAAACTCTGGAGCAAGCCTGTTATCAAGCCCTGCAAATTCACTCCGTACGCTATCATACCATCAAAGCGCTGTGCGAAAACCGGCAGTATGATCTTGACCTGGACGATGGCAGGGCTGCCTTCCTGCAGCACCATGAAATTATCAGGTCGCCTCAAGAGTATCAACACTATGCGCAATCCCTGCAGCAGCTCACCGAACCAGGAGAATAATATGGAACAGATCCTTTACCAGCTCAAGATGATCCGCCTCTCCGGCATGGCCAATGGCTTACCCATCCGAATACAGGAGGCACAGGCCAACGACCTCTCCTATCTGGATTTTCTCGCCAATCTACTGAAAGATGAACTCCTGAAACGCCAGGAACGGCTCTTGAATCGAAGGCTGAAATCGGCAAAATTACCTGAGCTCAAAACTCTGGATACTTTTGACTTTTCCTTTAACCCGGCCATCCGCAAGAAAACCATCATGGATTTGTCAGCCTGTCGCTTTATCCAAAATAATGAACCGGTCATCCTGCTCGGCCCGCCCGGTGTAGGTAAAACCCATCTCGCCATTGGCTTGGCAATTGCCGCAGTGGAAAAGGGCTTTACGGTTATCTATCGCTCCATTTTTGATCTGGCCGAAGAACTCGCCGAAGCCGCCGCTCTCGGTCAACGCAAACAAATGATCCATGATTTGGTCAAACCAGATTTGCTGGTCATCGATGAGTTTGGCATGCGCAATCTCGCCCCTTCCGCCGCCGAAGATCTGCTGGAAATTATCCATCGCCGCTATCGCCGAGGGTCCACCCTGATAGCCACCAATCGCCCCTTGGAAGACTGGGGAAAACTCTTGGGCGATAATGCCGCTACCTCCGCCATCCTCGATCGCATGATGCACACGGTCCATATGATTATGATTACCGGCAGAAGTTATCGATTGAAACATGCCGATGAGAAAGAACAAAAAGAGCTTGATAATGAATCAAAAAAAGAATAAACTTAACTCCTCGCTGACTGGCCGATTTTGATCTGCCCACCCCTGGCCGCTTTTAAAGTGCCCGCTGACAGTGCAAATGAGTGTTATGAAAATTCAAACATCCGAGAGAAATCTTATTGTTACTTTGAAGATAGTTGTTAATTTTGTACTAAAATATTTATGACGTTCACATTGTAATCAAGAAAATAATTATATATTTTGTCAGGACAAGACCTCGATGATGATTTCACGGGCAAGTAAAACATGGATCGATATTTTGGAATGGCTTGGGCACTTTTTAGGCTTATTATCTTGCTAAGCAGTCGAATACAAATTAAGAACGTGCAATTATTTGTCCCATATGCCAACTTTTTCAGGAGGAATGATAAACGACATTCTATGGCAAGGCGGAAGACGAAAGAAGAAAGGAAGAGGTCGGTAAGCACCCTACGGTTCTCGAGAATACTAGGACAACGAAAAATACATTTTGTCAGCTTACGGGCATAGCAATCGGGAGACCTGGAAACAACTTGCCCAGTTAGAAGCTAACGGCTATGGCACAAGATAACGAAAGATCGTGCAGCGGATCTTTGAACAGCTGACAATGTTAAAGGCAGGCCGCCAGTTTCCTAAAACGGCTGAAAGTAGTTCAAAATTTCTTCTCGTGCCTCCTTGTACGTTTCAAGAAGATGATAATCTCCGTAGGTAAACGCAACGATCTATCTCAAATACGAGGTAAAAGCTATGGCGAAATATTCTCTGCTTTTTTCTTTGTTCATGATGGGATGCATTTTTTCATGCAGTTGTCAGACAGCCGATATTAATGCAACTGTAAATGTCCGAACTCCCCCGAACACACCGCCGGATACCAATTTATTCATTGCCGGAAACCATCCATCTTTGGGGAATTGGAATCCCAATTCTGTCAAGATGGTGAAAATAAACGATTCGCTCTGGAGTACCACTATTACACTGCCCAAAGGTTTTTATCTCGAATTTAAAATCACTCGCGGTTCATGGAACAAACAGGCAATTTTTAAAAAGGGTGAAATCCCACCTAATACAGCACTTTTGGTTTCATGCGACACAGTTATAAATGTCATACCTGCCGGCTGGCAGGATTTGGACAGCAGGTCAGGTCGTGGCATAGTAGGTGATGTGGAGTACCACCGTGACATTCCCGGAGATCATTTGAATTATGCGAGAGATATTATAGTATGGCTTCCCCCATCGTACCACAGCAATACTACCACAAGATATCCCGTTCTATATATGCACGACGGACAGAATATTATTGATCCTTCCACATCATTCACTGGCTATGACTGGCACGTGGATGAAATTTCCGACAGCCTGATATCAGCCTGTAAAATGAAAGAAATTATTATAGTCGGCATATCGAACACACCCGACCGGTCACAGGAGTATGGCAATACCCCACTAGGTCGTGCATATATGTCGTTCATCGTTACTAAACTTAAGCAATTCATAGATTCCATCTACCGCACAATACCGGACCGCGAAAATACGGCAACAATGGGTTCGTCGATGGGTGGACTCATTTCGTTTATGCTTGTCTGGAATTATCCCGACGTGTTTGCGCAGGGTTGCTGCCTCTCGCCTGCATTTTTGGGAGGGATCATCGATTCTGTAAAGCATTATCAAGGCGATTATAAAAAAATCCGGATATATATGGATAACGGAGGAAAAGGCCTGGATGAGGAACTACAGTTGGGCTGCGAGGAGATGCTGAGCGCGTTGCTGAAAACAGGTTTCGTTGAAGGCAGTAACCTGATGTGGTATCATGACGCCGAAGCGGAGCACAATGAACGTGCATGGGCAGCACGGTTGTGGAGACCGTTATTGTTCATGTTCGGGAAATGAGCCGGAGCACAATCAAGGCTGCAAGAGAAAGCAAACCGTTCGCCAGTCCATATTGAAATTTGTGATAATACCGATAAAGAGCTGAGCTATTTCCACTATGCACCCAAAATCCACCACCCAGTGCCTACCGGGAACAAAATTTGAAATGCTATAAGATGACGATACCTTGAAAAAATGCTCTTTATGGCCTTTCTGGAAATCAGCAAAAAATGGTCGATGCCAGTGCAGAACTGGGCGCTAATAATTTCGTACTTCTTTATAATGAACAAGGATAGTTTGCCTTTTAAAATCTGGTCTTATGCATCTACTCAATAGAAATCTACAGTCTCCAAATTTCCTGAATGTTATATGCTATCACCATTAGAATAGCGTTTAATGACGTTCAATCAAACGACAATTCTAATTCCAGGTTATCATTCGATTATATGTAATAACGTTTCCAGTTTTTTGGAGGAGGTGCCACTGTCGGGTTTATTCCCGAAAGATAATTTCGAAGTTCGTCGTCCAACGTGCAATCAGAAAAAATAGCATCACCCAAGCCAGTTGTATCATAAATAATAATGTCTTTAATAAATGCCCCTTGGAAGTTAGTCTCATCGACGTTTGCGAAACTAATATTCGCCTTATATAAGTTACAGCCGGTTAAATTAGCACTATCAAGCCGCGCTCCTTTAAGATTCGCAAAACTCAAATCAGCATTAGTAAGATTTGCGCTAGTCAGGTTTGCTCCGTTCAGCCATGCTCCAGTTAGAATAGATCCTGATAAGTCTGCTTCTTCCAGGATTGCCCAACTAAGAACTGCATAAGATAGATCTACATCCTGAAAATCAGCACATTTTAGATCATCCCTGAACTGTAAATAGTCATCCATATGTTTTTTATGATATTCTAATATTTCCTGCAAATTTCTAGATCCTACTAAAATATTTCGCGGGTTCCTTAAATTATTCTTATTTATCATTTGTTATTCTTTCCATTTTTGAATAAAGTTCAGAATAGTTATGAATGTCATGTCATTATTCTCAAGAGCCACTCTAAATCACGCCTCCCCGTGTCCGCTGGAGTCTTACATTTTCAACCGCACAGACCAAGCGCATCTACTATGCTTTCTATCTCTTTCGAGATAAAACTAAAAACTTATTTTTACGGCTATATCTATTCAGGCTTTCAAGGTACTTACTAAAGCTAAACTTTAATCTGCCCGGATTTCAAGGAGAAAGCTTAAATCCTTATTTATAAACAGGATCTTTTTTCAGCTCTGTTTAAAGGCACCAGGCCAACCGCCATGTTCTTCAATAACCTGATCAATTTCTTGCATAAGACGGATAGTCTCAGATAGGGCGACAACTATCTTTTGGTAATGGTTGATGTCTTCTTCGGATAGAGTTCGCCCTTTTCGATCTTTAAGCCATTTTTCACATACTTGATATCCGCCGATTTGGAAATTCCAAACATCTTCGTAAACTACCCTGAAGCCGGCTGTCTGGTTTGTGTCGATCCAGATAGTATTATTGGACCAAGAAGCCTTCTCTACTTTTAGTGTACGATTACCGCAGTATTGGGTGCCCAAGTGCTCGAGCTTTGAAGATTCAAAAAGATGGAGAGTGACTAAGTCATCGCCAAGTTGAGCTAGTTTACAGAATAAATCCATATCCCCAGTCAATGGAAGGCGAGGGAAATCAATTTTCAAAAAATCAGCATAGCGTAGCCTATAGCTCGGGCTATGAAAAACAGCGTAAGCGTAGTTGAAAATATCTTCAGGAGTAAGTTTAGCTGCATCACATCCAAGCTTGTAACGAAGAGCCATAGAAAACGCTGGTGTGAAATTCGGGCGTGTTTTATTTTCGTCAAAACATAGCTCTCCATGATGCTTCGCGAATGATTCGTGCAAATACAGAGGTGCTAGGCTCAAGATGCCTTTGTTGCTGTAACAGGCACGATTATCAACAGGCAGCCGGCTAACAATAAAATGAGAATATCCATCCCCGGAGGCTACTTGTCGCATAAAGACCAGTGCTCGATTGCCTTCGTTCAGAAGGTGCCCATTTACCTCAGGCCGCGGCCAATCTATCATGCTATCAGTCCAGTAAATCCACCGGATGTCGAACGGACGGTAGAGACACTGATGGATGTGCTTTCTCCAATTTTGATCTTGTCGAATTTGTTTCCTCGCCTCGGGTACCTTCCAACCACGTGTATCCCCATCGAGGTATTTATCAGAACCACAACCTTTGAAAAATTGCTCTCGGATTAATGCATCTGGCACTTTGGGATCAATGAATGACTCAATTCGTTTGAGAAGCACGCGGTCATCGAAATCAATCACGAAATGATCGCGGGCTGTGATAAATCCACCAGCAAAAATCATAAAAACTTCATTCAACCTAACGGCAGATTCGTACTCCTCTGCATAATCATCGAGTCGGGGAACAAATAGATAGAATTCGCCATTGGGATTGAGTCGGTAAGTGGTAAGATTGCAAGGCGTTCCATGGCTAAGCGCAAAGTATTTATCTTTGCGTGACCCCCAAAGATCGCCTTGAATCACAATCTTTTTTTGGCTGAACGGTGTCTTGGCGAAAAGAGAAATTGCAACACCCTGCTGTATGTCGAAAACGTTTTTATCCTCGCCGCTTTCTGGAGCCTTCTCCCGCTTCATTGCATTGCCATGGAGGTCGAGTAAGTACATCTTGTTGAATGTCTGCAACAGGTTCCATCGCAATCCTCGAAATGTGGGATTATCGTAGAACGCGTGGTTTGTTATCAGTCCGATAATACCAATACCAGTTAAAATTAAACAGTTTTCTGAGAAACGAAGAAATTTCACATAATCATCATGAAGCCAGTGTTTCCTTTCATTAAAATGAACACCTGCGATGTATTTGTAGGGTTCAATTAATTTTGCCGCTTCATTTGACATATTTGCGGAGAGACCAGAATATGGTGGATTACCAATCACAATTGTAAATCGTGTATCTTTTTTTATGTTATTTACTGACTGCGCTTCGTGGGCGAGCGCAGGGATGACATACTCAAACCTACCCGAAAAGTCTTGCGCTGGCTCCAGTGAGTTCGTTAAATATACTCGAGCACGCACATCGCTTCCAAACCGATAACCTGTCTCGTAGAGCTTTAATCCGATCTTTAGGTGCGTGATAACGTACGGTGCCATCAGTAACTCATAGCCATGCAAACGTGTTAGCAGGTGTTTCGGTATGTACTCATTCCAGAAAGCGTTGATCCGCTCGCTACTGTGACCGTGCGATTTCCATTTAGCTACAAGTGTCTTGTGGATAAGGTCGATAGCTTCGACGAGAAAAGTACCTGTGCCAGTTGCTGGATCGAGAATTTGAACAAAGTCCTGGTCTGGTGATACACCCTTGGGGATTTTCAAGCCCTTGTGGCGCTTTAACATTTCGCCCCAAGTAGTAATATCTGCAAGTCCATCCTCTAATCCAAATTCAGTGCGGAGCAGCTCATCCACGGAGCGAACAATGTAAGATACTACCGGCCTTGGAGTATAGAATACACCGCGTTGCATCCGTTTCTTGGCATCATACTCTTTTAGGAAAAGTTCATAGAAATGAATAACTGGATCTTCTTGTGGATTCTTATCACCAAAATCGCGAATTACTGCTTCCATATTGGAATTGTTAAGAAGATCCACAACTTCGCTTATACCTAGCTCATCGAAATCAATTCCGCCTTCGCCAGCCATCGCCTTTCTACCGCCGACATTAAGAAATGTCTCCATCAGCTCTTTTAAAAATGGATTTGTAACGGGAATCTGAACCGTCAATTCATCTGCTGTTCTACCTCTGGGATTTGCCAGCCGGGCTGAGAGTAGGCCATATGCAATTGTTTGGGCGTACATATCAGCAAAATCATCCTCAGAAAGATCATGGATTAGTGACTCCCGGAAAGCATGATGTAGCCTCTTTATTGGGCCATTCTCCGTTTCGATAGACAGGATAGAGTTCGTACGATTGCGGATTTGTTTCGCTAGAACCGCCAAACGAACAGCCAATTCTTTTGAAGTAGTGATAACCTCACGATGTCCAAGGGTGAAAGCACCGGCCCAATTACTTCGCCAGGATTCAATGTCCTTTTCATTTTCAGGCCAGGCCAGTTTATAATGGAGCTCTTTTTGAACATGATCAATATGTAAAAATGTATCTGCTTCATCCCACCCTAAGACACGTAATGTTGGCAATTCAACAGAATGCTCATCCTGAGAGAAATGCGCAAAAGTGATCTGCCGTTGAGCTACTTCTCCAAAGCTAGAAATGAACAAGAGATCATTAATTTTCCATGATGCACGCTCAGAAACTCTCGCACTCGCTTTCTTTTTTATTGCAAGGCTGCTCAGAATACGACGCAATGCGACTACAGGCAAACGTTTTGGCGCAAATTTTACAAAAAAAATGCCCCATGGTTGATCATCAAGAAGAGGGCGCAGTTGCTTAATCTCTTCAATATTTACTGCAGCATTACTATCAATCCCAAGTTCCGTAGGGTCATATTCATATGTGAGTTGATCAAAATCATAAACATCAATAGGCCAATTTAATTCATCCCTTAGATAATTGACGAGATCTGGGAATTCCCTAATATTTCTCAAGGCATTAGTATTCATAATTGTTTCTCTTCGCTCCTTAGCACAATTCCATCCAGGCCTTCAATACAGGCTTGACGCCAATTGGGGCTTGTACTTTTTTCAGGTAAGTATTTTTGATATGCTTTTCTAGCTTTATGCGAATCTCACTTAGAGTTTCTTTCGGAATAAGGCATTTTCTTTTTGTATCAGGAGCAGAACGGATAACAGCAATTATTTCCGAAGGATCCTCAACGATTCCGCCACTGGCAACATCATAGAGATACCAATGCACTGAACCAGCTTCGATTGACCATTCATTTTGTTCTCGATTTTCGTCACCAAGCGGTTTGGCTGGCAATGCATAGCAGAAAAATACCGCCTGTGATTCAAGAGAAGGATGTTGTCGGCCACTGAATACTTTTTGTGGAAAACCATTCAGCTTTTCTTCGAGGCCAGGATGGGCTTTAATGAGCTGTTGATATTCCAAATGCATTTGTTCAATGGGAGAGGGCTTGCCTTCATAATCTTCATAAAAGTCACGCAAATCTTCATAATCATCATCTGGCTTGAGTAGCTTTTTCCCTTCGATGCCAAATGTTTTCGATATCCGCAGTGTTTTTTTCGAGACGGTTTTATACAATCTGAGTAAATCGTCAAGCTCATCAGGCGGCAGAAAATTCCAATAGGCAATCTCGCCCCTAAGCCTTGCCTGATCTGGATGATCAGCAATGATCCGCTTCTCGATTTCCCCATTTAGCCTACGATCAACACGGCCGATGCGCTGCATAAGGCGCACTGGGTTCCAATGCAGATCATAATTAATAAGCCTTGTGGCATCCTGCAAGTTTAGCCCTTCAGAAAGCACGTCGGTGGAAATCAGCACCCGGATTTCCTGTTTCCCTCTGTTTGCAATCTCGGAACTTGAGGAGCCATTATAATAAGGAGAAAATCTGCGGATTACATCAACACGATCCGATTTACAGGCGCTATCAATTTCTTCTACTCCCGTGATCCCAGCTTCAACTAATTGTCTTTTTAAATATCTGGCTGTATCCATAAATTCGGTAAAAATAATTACCTTTTGCCGAGATAGCACGGAGTCATTTTTTAACAAGTTTTTCAAAGCGGCAAGTTTTTTGTCCTGAGTGGGTTTGAAATCTTGCAGCTCATACAGAAATCGCACCAGTTGTTCTAAATCCAGAAGAGTCTCATCGATAATTTCATCGATTTTAAAATCATCACGTGACAGTTTATTTTTTCGAATGTTTTCATAAATGACATCAGGAATCAATTCCTCTTCGATTTGAGCCTCTTCATCCTCCCAGATCTCCATTTGGTGCGTTTTCATGTACCCGATTAGACCGCTATGCTGGTTTTTCCATCTTTCGACCAGCCGCTTTTCATGATCCGTTTCAGCATGAATTTCTAGCCAGGCTAAAAGTTTCCTAAGCAGTGTCCATAAAGAGAGTGTAAAAGCTTCAACCGAACTCTCAAATCTTTTCAAGAAACTAGTGCGGACCAGTGATACGACTTGTCTCTGACGACCATGTTCCATTGGATCAATGCTAGCATCATCGCCCTTGTAGTAGGCATATGGATAATAAATCGCAAGTGAAAATAGAGGTTTCTCCTTACTAAATGCTTGCTCTATCATCCCCAGGAGCTTTCCATACGTCTGTTTGACAGAATACGGAACAACCTTTGGCTCCTTTGGTTTTGGGAAAAGGATATCCTGTCCGTTGCCTTGAGCGATACTCTTTTTTACATAGGACCGGCTGTGCTGGACGACCAATCGTCTAAATAGATCATCCTGATTCAGTACAAGTTCAGCTTCCAATGCATCAAAATCTGTGATGGCATCATTCGATCCCTGCCGTTGTTGTAAAAGACGTTCAAGGGCTTTTTCCATCCTTATGAAATGACCTTGAAGTGAATGTATCCCCAAGGGTGCATCACTAAAATAGTCTGGCTTTAGGCGAGAGAATAATTCAATCATGTGCTGCAAATCAGTCAATCGATTATTAATAGGTGTTGCCGTCAGCATAAAAACCGTTTTATCTTCACAAATATCAAATAGCCTCCAATAATGAGACAAACGTTCTTCAGGATCAGCGCCTCGAATTCCTCTGTTTCGAAAATGGTGGGCTTCGTCAATTATAATTACATCAGCTCTCTCTCGAACACTCTCCAAATCTTCTTGATAGCTTCCTTTTCGGAGCAAGTCAGTATGATTGAATATTTCCAGTTTGCTATATTTTCCAAAGAGATGGGGTAACCGTTTTTTTAATTCCATCTCCCAAACAGCCACACGAGCGGATTTAGGGACAAAGAGGGCAACATTTTTTCGATCATGAACGATTAAACGCTCAATCAGCATTAAGCCAACAAAGGTTTTTCCCAATCCAACGCCGTCGCACAAAAAAGCACCATTATATGCGGCAGCTCGTTTCATTAAGCCGTGATAGCCTTCTTTCTGATATTGTGCCAGTATTGGATAGATGATTGACTCGTTTCTTTCCCATTCAGAATCAGATAATTCATACCCTTTAAAAAATTCCTGTAGCGCTTTGGCATAAACATCTAATGGTGTGAAGCTCTGGATGTGCCGTTCGATTACTCTTAGAATATCGGGAGTAACATCCACACCCTGGTCCCAGTGCTCATCATACCATTCCTGCAAGACGGAAACTGGACGACCGGTGATCTGAACATTGAGCTCAATATTTTCGGTAAGTCCGGGGAAGGTAAAATTCGAGGATCCAACAAGTGCTGAGGCACCTACTACTTCAAGGCGAGCATGCGTGATATAGGCTTTTGCGTGGAATTTGTCCTTGCGGTAGACACGGCAAAGGAGCTTGCCAGCTCTGATCGCTTCGACAATAGCCGGAACACCCTGCAAAAAGTCGTTCTTCTCTTTTTCGGTTTCAATGCTATCATCAAGCCGTTTGGATACTTCCTGGAGGCCTAGCTCAAAAGCTTTCTGTGTCCTTTTAGATACTTCATCACCCATAAGGACTCGGATGAGGTCTACCTTTTGCCATTCATCCTTTAATGAAAGCAGTGAACCTATTTCAAAATACGCTGTGGCAATATCAAATTGTCTGGATATCTGGCACCAATCATGGAGGTATTTAAGCACTTTCCAATCTTGGTCGCTGTTATCAACTATGAATAATTCGCTGCCGGTTGGGCTTTGGCGGTTCGGCATGCCGGAATTTCTCCAGTTAGATGTGGTAACAAAACAATGTTTTATCAAGGGCCAGAAAGATCTTGTGCAGTAATCATCTTAATCTGGTGTATTAGCTTTAATACTAGTTAGTAACTTTGCGAGTGCTTCTGTGAAGGAAGACTTGGTGATTTTAAGGCTGCCACTTTTATTTCTCACTTCAACAAAGGGCGGATACCCATCCTCAGAATTTAATTTTGCGGTCAGACTTGGATTGTCGCCAAGTCCAGTTATTTTATGAGCTATTGGCCCAATCAGTATGCCTGAGAACGGGGAATTATATCTTATGTTTTCAATATTGTATCTCTTATTTTCTTGATAATCATTATGAATTTCCAATTGATTCTTGGCAACACCATGGTCTCGTGCAATTCCATAGATGACATTTACATTAATTGCATTGGCTCCAAGGACAAGAATTTTAACATTGGGTAGTTCGGCTCTAACTGGAACAGTCTGCTGAATATCAGCAATTTGTTTAATTTGCTCGGCATATTGAATATCTTTGTCCTTTAATAGCTTTTGAAAGTAGTCAATACTTTCAGTTTGTGCTTCATTTTTGGCTCTTAACTGCACTATCTCTTTGTTAGAATTATCGAGGAGATATTTTAAAAATTCAATATTGATTCGCGCAGTTTTCAAATCAGTGACTTCATCTGATAGATCAGGAGCGAATCTGGTATCGGTGCTGAGGGAGACGAAGCGGTGCCAATCGGGTTCAACAGAGAGCAAGTGGGGTTTGATCAATTCTCTCAGTTTAAGTGTAAGAGAGTAGTATCTGTCCTTTTGCTCTCCGAGGGTACTAAAGTAATCATACAGATTAAGGATGAATTCTTTGATGATTGCAGTAGATTGCGAACCCTGCTCAGTATTTTCGATAAATGTTTTATCTATTAATTTAAAAAATGGCTCTGGATCAAGAATAAGACTCTCTATCTCCAGCTTATATAGTAGCTTAGCTGAATAGTTGTAAACCCAGTTTGGTAGATCTTCAGATAAATCTTTAAGATACAGTAAATAGTTATTTGCCTTTTTAAAATTATTGTACTTAAAACATAACTGCGCTAATATTTTAGATATATCAATAAAAATATCTGGATATTTGGAGTAGGACAGTCCAGTTTCGATAAGCCCATCGAGAACAGCTAGAATTTTTTTATCAAATCTGGAATCCTCATTATAAAAAATATAGACATATTTTGCTGCCCAATAAGAAGTCTGAGGTCCACTAGTTCCACTCTCTAAGATTGTTAAGGCTTCATTGAATAATTGTTCATCTAGTTGATTATTGTGTATAGCAGAAAGAAAACAGGACATTTCTGGCATTCCTTACGGTTAATATTTTAATTTTTAATAAAGTCTGATAGGCTTTGCATTGATTCGTTTGAGAGTTTTTCGAAAGACTGTTGATTCTCAAAATATTGATCTTTAAAAGAATTCCAATTTCCCCACTCTTTCCTTATTTGGGGATGAGAATTTAAAATGATGTCCCCTTTGTCATATCTATATTGCGTAGCCTGGATACGATAGCAAGCATAAGGTTCACTTTCCCTACAATTAAGTAGTAGTTCCTTAATGTTATTTTCATAATTTTTATCAGCTAATAGTGTTTTTACCCGATTCCATAATAACGACCTGCTGTTTAAGATATTAATAAAATACTCGATTCCATTAGTGGTTACAATGATAATACTCTCGTCTTTGCCCTTCGAAAATTTTACAGTCGTAGGCATTCTTTGATAATAAGCCTCTTCGTAAGGTTTCCTGGGGACATAATCACAATTCAATGCAATTGCTGTAGCTGCATCAATTCTCTTTAGTAATTGGAAGTCTTTTTTAACTTCATATCCCAACGGTGCCATCCCATTTAGCATTCCATAGAGCGACCAAATTATTCTCTTTTCAAAGCTGTTTAACGGAAACTTTTGCAGTTTCTCTTGCAGTTTATGGTAATCATTAGGCGAATAAGCCGTAAGAAAAACCAACAAACCTTTCAATGTTATAAAATTCTGCGGCCAATTTGCTAGCAGATCAACAATTTTTCCTCCTAAACCATCAAGGACACTTTGAATATTTTTAATGGCCTTTTCATATCGAAGAGCCACTTGGTCGAAGCTTGGTAAGTTTTTCTCGGTAATCAAGTGAGGCATTCTATCTCGAAATTCTTGAAGGAATGATTGAAGTAACAATTTGGGATTAAAATTATCTGCACTTGCTTCACATAACAAGTAAAGCAGTATTTTATATGATATGATGTCTGAAAATGCTTCAACATCCTCATCCGCTGCTTGTACATGACCTGCCAGGTTCTGTTCTAAACTTTTATCCAGTAATAATTTCTTTGTCCATGCTAAATATCGAAATGGTGTGTTGTCTTTTAATTTCATTAAACTGCTAATTTTCTTAACATCAAATTTCTTTAACTCTTTTATCTGATTTAGAATATTTCCTATTTCAGTTTCAGAGCTATGGCTTATATCTCCTTTTATTTCGGCAATTACATCAAGAAATGTATGATCAAAATTTGTCCTTAATTCGTGTTCAATTTCTTGTATGTATGAGTAGTAACTTACTATTAAAGAAGCTTTAATTTTATTCCGAAGTGTAATTTGCCTCTTATATAATTCTACTGGCACGCTTATCGAATTAAATAGCTCTAGAATTCTGCCTTCTTCTATCTCCAATTGACCCGAAAAAAGATCGGGAGTAATTGAACATCTTTTCTCGTCGAATTCAATATTTGCACTCTTAATAGTAATGAATTCTTTTAGCAACTGTTCGGAGCGAAAATGAATCTTTGTGATTGCCTGGACAGGAAGGTAACCAGGAATGATGGCGAAAGTACTAGTGGGCAGAAGTAAATCTTCCAGCAATCCGAGTTTTTGCTCATAATTTGTATTAACAATATAAGCAGGTATTTGCACCCCTTTCTCAATTTGGTACTCAAGAATTATTGTATAGAGAGAACCCTCCTCGGCGTCTTCGAATTGCTGCAAGATTTCTCCCATTAGAGGCTCTTTTGTGATTAAAATTCCCCAATCAATTTTACCACCCGGAAAAGGCCTAAAAATGTCGGTTTCAAAAAACCTTAGAGGCAAAACAGAATCCATCGAAAGTATATGTCTAAAATTAAAGTTGTTAGTATAGACATAATAACTGGGCGCTTTTCCAGAAGCCACTGGACTAAAGAGATCGATATCTTTTGTC
>Ga0209717_1002743_pt1 | contig 16435 bp, 14 predicted proteins | sample AD_UKC048_MetaG_FD_184418 | JGI IMG/M metagenome (GOLD analysis project Ga0209717, IMG submission 184418) | Active sludge microbial communities of municipal wastewater-treating anaerobic digesters from USA - AD_UKC048_MetaG (SPAdes) (version 2) | ecosystem: Engineered > Bioreactor > Anaerobic >... | reverse complement strand
GAACATGATCGGCATATCGCTGAACGCGAATTCCTGCACGTTGGGTTCGGAAGTCAGGTCGTTGGGCAGATCAGATACCGCCCGGTCAATCGCGTCCTTTACTTTTTGTTTGGCGATATCTGTTTTTACATCAGTATCAAACTCCACCACAATCAGACTATAATCGGCCTGTGAAATACTCTGAATCTTATTCACCTTGGCCCCGCTGATGCCTTTCAGTTCTTTCTCGATCGGCTGGGTCACCAGGTTTTCAATGTCTTTGGCTGAGTTACCCGCATAAATCGTGGTGACCGAAATGGTGGGTACCACAATATCCGGAAACTGTTCTTTCGGCAGGGTGACAAACTGGGTCAACCCGATGGCCGATATGATGATCGCCAGGATGTACACCGCCACCTGGTTGTCGATGGCCCAGCTGGTCGGCTTGAACTCCTTGATTTTTTTTACAATTCCTTCTGTCAGTTTCATATATCAGTATTTTGGCTGTAATTATTTGTTGGCACTGGTGGCGATGGATTGTCCATCGTACACCGACTGGTAACCTTCGGTGATCAGCAGTTCGCCGCCGCTCAGTCCGCTTTTGATCTCGATCCGGCCTTCATATACCTCACCTACATTCACTACTTTTTTACGGGCCACCATTTTATCACCGGCTTTTTCCATGACATAAACAAATTTTCCGTTCTCATCACTCTGTACGGTATTCACCGGAATGACAATCGTACCCCTGGCTTCATAATCCAGGATCTTCATCAATGCGGTCTGATTGGGTTTCAATAAAGGATCAGCAGGCAGGCGTGCTTCAGTCAGGAAAGATCTGGTCGTGGCATCGATAGAGGCGCCCACCACACTGATGACGGATGCATAAGGCGCTTTCCCCGTTTCAGGAACAGCAATCAGCACTTTATCTCCCTTCTTCACTTTCGCTACATAATTATCCGGCACTGGCACTTCCGCTTTTAAAGAAGCGGCATTAACAATCACAATCTGCCCACCCTGCTGCGTGGCTCCTGAGAAAAATTCGCCCACCCGTACATTCACTTCTTCCACTACTCCGCTCATTCCTGCCCGTACATTCGTCATATCCAGGGCTTCGGCAGCCTGGCCTACACCGGCTTCTGCAGATTTCAGCTGGGCACTCATAGCATCCACATCGGCTTTCGCATTGATTACATTGATCTCCGCACCGATATTCTGCTTCCAGAGATTCTGGTAACGCTCATAAACAGTTTGAGCCTGGGCCAGCCTTGTTTTCAGCTGACTCACGGCCTGTTGGGCCGAAGCCAGTTGCTGGCGCTGTATGGCATCATCCAGTTTCAGGACTAGTTGTCCCACTCCTACTTTCTGGCCTACGCTTACAAAGATGGAACGAATCAATCCACCCTGTCCTTTCGGTGCCACATAACCAATACCGCTTGCGGAAATTTTTCCCTGCAGATCGATATAGTGGGCAAAATCAGAAGTACGTAAAGTGTCAACCGCAACCAGTGTCTTTACCCGGCTGGCGGCATTGGTGTCAAGCTTAGCGATCTGCTCTTCAATTTTTTTGATCTGATCATCCAATCCGGATTTATCCTTTTTGAGTTTGTCCAGTTCGGTTTTAAGATCCGTGAGTTTACCTTTCTCTTCTTTGGCACTGCCCCCACAGGCAGCTATAGAAACTGTCAGCAGTAGTGCTGTAGCAATTTTCAAAATCGTATTCATATTTTTTAATTTATAAGTCAATGGTTGGTTTTTTATTAAAGTTTGCCGGTGGCTTTGAGAAAATCGATACGGGCAATGACCGCGTCATACAAAGCGGTGATATAACTGGTCTGCGCCGTTTTCAGTTCCACCTGTGCCGCGTTGATCTCGGTTTGTGAACCGGTCCCCACTTCATACTTTTTCTTGGTCTGCTGGTAGACAGTCTCCGCCAGTTCCATGTTTTTTTTCTGGTAATCCATCGTGCTGATCGCAGAACGGTAATTATTCTTTGCCGTTTCCACTTCACTGTCAATGGATAATTTCAGCGCTTCGATCTGATTCTCGGTTTTGCGCAGGTCAATACGTGTCTGCTGGATTTTTGATTTGGTATAAAAGCCGTTAAAAATCGGAATAGACATATTCAGGTTAACCGAAGAAATGGTGAACCAGTCGCCCTTACCCAGGAAGTTCCATTTATTCCGCTGGGCATTCTTCGCATACTGACCGCTCAGGGAAATAGTCGGGATCTGGCTCAGTTTATAACGTTTGATGTTAAACTCATTCAGCTCCTTACCAATCTGGGCATACTGAAATTCCTTCCGGTCTTCATACTTGTAAATACTGGCTTCAAGGATGCCGTCTTTAATCTGTTCTTCGGTAAGCAGATCCGTCAGCACCAGTTCATCCTTCACAGGCATACCCATCAATACTTTAAGACCGTAGTAACCGTTGGAAATACTGTTCATCACTTTCCCTTTCTCCGTCCGCAGGTTGGTCAGGGCCACATTCAGTTTGTCCACATCAAGCTTTTCAGCAAAGCCATTCTCAAAAATGATCTTTGTATCATGCTGGAGTTTTTCCAGCCGCTGAATATTTGCTTCCAGCAGTTCCACCTGGGTTTTACTCACCACCAGCTGGTAATAGATCTTATAAATATTGGTTTTGATCATTTCCTCCGTTACTTCCACATTCTTCCGGGCAAAGCGCATGGTGGCATCACGGGCCTGGAGTCCTACGAATACCTGGCCGTCAAAAAGCAACTGGGAAAGTGCAATGCCTGCACTGGCGCTGTATTTCGTACCAAACTGGGCGGCTATAAAACCAAAATCCGCCGGCATCTGGATCGGATTGCCATTGCCATCTTTCACGCCCTGGTCAATCAGCACCTGGTAAGTGGAAGGCGAAATAAAGTTGGGCAGCACCTGGGTAGCTACATTGGGATTGTAGGTGGTACTCAGACTGGCGTTGATACCCGGGTAAGCCCTGGAGGTGATTTCTTTATTTACCTGCTCCTGGTACTGTACATCCAGCAAGGCATTCTTCACATTCAGGTTGTTCTTCTTTGCATAGTCAACCGCCTGCTGAATGGTGAATTCATGTTTTGTTGGTTTCGTGGTATCCGGATTTGTTCCTCCGCCCGACTGAGCCGCTCCCAGCAAGGGGAGCAGGACAGCGAGGAGCAGTCCGCGTTTATTCCCTGTTCGCTTCATAAGTAAGATGGTTTTTGCGTTGTTCATAATATTGTTGTATCAGTTGATGTCCTTTAATGGTGGTCAGTCCGTAAATGAAATTTTCTATAATCATTTCTGAAATCGTGGCCAGGTTATATTTTCCCGGGGGAAAGACCGCCACATTGAAAGGGATCATCATCGATTCCATTCGGTATTTGGACATGACGTCCACATTTAACTCGCTCCGGTAGAGTCCCTGCGAAATCCCCCACTCAATATTGTTGCGTACAATTTTTACCAGGTATTTGTCTTTATGTTCTTTGAAATGCTGGAAGGCTTTATGGTGAAATTTTTCCAGATCGTACAGCACCATGGGATTCATATTGCTCAGCTCATCCACAATTCTTTCCATCGTAATGAAGATTTCATGAATCGCGTCATTGGCCTGTTCCCGGCAGCTCTCACAATCCTGCTGCATGTCCCTGATATGGCTTTCAATCATCGCGTATACCAGCTCATCTTTATCCGTATAGTATTGGTAAAGCGTCTTTTTACTCATTCCCAGGCTATGGGCAATATCGTCCATGGATACCGAACGGATGCCAAACTGCATAAACAGTTCTTCTGCTTTGGCGGAGATTCGTTCTTTGGGTTCCATTTTGTTGAATTGAGAGGGCAAAACTACGGAAACTATTTTCGTAACAAAAGTTTCCATCCTGCTTTTTCGACCGTTCACCGATTATTTTGACCGGTCAACGCGCTCCTTTTTACCCTACCTTAGCTATATAATTCCGCAAAATGGCAGCGCCAAAACCATCCTCTCCTAAAGTATTAAGAAAAATATTAAGGTATTTTATACAGGGAATTATCATTTTAGCTCCGATTGGGATCACTTTATACGCACTATATTGGCTATTTCAGAAAGTAGACGGCATTTTAAGGCCTTTTGTAAATATCCCGGGGCTTGGTTTTATCCTCATTATCATCTTTGTGATCCTCGTGGGTTGGATCAGCTCCAATTTCCTGATGGGAAGTGCCATCACCTTTTTTGACCAATTGATGGAGCGGACGCCTGGAATCAAATTCATTTACAGTTCCACCAAGGATTTCTTCGAAGCCTTTGCGGGAGATAAACGGAAATTCAACCGGTCTGTACTGGCCAATGTCTTTTCAGCAGATGTCTGGATAGTAGGCTTCCTGACCGATGAAGAAATGGAAAAATTTGAACTCGGGGCTGATAAAGTGGCGGTATATGTACCGCAGGCCTACAACTTTGCTGGTCAGCTCTATATTTTACCCCGCGAAAAAGTCAGAAAGATTGAAAAAATTTCAGCGGGCGAAGCAATGAAATATGCCGTTACGGGTGGGGTTGTGGATTTCGAAGAAGAAAAGAATAAAGAAGAGGCTTAGTTCATCCCACCCCTTTGCTTACCATCTGCTATTTCGCTTCCCTGAAGTTTTCCCGCTTTTCCCAGCTACTAAAATCAGGAAAAAGACAGCAAGCCTTGTTGTTTTACCCATGGATGCCTGTTACCTGCAACATAGTTTTGGGAAAACTATTCCATGAAAAAAACTTCCCTTCTCCTGTTACTGATCATTTGTTCCCTCCCTGTTTTCAGCTGGGGCTTTTATGGTCACCGGATGATAAATTACTATGCCGTTTTCCTCCTGCCTCCGGAAATGATGCTCCTTTATAAGCCCAATATCGATTTCCTGACCGAACATGCCGTGGATCCGGACAAACGACGCTATACCGTACCCGAAGAAGGCCCCCGTCATTATATCGACCTCGATAAATATGGTCAATACCCCTATGATTCATTGCCCCGTAACTGGAATGAAGCCGTAAAAAAATACACGGCCGACAGCCTGCAAAAACATGGCATTGTTCCCTGGTGGGTACAGACCATGCTCTTTCGGCTGACCCAGGCTTTTAAAGACAAAGACCATGTAAAAATTCTAAAACTCTCTGCAGAAATCGGTCACTATATCAGCGATGCCCATGTACCCCTGCATGCGTCCAGCAATCATAACGGACAATACACCAATCAACGGGGCATTCATGGCTTCTGGGAAAGCCGGGTTCCCGAACTGCTGGCTGAAAAACACTGGGATTTCTTTATCGGAAAAGCTGAAATGATCAGCAACCCATCAGGCTTCATCTGGGCACGCGTACTCGAAAGTGCAGCCGCAGCTGATACGGTACTACGGTTTGAAAAAGAGCTGTCACGGCAATTTCCACCCGATCAGAAATACGCATTTGAAGACCGCAACGGAACGGTCATTCGTCAGTATTCCAGTGCCTATACGGTCAGATACAATGAGTTACTGAAAGGAATGGTGGAACGAAGAATGCGTCAGTCCATTTACGCGGTGGCTTCCTTCTGGTATACGGCCTGGGTCAATGCCGGCCAGCCGGATCTCCGTGCCCTCAGTAACAGGGAGTTTACATCGGCTGACCAGGAAGCTTTTGAGCAGCTCAACCGCGACTGGAAAAACAATGCGATTAAAGGCCGGGAACATGACCACTAAGGGGGGCAATTTCCCTACATTTGCAACTCATTTATTACCGCTGTAACCGTGAAGCCAGTTATCCATAATTTCAATGCAGGACCCTCTGTATTACCCCGCGAAGTTTTTGAAGAAGCCAGTAAAGCCATTCTGAATTTTAATGATACCGGATTATCGATCCTCGAGATCGGTCACCGCACTTCCCTGTTTCAACCCGTCATGGATGAAGCAAGATCCCTGGTAAAAGAATTAATGCAGCTGGGCGATAAACACGAAGTACTCTTCCTGCATGGTGGTGCTACCACACAATTCATGCAGGTGCCGATGAACCTGCTGAATGAAAATGATATTGCTTCCTATACCGAAACAGGTACCTGGGCGGGTAAAGCTATCAAGGAAGCCAAGCTTTACGGACACGTCGAAATTGCGGGTTCCACTAAAACAGACAATTATTGCAGTATCCCGGATGAACTGAGCGTTTCCCCTACCGCCGCTTACCTGCATATCACCACCAATGAAACCATTGCCGGCACCCAGTGGCAGGCGATTCCTTATGATTGCGGCGTACCACTGGTAGCGGATATGAGCAGTGATATCCTCAGTCGCCAGCTGGATTTTAACCGCTTCGACCTGATCTATGCCGGAGCCCAGAAAAATATGGGTGCTGCCGGTGTAAACCTGGTCGTGGTGAATAAAGAAATTCTCGGAAAAGTGGATCGTACCATCCCAACCATACTCGACTACCGCAATCATATTTCAGAAGGCAGTATGCTGAATACCCCGCCGGTTTTTGCTGTGTATGTGGTACTCCTCACGCTCCGCTGGCTGAAAGCAAAAGGCGGAGTGGCTGCTATTGAAAAACTGAATGATGAAAAAGCAACACTTTTCTATAATACACTCGATTCTTTACCGGTGTTTCGTGGACCGGTTGCCAAACAGGACCGCAGCCGGATGAACGCGGTATTTGTGATGGAAAACCCGGCACTCGAAAATGAATTTATGGAACTGTGCAAAAAAGAAAATATGATCGGCATCAAAGGGCACCGCAGTGTGGGTGGCTTCCGGGTGTCGATGTATAATGCACTGACCATCGACAGTGTGAAAGCACTGACCGACCTCATGAAAGATTTCGCAACAAAAAAAGGATAGTCCCCATGGCCGTTATCAAACCATTTAACGCATTAAGACCGCAGCAACAATTATCACAACAGGTCGCTTCCCGTCCTTATGATGTACTGAACAGTGAAGAAGCACGCACCGAAGCAGCAGGCAACCCGTTCTCTTTTCTGCATATCACCAAATCAGAGATTGATCTGCCCCCGGGGATTGATATCCATAGCCAGGATGTATACGATAAGGCCAAAGAAAATCTCAACCAGTTTATCGGTAACGGAATTGTATTTGAAGAAGAACATCCCTGCTACTATATCTACCAGCTGGTCATGAAGGGCCGCAGCCAGACCGGCCTGGTATGTGTGTCCTCCGTAGATGATTATTTCAAAGACGTGATTAAAAAACACGAGTTCACCCGTCCGGAGAAAGAGAAAGACCGGATCGATCATATGCGTACCATCCGGGCTCAGACCGGAAATGTATTCCTCGCTTACAGGGATGTGGACGCGGTAAACCGCCTGATCCACGACTGGCAATCGGATCATCAGCCGGTATATAATTTCACCGCTGCTGATGGGATACAACATGCCATCTGGGTGGTAAATGAACAATCCGCGATCGATGCTATTACAACAGAGTTTGCGCAAAACGTTCCATGCACCTATATTGCCGATGGACACCATCGCGCTGCATCTGCAGCCAAAGTAAGCAAGGCACTTCCAGACAGTACCGATGCCGGTTATTTTCTGACTACAATTTTTCCAGCCAGTCAACTGGCCATCCTGGATTATAACCGCGTGGTCAAAGATCTCAATGGTCTTACCCCGGCCAAATTTCTCGGATCACTGCAGGATGATTTTTATATCACGCATAGTCCGGAAGCCGTTAAGCCTTCCCAATTACACGAATTTGGCCTATACCTGGATGGCAAATGGTATATCCTGAGCTCACGAAAAGGTACCTGGACCGAAGATCCGATCGGGGTGCTGGATGTAACGATCCTTTCGCATAATATACTTGATAAGATTCTGGATATAAAAGACCAGCGTACTGATAAACGGATTGATTTTGTTGGAGGGATCCGTGGGTTGAAAGAACTGGAAAAAAGAGTGGATAGTGGTGAAATGAAAGCCGCTATCAGTCTGTACCCGGTTACGATCGAACAACTATTCACCATTGCCGACAGTGGCAATGTAATGCCTCCCAAGAGTACCTGGTTTGAACCAAAACTGAGAGACGGGCTGCTGACCCACCTGATCTGACCGGTTAAACGCTGAAATATTTGTTATTTTGCAACAGAGACGTCGGTTAGTACGTCTCTGTTTGTTTAATTTGCACCATGATCCAACGAATTTTACTCCTGCTTGCTTTATCCTTTTCCCTGGTTACTTCCGCCCAACCGGAGGAAGTGAAGAAAATGCATGAAACCGCCAAAGCCTTTATGCGCACCGGTGATTTTGACAATGCCATTATCGTCCTGACCCGGGCACTGCAGAAGGATAGTAAAAACCTTGAACTGCAAAAGGATCTCGTAATGAGTTATTACCTGAAGCGGGATTACAGTAAAGCCATGGAAGGGGCAAAAGAACTAATCAGCCGGGATGATGCGGATGTGGTGAGCTTCCAGATTGCCGGGAATGTGTACAAGGCCCTGGAAGAAGTGAAGGATTGCGATAAGATGTATAAGAAAGCACTGAAAAAATTCCCCAAAAGCGGCCCGCTCTACAGCGAGTATGGCGAACTGCTGTGGTCGGCCAAAGACATGCTGGCCATCCGTCAGTGGGAAGAAGGAATAAAAAACGATCCTGGATATAGCGGAAATTACTACAATGCTGCCCTGTTTTATTTTTATACCAAAGACAAAGTCTGGAGCCTGATCTACGGGGAAATCTTTGTCAATATGGAAAGTCTGAGCGAGCGCGGTGCCTCCATGAAAGGATTGTTGTTGCAGGGTTATAAGGAAAAATTATTTGCGGATGCGGATATCCTGAAAGGTGAAGAGAAGAATAAAAGTGAATTCGCCAAAGCCTTTCTGCAGGGTATCGGCAAACAGTCGTCCCTGATCAATAACGGAATCAATACCGAAACGCTGACGATGATCCGCTCCCGCTTCATTCTTGACTGGTACGAAACCAATGCCGCTAAATACCCGTTTAAATTATTCGACTTCCAGCGTCAGCTCCTGCAGGAAGGTATGTTCGATGCCTACAATCAATGGCTCTTCGGCACTTCAGAAAACCTCGCCGCCTATGACAACTGGACAAAGGCGCATGCGGAAGAGTACGAAGCATTCAGCAAGTTTCAGAAGTCAAGAATCTTTAAAATGCCGGCGGGACAGTACTACCAGAATTAAGTACGAGGTACGCCAATCGAACTGGACGACTGTTCCCTGTCCCCCGCTGGCGGGGGTACGCCAGTCAGTATTAAAGCCTCTTCAAATGGGGGTGGACTTTAGAGATATCTCTTCAAAAACCTATTTCCCCGATTGCCCTCTTTCAGCACTCTTGCTTTTCTCATACTGCTCCACCCATTCTTCAATAGAACCGATCACAGCATTCATATGCTTCAACACTTCATGATCAGTAAATCGCAGAACGGTGTAGCCTGCTTCTTCCAGGTCTTTTTGTTTCACTTTATCTTTAGCAATAGTAGCCGCCTCCAGATGTGTACCACCATCTACCTCAATGACCAATTTCAGATCTAAGCACATAAAGTCAGCAATATACTTTAGCACTGGTCGCTGCCTCCTGAAAGTATAGCCCTTCAGCTTTTTACTCTTTAATGCATATTTCCACAAACAGGCTTCTGCCCTGGTCATATTCTTGCGAAGCTTATTTGCATAAGGCTGCAGGTATTTCCGGTAATCATTATTAGAATAAAGCATTGGCTAAAATAGCAGCGATACAGATCTTAGGTAGGTGAAAAAAACGGGTAGCACTGCTTTTTTTCTGCGGTTCCGGGTGAAATTTCACGTGAACATTTAAAAAAGTGCTTCCAAATCCACCCCAAAATGAAAATTCATTAAAGTGGAAGCCCTCCCCCCGCCAGCGGGGGACAATGAACCCTCCTGAAATCCGGCTGGCGTAAAGCCTTTCTAAGTACGAAAGGCATGCCGTAAAACGAGTAGCTTCTTGTTTTTTCTAGATTCAACCTCATATCTTCCCGTCTTCCTTTCTTCCCGGCTAAAAAATATTCCGCAGGAATTGCCTTCGGCAAGAGATTATAGAGCCGGGAAGTCGTGGAGAACGGGAAGGAAAGCCAAAACTCGCTACTCTCCCCGGCAGTTCCCAACACCTAACAGCTAACAGCGAACACCTTTTCCCCGAGCTGGCTGTTACCTGACACCCGACACCTCACACCTGACACCTTCCTCACAGCAACTATTCAAAAAAATAGTATATTGAACCCACGTTACACCTCAAGTGTTTACATAAAAACAACGATTGCCATGACCGAGCCAAAAAGACTATTTGACTGCCTGGACTATCACCTGGAACGCACCCCGCTGGACATCATGCTGGCCGGCAAAGAAGGGGGGCAGTGGAAAAAACACAGTACTGCTTCCGTAAAGGAAACGGTGGACCGGCTCAGTGCCGGTTTATTGAGCCTGGGTGTCAGCTGCGGGGATATGAGTCCGGAAGGCCGGGATAAGATTGCCATTCTTGCTAAAAACCGACCCGAATGGGTAATGCTCGATCTGGCTGTTCAGCAGATCGGTGCCGTGCTGACCCCGATCTACCCCACGATCAATGTCAATGAACTGGAATTTGTGCTCAATGATGCACAAGTAAAATATGTATTCGTCAATGATGAGGAACTCTTCCTGAAAGTATATAGCCTGAAGGAAAAAGTGCATAGTGTGAAAGAGATCTATACGTTTGAACATGTGCCCAATGCATTGCACTGGAAAGAAGTACTGAATCTGGCCACCCCGGAATTGATTGCACAAATCAAACCGGTTTCGGATAAAATCACCTACGAGGACCTGGCCACGATTATTTATACCTCCGGCACAACAGGTACGCCCAAGGGGGTAATGCTTTCACACCGGAATATTCTTTCCAATGTGAATGCCAGTATGCCCTGCTTCCCCCCGGGAGAAGAGATGAAGGCACTGAGCTTCTTACCTCTCAATCATATATTTGAGCGGATGGTCACTTATCTCTACCTGTTCAGGGGTATTTCGATTTATTATGCGGAAAGTCTCGAGACCATTGCCGACAACCTGAAAGAAGTGCAACCGCATATGTTCACCACCGTGCCGCGCCTGCTGGAAAAAGTGTATAACAAGATCATGCAGAAAGGCAATGAACTCACGGGCACCAAACGTAAATTGTTTTTCTGGGCGCATGGACTGGCGGAGAAATATGAAATCAATAAAGACCAGGGACCGATGTATGGCTTCAAGCTCGGCCTGGCCAATAAAATCATCTTCAGTAAATGGCGGGAAGGACTAGGTGGTAATATCAAGTGTATTGTAACCGGTGGGGCAGCCTGCCAGGTGCGGCTGATCCGCATATTCAGTGCGGCAAAGATCACCATTATGGAAGGGTATGGATTAACGGAAACCTCCCCTGTGGTGGCTGTAAATCGTTATGAAGAAAGCGGCCGTCGTTTTGGTTCAGTAGGTCCGCTGATCGGAGGTGTGGAAGTAAAGATTGCGGAGGATGGGGAAATACTCTGTAAGGGACCGAATATCATGATGGGTTATTACAAACGGCCGGATCTGACAGCGGAAGTAATAGATCAGGACGGTTGGTTTTATTCCGGTGATATCGGCGACCTGAGTGCGGATAATTTTTTAAAGATCACCGATCGCAAAAAAGAATTATTCAAGACCAGCGGGGGAAAGTATGTCGCTCCCCTGCCCATTGAAAACAAGCTGAAGGAATCTCCTTTTATTGAGCAGGTGATGCTGGTCGGTTCGGACCGGAAATTTGTCAGTGCATTGATCGTACCCTCATTCCCTAATTTGCTCGACTGGTGCCGTCATCATGGTATACATGCAACCGGGCATGAAGAAGTGATCCGTGATCCGAAGGTGCAGGAGATGTATAAAGACCTGGTGGAAAGTTTTAATAAATATTTCAATCATGTGGAGCAGGTGAAAAAATTTGAACTGCTGCCCAATGAATGGAGTGTGGAGACGGGTGAAGTGACGCCTAAGTTATCCCTGAAACGGAAAGTGGTGATAGAGAAATATAAAGATGCAATTGAACGGATCTATAGCTGATCCTATTTGCTTTTGGCGGCACTGTCTTTCCGGCCTCTTTGCATCAGTTTTTGTACAAATTCATCGTATTTCACCTGCTGCTGCGGATTGAGCAGGTTTCTCATTTTCCGGAAATGGGCAAATGTCATACTATCGATAGTGCTTTGCCAGACGGCGATTTTTTCCCGGTATACTTTCCCTATGCTATCTGTTACAGAAGCATCTTTTACCAGTCCGAAATAAACAGCTTTTGCCGCACGGAGTGAATCATAAAGCGGGCGAACCGCTTTAAAATGATCATCCTTCATTTGCTTGTGGGTAGCGGCCTGTTGTTCATCCATACCCACTTCTTTGATCATCATTTCAGCCGGATCCATCCGATCTTTTTTCGGTGGCTTTTTAGCACTACCATTGACCATAAAGTAAACCAGTACGATATTCGATACGAGTAACAGCCCGATCACCAGGGTCAGTATTTTGTTGCTGCTCTTCATCACTTATCCTGATTTAGGTTGTACATGGAAATGGAGCTGTTACCTTCATTGAGCCGGTATTCTGAAGCGAGGGACTGGAAGGTATCCACTTCCGACGTCGCTGTATTGTCTTCGGTTCCGGGTTGGTTGAATACGGCCAGTACATTGATCAGCAGAATGATGGCCATGCCGGCAAATGCATAGGCAGGACGCAGCATCCAGGAAGTCCTGGCAGCCGGAGCCACCTCTTTTTCCATCCTGGCTTTCAGCCGGGTATAGAAGAAATCGGGGGCTGTAGCCTGGGTACAGCCATCGAGGCTGTTCAGGATTTCATCGATTCTATTTTCCTTGTTTGTATTCATATAACAAGTTTTTGACGTTAACAGGGGATAAAACCTTCGAATTGACTTTTTTATTCCAGTTCTTTCTCCAGTAATTTCCGGAGGTTTTGTTTGGCCCGGTGCATCAGTGACTCCACGGCTGCCACGGTGGTTTGCATGACCTCGCTAACTTCCTGATAACTAAGATCTTCCAGTTTATGTAAGGTAAATGCAATTTTCTGATTTTCCGGCAATTTTCCAATGACTTTAAATAAGCGGGCGGCATTTTCTTTCCGGTCCAGTTCCACCCCGGGATGATTAAAATCAGGAATATCCTGGGTGGGTTCGTTGTCTTCGCCCAGGAGCCGCTGAATAAACCCGAACCGTTTTTTGCTTTTCCGGCTCCGGAGCAGGTCCAGGGAGCGGGTGGTGGTGATCCGGTAGATCCAGGTCGATAGTTTGGATTCGGCTTTAAAGGAACCGATGGAACGAAAAACCTGGATAAACACTTCCTGGGCCACATCTTCGGCGTCTTCGGCGTTTTGAACGATACCCATAGCGGTATTGAACACCCGGTTCTGGTAGGTATCCACCAGGTACCGGAAGGCGGATTCATCTCCGTTCCGAAGCCCTTGTATCAGTTCAAACTCAGTCAACTAGCGATCAGCAATTTTATGCACGAACTTACGAAAGAGGCGGATAATTCTTTTGTATATTTGCCGCCCGTTACATAAACGGCTGGTCCCGTAGTTCAATGGATAGAATAGAAGTTTCCTAAACTTTAGATACAGGTTCGATTCCTGTCGGGACTACTTTAGTTAGAAGTTTCCTAAACTTTAGATATCCCGGACGTCCGGGATCGGGACTACTTTAGTTAGTCGGTAGTTAGTAGTAGGTAGTTAGTAGTCAATACACTCACCACTCCCCTCAACTAAACAACCTTGCAAAGTGATTCTCCAAATGCTCGCGCATGCCATTCCTGAAGGCTTCGGGTGTTCCATTTTCCAGGATTGTGACGAGTTCTTTGTGGGAGACGAAGGTTTTGAGCAAGGCTTGTTTTTTCAGCAGGCCACTGTTGTGTACGTAATCAAAAACGGGCAGGAGCATTTTCTGAAATTTTTTGAGGGTTTCATTTCCGGTTATCTCATAAAGCTTGCCATGAAAGGCGATCTCGTGTTCAATATTAAAGAGATGATGCTGAGTGGCCGGGGGTTCATCATCCACAATTTCATGCAATGCTTTTAAATCCTCCTTGGTAATGCGGTGAAAAAGCAGGTCGGCCATCCCGATTTCGAGTACCAACCGTATTTCAAATACTTCCTTTAGTGTTTCGGGAGCCAGGATATGCGGATTCATACTCTTGCTCATATTGCTGAACAGATCCGGACTGGTGATCACCGACCCTTTCTTCTTCTTTGATTCTATCAACCCCATCATCCGCAACCGGAGCAACGCCTCGCGGATTACGGTCCTGCTTACCCCTAATTTTTGCGCCAACTCCAGTTCCGTAGGAATAGAATCGCCAATCTTCAATTTCTGCTGCTGTAATAATTGGACAAGATTATTCTCCACCTTATCTACAAGGCTTGTATTCTCAATGGATTTAAATGGCTCATTAATCACCTGGTCGATCATTTACATTAATATGTATTACTTAATATTTCTACGCTAATTTACTGAAAAACCGGAATTTAATAAATAATGATTATATCTATTTGATAATAAGCATTTTATAAACACAACTTTTTCTTTTTGGAAAATTGGATGCAAAATCTATATTTTTGTTATGTCATACATAATACACAACTTAAACTGCTTGTCATGAAATTAAAACGCTTAAGGCTTTGTCTCCTTGCAGTGTTATCACTTGTTGCCAGCCTGGCATTTGCTCAACCAAAAAAAATTACCGGTAAAATCCTTAATGATGAAGCGAAACCTCTTGCCGGGGTTTCTGTTACCATTAAAGGCAAACCCAACGGTACGCAAACCAATGCGACCGGCGAGTATAGCATTGATGCTGCCACTGGTGATGTGCTGGTGTTCTCCATGACCGGCTTTACCACCCGCGAAGTGAAAGTGGGTACTTCTGCATCCATCGACGTTTTGCTTGAAACGAAAATCAGTGAACTTGACGCCGTGGTGGTAACCGGATACGGTACCCAAAAGCGAAAAGAAGTAACCGGTGCCGTGGCCACGGTAAACCCCAAAACCTTTGAACATAGTCCCAGCACCAACGTGGCCACCGTACTCCAGGGCAATACACCCGGTTTAAGGGTTCAACAACGTACCGGTCAGCCAGGAACCACACCGACCATCTCTTTCAGAGGCGGTACGGAATTCGGAGGAGCGGGTACTCCGCTGTTTATTGTGGATGGCGTCATCGTTCCCTCCTTATACGGATTTGATATAAATGATGTAGCAAGTATCGACCTCCTTAAAGATGCGGCCACTACCGCCATCTATGGTGCAAGAGCGGCCAACGGGGTGGTACTGGTGACCACTAAAAAAGGAAGCAAAGGAAAGACCCGGGTTACCTATTCGTACAGTCAGACTACCAACTATATCCGCCGCAATCCTTCCGAATACCTCAGCGCTGCTGATTATATCCGGATGAACCGGCTGGGTATCCAGGCCCGTTTCCGTGGCGACTCACTGGATAATAATACTAATGCCATGAACACCGACCGCAACCAGTTGCTGGGTGCCTGGGGTTGGGCTGTAAATACAGGATGGAGAGGTGCAGAAGGATTGTACACCACTCAGCTCCTGAACAACCAGAACCGTCAGCTACTGAATGACCCGCGCTGGAAATTATTAGTGGATCCGAATCCGTTCACCCCTACCCTGTCCGACAGTATCCTCTTCACCGACCTGAGTGCCAAAGACCGGGAAGCGATGATCCTCCAACAAGTAAATACGACTGAACACAATGTCAATTTCTCAGGTGCCAACGAACAAGGCGCTTATGCCCTTTCGCTGGGCATGGTAAAAGATAACGGGATGATTATCGGTTCACAACTGAAACGCTTTAACATGAATTTCAATGGCGGATTGAATGTGGGCAAGAACCTGAAGATTACCACCAATATCAATGCCTATAATGTGGAACAGGCATTACCCTACGGCGGATTTAACAGTGTAGATCCCGAAGGAGGTGCCGCCGGTGGTTTATTACAGCGTTTTGTGGGGGTAGCCCCAACGGTGCGTTATGTGAATGACACATCCGGTGCCGTCTTACCAGGTCCCAATGATGTGACTTTGGGTAATCCTCTTTACTGGAGCAACCTGACAGTAAACAACACCAACCAGCAACGTTTCCTCGGTGGTATCAACCTGGAATATACCCTCCTGCCTTACCTGAAAATACTGGCCAGCGGATCAGGCTATTTCCAATACACGAACAATAACTTTTTTACCAAGGCATTCCAGCAAGGCAATGGCGGCGCCTTCAACACCAACCGGGCAGCCAGCTTTAATAATACGAAAACCACCCAGTACACCACCAACGCGTTCCTGCAATTCAATAAGAATTTCAGCGGACACAACATCACCGCATTGGCTGGTACAGAATTTTATGACTTTAAGAACTATGTAAACTCCGGTTTCTCGCAGGGAGCACCGACCGACCTGATCCCCTGGCTGACGGCTTCCACACCGCCCAGTTTACAGGGA
>Ga0209717_1002739_pt1 | contig 16457 bp, 17 predicted proteins | sample AD_UKC048_MetaG_FD_184418 | JGI IMG/M metagenome (GOLD analysis project Ga0209717, IMG submission 184418) | Active sludge microbial communities of municipal wastewater-treating anaerobic digesters from USA - AD_UKC048_MetaG (SPAdes) (version 2) | ecosystem: Engineered > Bioreactor > Anaerobic >... | reverse complement strand
GGCGTTTCGTGCGTAAACGCGCTGTCTGAATGGCTTGAAGTGGAAGTAAGAAAGGACGGCAAGGTATACACCCAAAGTTATGAACGCGGGGTTCCGCAGTCGCCGGTAAAACAGATCGGCACTGCGAAAAAATCCGGAACAAAAGTTGTTTTTAAGCCGGACGCGAAAATATTTGACACTCTTGTGTACAGTTATGACATCCTTGCCACAAGGTTAAGGGAGCTTGCGTTTTTAAACAAAGGAATCACAATTACAATCCTTGACGAGCGCGCCGACGAGCCGAAAGAAGAAGTGTTCAAGTTTGAAGGCGGCATTTCCGAGTTCGTAAAACATATGAACAAAAATAAGGAAGTCATTAACAAGAAGCCGGTTTATATAGAGGGAGAAAAAGACGGCACCATAATAGAAGTCGCGCTTCAGTATAACGACGGTTATTCGGAAAATATTTTTTCCTTCGTCAACAACATAAGGACAATTGAAGGCGGAACCCACCTTTCAGGTTTTAAAACCGCGCTTACAAGGGCGGCATCAACCCACGCCAGAAAAAATAACCTTATCAAAAAAGATAACTTCACAATCCAGGGCGACGATGTCCGCGAAGGGCTTTACGCCGTGGTAAGCGTAAAGGTGCAGGACCCGCAGTTTGAAGGCCAGACAAAGGCAAAGCTTGGCAATTCAGATGTTGAAGGCATTGTGAATTCGCTTGTTTATGAAAAATTAATTTCATATTTTGAGGAAAATCCGGGAGAAGCCAAAAAAATAATAGGAAAAGCCGTATCCGCCGCGGAGGCGCGTGAAGCGGCAAGAAAAGCCCGCGACCTTGCAAGAAGAAAAAGCACGCTTGATTCAGCCGGGCTTCCCGGAAAACTTGCGGACTGTTCAGAATCAGAACCCGAAATATGCGAACTGTATTTTGTTGAGGGAGATTCCGCCGGCGGTTCAGCCAAAATGGCAAGGGACAGAAGGACACAGGCTATTCTTCCTCTTAAAGGCAAGATTTTAAACGTGGAAAAAGCGCGTATTGACAAGGTGCTTTCAAACGACGAAATAAGGACGATGATAACGGCGATAGGAGCAGGCATAGGAAAGGATAATTTTGACGTCACCAAAGTAAGGTACCACAAACTTATAATCATGACAGATGCCGACGTTGACGGAGCTCACATAGCCACGCTTATACTGACCTTCCTTTTCAGGCAGGCCACACCGCTTCTGGAAGCGGGTTATGTATATATTGCGCAGCCTCCTCTCTACAAAATTAAAAAAGGCAAGTCTGAACGATACATAAAAGACGATAAAGAAATGAATGAATTTCTTTCCACTGAAGGCACAAGGGATTTAAAGCTTGTCCTGTTAAGCAAAAAAGGAAAGGACAAGGAAGTAAAGGAAGCTGACCTTAAGGAAATACTTGGCGATGTAATAGAGCTGGAACACATGATACCGCGCATGAAAAAATCGGGGTGCAGCCTTGAAAGTTTCCTTGCCTCGCGCGACAAATGGAAAAAAATACCCATGTTTGAAATAGGGCATAAAGGAAAAGTTGAATACGCGGAAAATGAAAAGGACGCCGTTGAAATAATCAAAGACCTTCTTCCAAAAGTCAGTTCCAAAATAACATTTGACGATATCCTTGACATAGTTAAAAAGAACAAGGAAACATCGTACATGATAGACCTGCGCGACAGGGCTGAATTAAGGACAGTGGACAGGATATTAAAAAAACTTGAGGACCGCGGCGTTGACGCGGACGGCCTTTTTGAAGAGGAAATGGAAGCGGAACTTTCTTCAAAAGACGATAAGGGCAAAAAAGTAAACACAACGCCTATGTTCAAGGCTGTGGATGAAGGGGAAGAGACGCTTTTGTTCTCCATAGCCGAACTTTCGGATTACATAAAAGCCAGGGCAAAAAAAGGCCTTCATATACAAAGGTACAAAGGGCTTGGTGAAATGAATCCGGAACAGCTTTGGGAAACCACAATGGACCCCAAGACAAGGACATTAAAGCAGATAACAATGGAAAACGTGGCCAAAGCGGACGAACTTTTTACCATATTGATGGGAGATGAAGTCGCGCCAAGAAGGGAATTTATAGAGACCCACGCGCTGGAAGTAAAGAACCTGGATATTTAACGCCGCAGGGGTGCGGCAGGGGAGCTTTATGACAAAAAGGGAGCTGCTTTATTGCCTTAAAGAAAGTTACATTTTTTCCGGCGTTAAAAGCAGCGGGCTCTTGATTATTTTAAGGCACATGAAAGAAAACACCTTTGCCAAAGGCGAAGTGATTTTCAGCGAAGGCGATGCCGGCGATTCGCTTCATATTATTACCTCCGGCGTTTTAAAAGTGGTAAAATATTCAAAGGACGGCAAGACAAAGACACTGGCGATACTTAATAAAAAAGACGGGTTTGGAGAAATGGCTCTTTTTACAAAAGAGGCGCGTTCCGCCACGGTTGAAGCGCTTGAAGAAACCAGGACGCTCAGCATTTCAAGGGAAGATTTTGAAGACGTGATTTCCAAAGAGCCTTCAATATCCCTTCAGATAATTAAAAGCCTTTCTGAAAGGCTTTCTAAAGCTGACCGTGACATTAAGATACTTGCCCATGGCGACGCTAAAAGCAGGGTGGCATGCGTACTGATGGATTTTAAGGACAATCAAAATCAGGTAAGGTTTTCCCATCAGGAAATAGGCGACCTTGCCGGCCTTTCAAGGGAAACCACCACAAGGGTTTTAAACAAGCTTGAAAAAGAAGGTTATGTAAAAGTGCGGCATAAAAGCGTCATGATACTTGATATTAAAAAAATGAAAGAATTGTGCATTTAAAAAAAAATACGGCGGAAAAAATGGCTCTAAAAGCGGTAATCTTTGATGTGGACGGCGTGATAATCGACACGGCTCCGCTTCACCACAAATCATGGGAAATTGTTTTAAAACGCGATTACAATATGAAGTTTACGTTTAAGGATTTTAAAAACAAAATAGACGGGATGCCAAGGGCAAAGGGAGTGAAAGCCCTTCTGCCTGATGCTGACGACAAAGAAGTGCAGCGTATATGCGACGAAAAGCAGAAGTACTTTGAAATACTGCTTAAAAAGAACGGTGTTAAAATTTTTAAAAGCACGGTTAATCTTATTTTAAAGCTTAAAAAAGAGGGGATTAAGGTGGCCATGGCAAGTTCCAGCAGGAACGCCAGGCCCATACTGGAACGCGAAGGAATTTTTAAATATTTTGACATTGACGCTGAAGGCGCGCTTGCAAAAAAAGGAAAGCCGCATCCGGATATATTTTTAAGGGCCGCGAAAAAATTAAAGGTGAAACCTTCCGAATGCGCCGTCTTTGAAGACGCGCAGATTGGGATAGACGCGGCCAACGCCGCGGGAATGAAAAGTATAGGAGTAATACGCGAGCACGAGCTTAAAAAAACAGATTTAAACGTAAAGGATATGAGGCAGGCGACTGTTGAAAAAATAAGAGGGTTGTTTTAAAGGATTTAAAAGCAAGGGGGAGAAAAGGCAGGAGAAAAAATGCCGTCAAAAAAGAAAGTGCCTGTAAAAAGGATGTTCCTTTTAAGCGCTATAATAGGGCTGCTTATCGCTTTTGGTTATGAACCGCTTCACGGTATTTTATCCGATACACTGCTTAAAAAAGTGAACATATCTCCCTGGGAAGATATAACCGCATCCGTAATTCTTGGAATTTTTTACCTTGGATTGCTGATTTATTTATTTGTAATGATGAACCTTTCACTGTTTGCTTCCGGTATTTTAAAACATATGGTGACACAGATGCGCTGCAAGGAAATACTTCCGCCGGGTTTTCATATGAAAAAAATGGGGGGCTATTCAAATTCCTATTCCAATATATTAAAAATATTTGACCTTTTTATACACTCTTTTTTAAATGTAAAACAGGATAAAGACAAGTTTAAATCTTCCCTGGGCAAATATCTTGACCCGTCGCTTCATAAAGAGATAGAGCAAAGGGGTATTAACGAAATTTATGTGGGCGGGAAAAAGAAAACAGCCACTATCTTTTTTTCCGACATCAGGGGTTTTACGTCTTATACCGAAAATTCCGAACCCGAAAAAGTTGTAATGATGCTGAATGAATATTTTACCATTGCGACAAAAGCTATTCAAAAAAACAGGGGCAGGGTGAATAAATACATTGGCGACGCCGTAATGGCGGTTTTTGAAGAAGCGCCAAAATACATAGATTATCTTGACGCGGATAAAGCAATATTGTCCGCCCTTGACATACAGGTTCAGTTTGCCATGAAATTGAAGGAATGGCAGCAGAAAGACCCGGCGCTTAATATAGGCCTTGGCATCGGCCTGGCCAGGGGAGAAATAATCACCGGCAATATGGGTTCTGAAGAAAGGCTTGAATACACTGTGATAGGGGATACGGTTAATTTTGCAAGCAGGCTCTGCGGCACCGCGCTGCACGGCCAGATTATAATTTCCGAAGAGGTTTATAATCAGGTGGAAAGCCTGGTGGAAGTGGATTCCCTTCCTCCCGTTGAAGTGAAAGGCAAAAGCGGCTTTCATAATGTTTATTCTGTAAAAACGAGAAAAATGCTGATATAATCAGAACAATGAAAAACAGAGATAAATTAATAATAAAAATTTTTACAGCTGCCCTGTTTATTGTATGGGGAGGCGCTGCCATTGCCTCGATGAATGTATCGGTTAAAGCCGGTATTTCCAGGGAATATCTGCCTTTTAAAACAAAAGTAAAAAAAAGCGGATTTGTTCAGGACGGATGGAAGATCTGGTTACAGGAAGGGAATAAAGGGTACAGGCATTCGGTGAAAAAAAGCCTTAATCTGTCGGGCAGAAATATTTATTCAAAAAGCCTCTTCAGGACAGGCGTAATTAAAAAACCAAAAGACGCTTTTGTAATACAGGGGATTTCCAAAAAAAACCATCCAATTACCGTGCCAAAAACCACTTATGTGCACTATGTTCATGACGTGGAGGCAACCGCTTATGACCCGTCGCCTGAATCAAACGGCCTGAAATGGGCGGGTATTACGGCGCTTGGATGGCGCACAAGGCACGGAATAGCGGCTGTGGACCCTAAAGTGATAGCATTAAGGTCCCTTATTTACGTGGACGGCTACGGCTTCGCGTGGTGCGGCGATACCGGCGGGGCGATTAAAGGAAAAAAAATAGACCTTTGTTATAATACGACCGAAGAAGCTTTTAAATGGGGAAGAAAGAAAGTTAAGGTTTACGTGCTTGGCGTTAAACCGCAGAGTTTTTACGCCAAAAAAGAGAAAAAATGAAGAAAACGCTTCTTTATTCATTACCTGCCGCGTTTTCCGGAATTATAACAGCCGCGGTTTTTTTTATCCCGTTTTATAAGGATGTAACAGAAAATTTTTATATAAAATTTGCGGCTGCCGCGGCTCTTTTTTGTGCTGTATTTGTATGTTCTCACCGGATGATTTCAGCGGCCATATCGCGCTTAAACGGCGTGCCTTTGGAAAAAGAACTTAAAATAAACGGATTGATATTTGCCATTCCCTCTGCCGCAGCGGCAGCTGTGCCTTTGTATTACTATTTGTATCCGCGTTTTCATGGCGCGGATTTTTTAATGCTTGGAAACATATACCTGCCGTGGGGAGGGTTCATAAAAACAGGAGTGCTGGGATATGCCATGCTTGTATGCGCCGGTTTTTTATCCTTCCTTGTTTTATTCATTATGATGTTCAGGTATTTAAAGAAAATATATTTTTCAAAAAACTGCGCAAATCCGGGTTTGAAAATGTTTATGGCGTTTTTTGTATTTTTTTCGGCAGCCGGTTTATATATTAACACAGTATACCCTCCCACCGGCGATGAACCGCATTACCTTCTTATAGCAAGAAGCCTTGCCGGTGATTTTGACGCTGATTTGCAGAATAATTATGAAAATCAGGATTCATACAGGGATTTTTATCCCGCGTTTCTTGAATATAAAAACATACACAACACGCCCGGCAAAAACGGCGGCGGAATTTATTCCCTTCACAGCATAGGACTGCCTGCTTTAATTTCACCGTTTTTTCTGGCCGGCGGCAGGATTGGCGTTATGCTGTTTATGGCTTTTATCGCGGCGCTGGCGGTTATGCTGCTGTTTATGATTATGGCAGGCCTTGATTTTGGAATGCAAAGGTCATTGTTATTCGCGTCCATATACGGAATTGCCGCGCCTTTTTCGGTAAATTCATCGCTTGTGCTCACGGAAATATCGGCTGTTTTAATTGTCCTGTACTGCATCAGGTTTTTGCTTTCCGGAAAAGGGAACAGCCTTATTTTTTTTGCGGGTATTGGTTTTTTGCCGTGGCTTCATTCCAAATACGTGTTTTTAAGCGGCGCGATATACTTATTAAGGTACATAGTATTATTCAGGGAAAAAAAGTTCCGCATACAGGATGAAGCGGCCAATAACGCGGTTATTGCGGCGTCTGCCGCGGTATTTTTTATTTATTATTTTCATATCTATGGAAAACCGGCCGGCACCGCGCTTTCGGATATATTTGTAAGTTCATCTTTTTATTTTATTTTTTCCGTAAAGCACGCGTTAAAAGCTTTCTTTGCAATTCTTACGGACCGTAATTTTGGAATCCTGTTTTACGCGCCTGTTTATTTTTTCACTGCGTGGGGGATTATCAGCGCCGCGGCTGAAAAAAATTTTAAAATGCTTATTCCGGCTTTTATAGGATTGCCGTATATGTGCGTATTTTTGTTCTGGAGCGACTGGGGAGGATCCATGGTGCCGGCAAGGCAGCTTATTCCCGGCGTATTTGCTTTTTCACTGTATGCCGCTTATTTTGATAAAAAATATAAACTGTCAGATACAAAGGTGTTCAGGACAGCGTCGGTGTATTCGGTTGCAGCCGTATTTTTCATGTCCTGCATGCCGTTTTTAAGGTATGCTTCTACAAAAGATAAAATATTCTCTTTTTTTGCGGGACACGGTTTTAATTTAGGATGGTTTTTTGCGGATTTTCGTGATAATATTCATTTCACCCACATTTTATACGTTATTTTGGCTGTAATTCTTACTGCGGCCGGTTATAAATACGCGAACAGAGGAAAATAATATGAAAGTTGAGCCGTTAAAGGATAAAACTCTCTGTATAGTAATTCCGGTTTACAATGAAGAAAAAACCATTGCCGAAATTCTGGATAGAGTGATAAATGTCAGCATTGAAGGTATTAATAAGCAGATTATTGTTGTGGATGATAAATCCACGGATTCAACAATAAATATTCTGAAGGAAATTCCGGTAAAATACCCGGATATAAAAGTTATTTTTAAGGATAAAAATGAAGGCAAAGGGTCGGCCTTAAAAGCAGGGTTTGCCGCGGCAGAGGGCGATTTTATAATTGTTCAGGACGCTGATCTTGAATATGACCCGGAGGATTATAAAGCAATGCTGGATTCCTTCAGGCGCAGCGAAGTTGACGTGGTTTACGGTTCAAGATTCCTGGGAAAACACCGCGCGTTTTTATTTTTGAATTATGTTGCGAACAAAATACTTAATCTTGTCACAAATATACTTTATGACACCACGCTTACGGATATGGAGACATGCTATAAGATGTTTAAGGCGCATCTTATAAAAGGCATAGATATTAAATCAAAGGGTTTTGAAATAGAGCCGGAAATAACCGCAAAGATGCTTAAGAAAAAAGCAAAAATATATGAAGTGCCGATAAGTTTTTACGGAAGAAGCTATGATGAAGGGAAAAAAATAAAGGCAATAGACGGTTTTAGGGCAATGTGGGCGCTTATTAAATACAGGTTTGTGGATTAACAATGGAATCAGGGCACAGCCTTACCGATTCCCTGCATAAAATCAGCAGCCTTAATAACTATAATTCATGGATTTATGAAAGCATAAAAAAAGGCGTAAGCGGAAGGGTTTTGGAAATTGGCTGCGGAATCGGGAATATAACCGATTATCTTTTAAAAGACGGCGATAAAGTGTGCGCCGCCGACATTGATGCGGATTATGTAAAATTTACGGCAAAAAAATATAAGGGCAGAAAAAATGTAAAAGTAATAAAGCTTGACATAAACAAACCCGGAAAAAAAATTAAAAGCGGCGCTTATGATACAGCCGTTATGCTTAATGTGCTGGAGCATATTAAGGACGAAGGCAGGGCGGTAAAAAATGTAAAACAAGCCCTTGCCAAAGGCGGAAAATTCGTTATACTGGTACCCGCAATGCAGATTATTTACGGCGAGATGGATAAAGCGCTTGGGCACCATAAAAGATATAATAAAACAGAACTGAAAGAACTGCTTGAAAATAATGGTTTTAAAATTCTTGATATTTTTTACCTGAATTTTGCGGGAATAATAGGGTGGTATTTCAGCGGCAGGATCCTGAAAAAAAGCCATATACCTGAGAATCAGGCAAAAATATTTGACAAATACATACTGCCGGTTACAAGGCCGTTTGAAAGGTTTTTAAAACCTCCGGCAGGCCAGTCAATAGTGGCAATAGCGGAAAAAATATAGATATAGGCGGGGCCGGCGCGCTCGCGGCCCGTGAAGTCCGCCAGGACCGGAAGGTAGCAACGGTAAGCGGATACCGGAGGTGTTGCCGTAACCCCGCTTAATTTTAAATGTGCCGCGCCGGTTTAACGTCCGGTAAAAAGCGGATAAAAAGGATGAAAATGACGGATAAGTACCTTGTTTATACAAGAAAGTGGAGGCCGCAGGATTTCAACTCCATCATAGGGCAGGACCAGGTCATTAAACCCATTATGAGGGCGATAGAAACCGGAAGAATAATGCATTCATACCTTTTTTCCGGGCCAAGGGGAGTCGGCAAGACCACAACAGCGCGCGTATTCGCCAAGGCATTAAACTGCAAGGAAGGCCCTACGGTTAATCCTTGCGGCGTCTGCCCAAGCTGTACGGAAATAAAGGACGGCAGTTCGCTTGATGTAATTGAAATTGACGGCGCGTCAAACCGCGGTATAGACAAGATACGCGAACTGCGTGAACAGGTTGGATTTTCCGCGGCAAGAAGCAGGTATAAGGTTTACATCATAGATGAAGTGCACATGCTTACCACGGAGGCTTTTAACGCGCTTTTAAAAACGCTTGAAGAGCCGCCGCGCCACGTGATTTTCATATTTGCAACCACAGACCCCCAGAATATACCGCAGACCATACTGTCGCGCTGCCAGCATTTCAGGTTCAAAAGGGCGGCAATTTCAACAATAATTGAAAACATAAAAATGATAGCCGCGCGTGAAAAAATTGACGCGGAACCTGAAGCGATAAAAATGATAGCAAAAGCCGGTGACGGCGCGTTAAGGGACGGGCAGCGCATTTTTGACCAGGCTGTCACGTTCGCCAAAGGCGGAAAACTTACGGCTTCGGCTGTCGCGGAAATGCTGGGAGAGATAGAAAGCGATAAGTTATTCGGTCTGATAAAAAATGTTTTTAACCGTGATTTAAAAGCGGCGCTGGCTTCGGTGGAAAATGTGATAACCGACGGATATGACCTTAAACATTTTACAAGGGGAATAGTTGAAACCCTGCGCAACCTGCTTGTAATGAAATCATCCGGCGATACCGCGGGAATAGATTCAACAGAGGATGAAATCCGTGAAATGGCCGCGTTGTCGGCGCTTGCGGACAAAAAAACCGTGCTTTTAATGCTTCAGAAAGCCATTGATACGGAATCAAGGCTTTCAAGAAGCAATGTTCCCGGCATTATTGTGGAAACATTTGTGGCGGATATGATATTGTCGTCCGGCGCACAGATACCTGACGTGCCTGTGGCAATTACGGAAAAAAAAGAAATTAAGGCGCCGGTTAAAGCCGCGCAAGAGGCTGAACCTGAAAAAGAAGATCCGGAAGAAACGCCGGCAAGGCCCGGCCTTCTTATAGAGGAAATAGAGGAAGAAGAGGAAATAAAAAACCTTACGGCGGATATAATAGAAAAAAAATGGCCGAACGTGATTGAAAGGGCGGGCCGCCTGGAATACGGCGAAGAAGTTATACCGTCAATAGAAAACGCCAAAGTGGCGTTATATGAAAATGAAACGCTGACAATAATAGGCGAAAATCCGTTTATGGCGGAACTGATAAAAAAACACGCGGAAAGAATAAAAGAAGTCCTTAAAGAAGAATTTAAAAGGGATATGAAGCTTGTTGTATACGCAAAAGACGAATACAGGAAAAAAGTGAACATACAGAAAGAAGTGACGCAGGAAGAGGCGATGAACCTGCAGCCCATAAAAGACCTTTCAAAAGTTTTTAAAATACAGAGCGTGGAAATTAAAAAACACGGCAAACACGGAGGCTGACTATGAATATGAACCAGCTTATGAAGCAGGCGCAGCAGATGCAGGCGCGTTTCGCGAAATTACAGGAAGAGCTTAAAAGCAGGACCGTTGAAGCACAGTCCGGCGGCGGCGCGGTTAAAGTGACGGCCACCGGCGGTAAAGAGATAAAAGAGATAGTCATAGACAAAGAGCTTATATCATCAGGCGACGCCGATATGCTGCAGGACCTTGTGCTTGCCGCGGTGAACGAGGCGTTGAACCGCGCGCAGGAAATGGTTGAAGAGGAAACAAAAAAACTTACAGGCGGCATGAACATACCCGGCTTTTAAGCCAAGGCGGAAAAACATAAAGTGTACACATATCCCTTTAAGCTTGAAAAACTTATCAATGAAATTTCCAAACTTCCCGGTATAGGCCCTAAAATGGCGGAAAGGACCGCCATTTATATTTTTAAAAAAGGGCAGCCGGCCGCCGACGCTTTAAGCGAAGCGCTTGGCGGGATAAAAGACATCAAATTCTGTGATATATGCGGAAATATAAGCGCTGCCGGCACCTGCGCCGTATGTTCCGATGAAAAAAGGGATAAGGGCGCCATATGCGTTGTGGAATCGCCCGAAGACGTGATAACAATAGAACACACCGGAAAACACAGCGGTGTTTATCACGTGTTGTACGGCCTTATTAATCCTTTAAACAACATACTTCCGGACAACCTGAAAATACGGCAGCTTTTAAAGAGGTCTGAAAAAACAGAAAACATAAGGGAAATAATTCTTGCCATTAACCATACCGTTGAAGGCGATGCCACGTCTTTGTATATAGCTGACGCGGTAAAAACTGCAAATCCAGATATAAAAATAACACGCCTTGCCAAAGGGCTGCCGACGGGTTCTGATATTAAATACGCGGATGAAATAACGCTTGGCCAGGCAATCCTTGAAAGAAAAGAAATCTGAAAAAAGCCATGAAAAAACCTGAAATTCTGTCCCCTGCCGGCAATCTTGAAAAACTGAAATTTGCCTTTGCATACGGGGCGGACGCCGTGTACGCCGCGGGCAAGAATTACAGCCTAAGGAATTTTTCCGGAAATTTTGACAATGCCGGCCTTAAAGAAGCGGTGGAGTACGCGCATTCAATAAATAAAAAAATATATATTACGGTTAACGTATTTCCGCATAACAGGGATCTTGAAGGGATAAAAAACCATTTAAAATTTTTAAATGAGATAAAGCCCGACGGCCTGATAATTTCCGACCTGGGTGTATTTTCAATGGCAAAAAAAGAAGCGCCCGGAATACCAGCCCATATTTCCGTACAGTCAAATAACTTAAATTACATGGAAGTAAATGAATGGCACAGCCTTGGCGCCAAAAGGATAGTGCTGGCGCGCGAGCTGTCTTTTGATGAAATACGGGAGATAAGGGAAAGATGCCCGCAGATGGAGCTTGAAATTTTTGTGCACGGCGCAATCTGCATGTCTTATTCCGGAAGGTGCCTTTTAAGCGATTACATGGCGGGCAGAAGCGCTAACAGCGGGGAGTGCGCTCAAAGCTGCAGGTGGAGCTATGAACTTACGGAAGAAAAAAGGCCGGGCGAAAGATTTCCGGTGGAAGAGGACAGCAGGGGTTCATACATTTTAAATTCAAAAGATTTAAATACTGTTAATTATCTTCACGAATTCATAAAAATCGGGGTGGACAGTTTTAAAATAGAGGGAAGGATGAAAAGCGCGCATTACGCGGCTGTAACAGCAGCGGTTTACAGGGCGGCGCGCGACAAATATATCAGCAATCCTGCGGCTTATATTCCTGATCTTAAACTGGAAGATGAACTTGAAAGAATTTCACACAGGGAATATACCCGCGGTTTTTATTTTGCAAAAGAAGGGGAAGTTCAGCAGAGTTTTAAATCTTCGGACTACATATCAAAAAGCGTGTATATGGGGCATATTACCGGAAAAGCCGAAAACGGCGTTTATAAGGCAGCCGCGAAAAACACATTAAGGATAGGCGACAAACTTGAAGCTTTTACACCGGATGCCCGCGTTATAGGCGCTGAAGTACTGTCAATAAAAGAGCCGGACGGCGTGGAGATAAGCCACACAAAAGGGGAAAGGGAATATCTGATTGCCATCAGCGCGAAAGAGAGCCTGCCTGTTTTTGCAATACTAAGAAAAGACAATATTTAATTTAACCGTGTTTTAAAACACACCCAACCCCTGCAGGTGTTAATCGAATATCGAATTTCGAATTTTCGATGTTTTTTATGTATTTTTGTCCATCCATCCCTAGAGTTTTTTACTTCCCAGCTTCCCAGCTGCTTAGCCGCCCAGCCGCGCCTTTATAGTATTTTTAGGCGTTTTCGGGAATTGTTTCGCAAAAGCGGCAGTTATCCACATCTTATCCACACGTATTAACATCTATATTTTCAAATAAATGCCTTATTTTTAAGGGAAATTATAGATTGCAGGGTTATTGCATCTTATTTATCACAAAAGTAGTTATTTATTACAGCTTGATAATTTCTGAATGTAATAAGCCATTTTCAAGCGAAATTACCCCTACAGAATTGCATCCCATTCCTCTTGTCGGGCTTCCGGGATTAAAAAGAAGTATGCCGTTATGCAGTTTATTCATGGCTAAATGCGTATGGCCGAAAATTATCATATCAGGTTTTTCCGGGGCAAATTTTTTATACATCCTTTCGGCTGTATTGGCGTGAAGGCCGGCGCCGTGGCATACGGCTATTTTAAACTTATCATTTAAGATTAAAACTGTCTGCTGTTCAAGATTTAACGCGTCAGGATCCATGTTGCCTTGCACCGACACAAGAGGCGCTGTTTTTTCAAGGGTTGTTATAATCTCCCGCGAAGTATGGTCGCCGGCGTGTATGATTAAATCCACGCCGCTGAAAACTTTTATTACCTGTTCGGAAAGGTGTTTTGAATGGGTGTCTGAAAGTACGCCTATTTTGGATACGTTATTTATTCTTTCCATCTGCCTTTTTCATCAGTTCGGACAAAAGCGACTGAAGCTGGTCATCCGACAGTTTATCCAGATTTTTTTCAATCGCTTCAGCGTGAGCTTTTGGCGAATTAATTGTCCTGTACTCTGTTTCGCCTGCAGGTTTTGAAAGCCCGGCTGCTACAACGTATTTCTGCTGAAGCTCTCCCAGAATCCTGAAAACAAGCTTTGACTCGCCGGGTGTCAGTTTGCCCGCTGTTTTATCGGCAATTGCCTTTATCATATTTATTGTCTGGCGCGCCAGCGGAAGGTTCTGTTGTTTCTTTCCGGATACAAAACGCGCGGCTTCGCCCAAAGATATAAGGGCATTCTGGTTTAACATAAGGACAAGGTTTATAAAATCAACGTTATCTTCTTTTTTTATGTCCATAAACAGCTCCCGTGTGTTTTTTACATTAAAACACAGGGAAATACAAAAATCAAGTGACAGGTTCAAGTTGTCAGTTGATACTTGTCACCTGTCACTTGTAAGTTTTCACCTGTTACCTGACTTTAATTTCTTTTGCTTTTTTAGCTTCGGTCTTTGGTATTACAATTTCCAGGACACCGTGTTCATATTTGGCTTCTATTTTTTCAGAGTCAGTACCTTTGGGAAGGACAAAACGCCGCTGGAAGCTGCCGTAGCTTCTTTCGTAATAATGGTAATTCTTTTTTTCGTCGTTTTCCTCTTTTTCATGCTTCCTTTCTCCGGAAATTGAAAGCACGCTGTCATCAAGCTCCACCTTAATATCTTCCTGCTTCATTCCCGGAAGGTCGGCTTTTACAATGTACCTTTCCTTTTCCTCCGCGATGTCCACTGACGGTGAAATTTTTCCTGTTACAGGAAGCCCGGCAGTAAAAAAGTCGTCAAAAATAGAGCCAAAATCGTCCTGCCTTTCCGGTAAAACCCTTCTTTCCAACAGTTTCATAAAATCCGCCTCCTTAATAAGTTTTATATATCATTTACTTCCAACTGTATAAAAGCAAATTCTGTGCCGCGGATTTTTAAATAAATACAGGGTAATTTTAACGGAGCGTGTTTCAAAAAAATACAAAGGTGTTTAAAAATTAAACATAAATGTTTGATTATTAAATACGCCCTTGACCATGAAAAAAATACAATATAAAATGTGTAAAAATCAGGATGGTGGAAAATGGCTGAAAAAATTTCCAAAGGTCAGGCAGAGGCAAAGATAAGGGAGTATATTATAAAATTTGAAAAAGAACATATGGGGCGCGGCCCTGAAGACACGCTTGTTGACATAATGGGGGACATTATTTTTATAAGGCTTAAAGGCGTGCTTACAGCCGCCGAAAAAACCCTTGCCAAAGACAGTGAAGGGAAGTCGCTTGTAAAACAGACCAGGGTCAGGCTTCTGGAAGCATCAAGAAAGATGCTTGAAAAGAATATAGAAGAAATCACCGGTGCAAAGACAGTTTCAATGCATACCGACATAAGCACAAAGACAGGGGAACGGATAATAGTGTTTACTATGGACTCTAATCTTGAAAGTAATTACCAATTGGAAAGATAGCGAATTAAGCTATAGGCAGTTAAGCTATAGCGAAACACCGGTTTTAAGTTTTTGCTTACTCCCGTCCGCCTTACAGGGATTTGGCATTGGCAGGCGTGCCTTTTAAGGTGAGGCAGTTGGTTTAGATTCTTCTGATCTTCCAACCATCTGACTATCCGGCCTTCCGCCCTGCAGGTGTTAATCAAATCTTAGAATTTTTAATGTTTTTCCACGCCTTATATTTGATTAAAAAAAATATTTGACTTTACACCATTCATCCTGTATATTTTTAGCGCAGTAAACAAGGAAGATTTGGCGGAACGCCGGTTAATAAAAACGGCAGGCCGCTTTAATAATCCGGCAGGCGGGTTTTGAAGGATACCGTCAGGCCGGATTTTTTTTTGCCCGCATCAGGAAAAGGAGGCAAGATTTATGAAAACTGTAAAAATAAGCTCGTATTCCGAAATGCCGGATATGATTAAAGGAACACCGGTTGAAACGCTTATAAGGTGCCATAATCTTGGCGAACAGGGCGGAATTTATAATAACGCGGAAATTCTTGTGGGTATGTGCATGGATAACAGGAAAGTATTAAGGGTTCCGGATAATTTTGCCTATGTAATAAGGACAGCAGGCGGTTCAATGAAATACAGCGATTTTGTTATTTCCTACGCCGTGGCAGTGGGAAGGGTAAAAGCAATAGCCATAATAGGCCACGATGACTGCGGCATGTGCGGCCTGCATAACAGGAAAGAAAGCTACATCAGCGGCCTTGTAAACGCGGGCTGGGACAAAGATACAGCAGAACAGCACTTTGACAGTTTTGCCCCCATATTTGAAATTGGGAATGAAAAAGACTTTGTGGTTTCAGAGGTAAAAAGGATACAGGGCAGATACCCGAAACTTGGGGTATTTCCCCTTTTTTACAGCGTTTCAGACGGAATGCTGTCGCTGGTGGAGATGTAAAAATTTATTCTTGAATTTTTTGGATAAAAATCAGATAATATTGTAATTTTTACACACAGGAGGTACGAAATTATGGATGTTTTAAAACAGAAGTGTTCCAAAGAAAGCTTTAAGAGGCTTGAGGCCCTTAAAAATCCGGCGCTTATGGAATTTGTCGCGAAATACGCTGAACTGCTGAATCCGGATACAGTATATGTCCCGAATGACAAAAAAGCTGATGAAGAGTATGTTAAAAAAATGGCGCTTGAAAAAGGCGAAGAAGAAGCTTTAAATATTAAGGGTCATACAATCCACCACGACGGAATTCACGACCAGGGACGCGACCCTAAAAACACAAAGTTCCTTTTCTCGCCCGGAATAGCCCCTGAAGGCTTAAACGGGCCCCTGAAGGCTTAAACGGTATGGACAGGGAGGAAGGTTTAAAGGAAATTCACGAAAAAATGAGAGGCATAATGAAGGGCCGCCAGATGATGGTGTGTTTCTATTCGCTTGGCCCCGTAAATTCGCCTTTTTACATCCCTTCCGTGCAGCTTACCGATTCATACTATGTTGTGCATTCAGAAAATATACTTTACAGAAAAGCTTATGATGCGTTTAAAAAAGCAAAGCCGGCTTCGTTCTTTAAGGTTGTCCACGGCACAGGCGAAGTTGACGAACAGATGAACAGCAAAAA
>Ga0209717_1002735_pt1 | contig 16460 bp, 12 predicted proteins | sample AD_UKC048_MetaG_FD_184418 | JGI IMG/M metagenome (GOLD analysis project Ga0209717, IMG submission 184418) | Active sludge microbial communities of municipal wastewater-treating anaerobic digesters from USA - AD_UKC048_MetaG (SPAdes) (version 2) | ecosystem: Engineered > Bioreactor > Anaerobic >... | reverse complement strand
GATGCCGTCAGGCATGCCTGCGGGCTGGCCGCGCAACATGACCCGCCGGTAGATCGAGAACACGGTTTCGAACACCGGGTAGATGCACACCAGCAGCGGGAACATCGGCGAGACCGATGGATTGCGGTGCAGCAGCAGGATGGCGAGTTCGGCCACGTAGAAGCCGAGGAAGTAGGCGCCGCCGTCCCCCAGGAAGATCAGGCCTGCCGGGAAGTTCAGCACAAAGAAGCCCAGCACGGCGCCGACACCCGCCACCGCCAGCCAGACGATCAACATGTCGTTGACCTGGAACGCGACATAGCCGACGCTGGCCAGCATCAGCACCGCGCACATGGAGGCCAAGCCGTTGAACCCGTCGATGATGTTCAGCGAGTTGGCGACGCCGGCCACGACGAAGACCGTGACCAGCGCAGCACCCATCGGATGCGACACGATCCAGTCCAGGCCAGGGATGTCGGTACGTTTGATGCTGCCATCGAGCAGCAGCACTCCCAGTGCCGCCGACACGGCGGTGAAGAACAGCCGTCGGCGCGGACTCTGCGACTTGCTGATGTCTTCGGTGACCCCGGACCCGAAGGCCGGAATGGCACACAGCAGCAGCAGCAGTGCGGGCGCCCAGGCAGACGGTTCTACCCAGGCCAATGCCAGCAGTCCCGCCAGAACGCCGGCGACGATGCCAATGCCCCCGACCCGCGGGACTGGCGCCGAATGGAATTTCTGGGGGCCAGAAAGATCCACATCGTAGAGCTTGTGTCCTCCGTTCTTGGCATGACGCACAACCAGCAATGTCAGCGACAGCGAGATGAGAAAGGCGATCGAGAGGACAAGCATTGACTGGATTTTAGAGGCAAGGCCGCTTTTGGCCGACCGCTAGAATCTTCAATCGACTGCGTGCTGCCCCTGGCACCCGGCACTTTCACACTGCTGAGCACCAGCCCCGCGAACACCCCACCGAGGCCAAGTTCATCCTTACCCAGCCCGCATGAACCGATTCCCTGGCATCCCCGGCGTCTCACTTCGGCGCGACCTGTCGACACTGTGCCAGGCGGCGCTTTGCGTCCTCGTCGCAGCACTGGCAGGCATGCCGGTGGCCGCCCAGACTGCTGCTACGACCGAAGCGGCGGCAGCCGTCACATCCGGGCCAATGCTGCTGCGCAAGGCCAACCCCGACGACACCCAGGCGCCGCAGGACGACGAGCTGCCGGTGAGCACGCGCAATCCGCAAGGTCAACCCGAAGGTCGCAAGGGCAGCAACGCGCTGCGTGAAGCCACGAGATCGACCTACCAGCCGGGTGAGTTCGAGCGCTATGTCCAGCAGCTGGTGGACAACGCTGCGGTCGGGCCGGCCAAGGTCCAACAGGCCGACGGTGCCAGGGTCACGTCCAAGGTCGCGCCGATCCGCCGCCTGGGCGCTGAATTGATCGACGCCCAGGTGAACGCGTCGGAAGGCGCCGGCCACAGTCCGCTGGTGCCGCCGGACTACATCGTCCAGCAGGGGGACGAACTGGTCGTCACGCTATGGGGCTCGGTCGACGGCGACCTGCGCCAGGTGGTGGACCGATCGGGCCGCATCAGCATCCCGCGGGTCGGCGCGATCATGGTTGCGGGCGTGCGCTATGCCGACCTGCCAGACGTGATCAGCCGGCGGGTGGCGATGGTCTTCAAGAACTTCCAGCTCAGCGTCGGACTCGGCCAGATCCGCGGCATCCGGGTGTTTGTGACTGGCTTCGCCAACAAGCCCGGCCTGATGTACGTCAATGGGCTGTCCACGCTGTCGCATGCCCTGTTCCGCGCCGGCGGACCAGCGGCGTCGGGCAGCTTCCGCGATGTGCAGCTGCGCCGTGGTGGCAAGACCCTGGCGCGTTTCGACCTCTACGCGCTGCTGCTCGACGGTGACCGCACGGCCGATCAGGTGCTGCAGCCCGACGACGTGATCCACGTCGGGCCCATCGGCCCGCAGGTGGCCGTGATCGGCAGCGTCAACCGGCCCGCGGTGTTCGAGCTGAAACCCGGCGAATCAGTGGACGACGTCCTGCGCATGGCCGGCGGCTTCGCGGCCGTGGCCGATACCCGGAGGCTGGCCGTCGAACGCCTGGAAGACCGCGCCTCGGTGCGGGTCGCGGAAATCAACTTGCCTGATGGGGGACGCAGCGCCCTGCGCAGCGGGGATGTAGTGCGCGCGTTCAACGCCATCACCCTGGCCTCGCCGGTGCAACGGCAGAACAAGCGCGTGCGTGTCGAGGGAGAAGTTGCCCAGCCGGGCGAATTCGTCATGCCGGCCGGCAGCACGCTGGCCGATGCACTGCGTCTGGCTGGCGGGCTGACGCCGGGCGCGTACCTGTTCGGCACCGAGTTCTCCAGAGAGAGCGTGCGTGCCACGCAGCAGGAGAACTACGACCGCGCACTGCGCGACCTGGAAACCGACATGGCGCGCAGTTCATCGTCGCGTCGAGTCAGCAACGCCGATGAAGCCGCGTCGCAATCGGCCAGCTCACTGGCCTCGAGCCGGTTGATCGAGCGGCTGCGTGCCATCCGGCCCAGCGGGCGAGTGGTGCTGCAGATCGCACCTCTGGACGGGCAGTTGCCGGAACTCGCGCTCGAAGACGGCGACCGCCTGTACGTACCGCCCAAGCCGTCGGCCGTGGGGGTGTTCGGCAGCGTCTTCAATGCCGGCAACTACCTGCATTCGCCCGAACGCGCCGTGGAGGACTACCTGCGGCTGGCCGGCGGTCCGACCCGCGGCGCCGACAGCGGCAGCATCTATGTGGTGCGCGCTAATGGCAGCGTGATCAGCAGCCTGCAGGACTCCACCTGGCTGCGCAGCGGCGGCAGGCTGTCCACCCTGAAGGCCGAACCCGGCGACACCATCTTCGTGCCGGAAGAACTCGACAAGACCACCTTCATCCAGAACGCCAAGGACTGGACCCAGCTGCTGTACCAGTTCGGCATTGGCCTGGCCGGCATCAAGGCGGCAACGCAATGACCAGCGCGACGCACGCGGATGGCCCGATGCGGGCCGGTGAACTGCTGCTGGTCCTGAGGCAGCATCTGCGCATGCTTGTCGTGCTGCCGCTGGTCATCGGCCTCGCGGCACTGGGCATCACCTACCTGATTGCGCCGACGTACACCGCCAGCACCAGCCTCCTGCCACCGCAGCAGGGGCAGAGTGCCGCGGCAGCGGCACTGGGCTCGCTGGCCAGCCTGACAGGCGGGCTCGCCGCCGCGCCGCGCAACTCCAGCGACCAGTACGTGGCCTTGATGCAGAGCGTGACCGTCTCCGACCGCATCATCAAGCGTTTCGACCTGATGACCGTCTACGAGGCCAAGTTCCTTGTCGATGCGCGCGAGGACCTGTCGCGCAACGTGCGCATGAGCGTCGGCAAGAAAGACGGGCTGGTGCGCGTGGAGGTCGACGACGAAAGCCCGCAACGTGCAGCCGACATGGCCAACCGCTATGTCGACGAACTGCGCGACGTAACCGCGACGCTGGCCGTCACCGAAGCCCAGCAACGCCGGGTGTTCTTCGAGCAGCAGATGCGCAACAGCCGCGACCGCCTGGTGCAGGCACAGCAGGCCCTGCAGGCCAGCGGCTTCAATGCCGAGGCACTGAAGGCCGAGCCGCGCGCCGCGGCCGAGGCCTACGCCAAGTTGAAGGCCGAGGCCACTGCCACCGAAGTGAAGTTGCAGGCGCTGCGCAACGCGTTTGCCGATGGCACGCCTGAGGTGCAGCAGCAGCAGGCCACCCTGGCCGCCCTGCGCGCACAACTGGCCAAGTCGGAACAACCCGTGGCCAAGCCCGGCGACCAGGACTACGTCGGCGCCTACCGTGAATTCAAGTACCAGGAGACCCTCTTCGAACTGCATGCGCGCCAGTTCGAGCTGGCCCGCATCGACGAGGGCCGTGAAGGTGGGCTGATCCAGGTGGTGGACACCGCGCTGCCGCCCGAGAAGCGCAGCCGTCCCAAGCGGGCGATCACGGCGGTCGGCGCCACCATGGCCAGCCTGCTGCTGCTGGTCGCCTTCCTGCTCGGCCGGCACGCCTGGCGCGGCGCAGAGGCCGACCATGCTGGCGGCGCCAGCCCGGCGGCATGAGCGCTTGACAACCCGCCTTCCCGTGCGTGCAGTCCGATGTCTCCGCGTGCAGTCGCTGCGCCCGTGCGGCCACGCGCCCGGCCGGTGACGCCATGCCGTTGAACAGCTTGCGCCAGACGCTCCTGGGCTGGATGGCCGCACGCCGTCGTGCCGCCCGGCTGATGAGCCGCCAGAGTGCCTACCGCGCATGCACGATCGGGCGCTACAGCTATGGCACGCCGGCCTTGCACTTCGCCAGCTCGGGCGCGACATTGCGGGTCGGGCAGTTCTGCTCGATTGCCGACCAGGTGAAGATCTTCCTCGGCGGCGAGCACCGCCTAGACTGGGTGACGACCTACCCGTTCCCGCAGATGCTGCCCGCGGCGCAGGGCATCAGCGGGCATCCGTCCACCAAGGGCGACGTCATCATCGGCAATGACGTGTGGATCGGCCACGGGGCGACCATCCTGTCCGGCGTGACGATCGGCGACGGCGCCGTCGTCGGCGCGCATGCGGTGCTGGCGCGCGATGTGCCCCCTTATGCCATCGTCGGCGGCAACCCGGCCCGGCTGGTGCGCCACCGCTTTTCGCCGGCACAAGTCGACGCGCTGCTGGCGATCCGCTGGTGGGACTGGCCGATGCCGAAGATCGAGGCCGAACTGCCCTCGCTGCTGTCCGGCGACGTTGACGGCTTCATCCAACGGCACCGCCCACCGACGCATGCAGGATGAGGCTCGGCCTGTCTCTGGGGGTGCTCACCGGCCTGCAGCTGGCCGCGGCCTTCGCTTCGCAGCTGGTGGTGCTGCGGGTGGTGGGTGCCGGCGCCCTGACCGATGCCTTCGTCATCGCGCAGACTCTGCCGCTGCTGGTGGTGGCCATCTTCGCATCGCCGATGCAGATGGTCTGGATGCCGCGCCTGTCGCTGCAGACCGAGCCGCACCAGTGGCAGACCGAACAGCGGCTGGCACAGGGCCAGATGCTGTGGCTCAGCAGCGGCGCCACGGTGCCGCTCGCCCTCACAGCCATGTGGTGGCTGCCCTGGCTGTTTCCGGGCCTGCCGGCGGCCAGCCACGCGCTGGCCATCGAGCTCAGCTGGATCTTTCTCGCCGGTGCCGCATTCAATGCGCACAGCCTGCTGCTGGCCACGGCGCTGCGCGCGCAGCGCCGGTTCCTGCTGCCCGAGCTGGTGGCCGCACTTGGGTCCTTGATCGCGCTGGCAGCGGCCTTCTGGGTCGTGCCGCGCAGCGGTGTGCTGGGTGCCACCTGGCTTCTGGCCGGCCGGGCCTGCGCGGTCTGGCTGGCGCTGTTCATCGCGGGCGGTCGGCCGCTGCCACGCCCACTTGCTGCCACGCGCAGCCGGGCGCACTGGGTCGCCCTGATGCCAGTGCTGGCAGGCGCCTCGCTCTACAAGCTCAGCCCCCTGGTCGACCGCTACTGGGGCTCGATGGCGCCCGCTGGCGGGCTGACCGTGCTGGCGTTGGCACAGACCGGCATCGGCGCACTGGCGCAGGTGCTGGAACGCGCCATCGCCGTACCCGCCCTGCCCCGCATGGCGCCGCTGGTGCAGCAGGGCCAACACACCGCCCTGTGGACCCTGGTGCGCGGCAGCGTGCTGCGCATCGCGCTGGTCTGCGCGGCATGCGCCGCCGTGCTGCTGGCGCTTGCACCGTGGTGGAACGAGGGCCTGCAGTGGATGATGCGCATGTCCCTGGCCTCCGCCGACCAGGCCTGGTGGCTGTGCCTGGCGCTGATCGGCTTCCTGTTCGTGTCGGCGGCCGGCGGCCTGCCCGTGGCCGCGTTCATCGCGCTGGGCGATACGCGCACGCCGATCGTCATCAGCAGCATCGTCTTCTTCGTCGGTGTCCTGCTCAAATCGTTGGGCTTCCTGGCCGGCGGCCTGCTCGGGCTGGCCGTGGCCGCTTCGCTGGCCTACCTCGTCAACTTCGGGATCGTGACCCTCCTGCTGAGAAAGCGCCTGCATGACGCCGCCGCCTGACCACGCCGAACTGGAAAGCCGGCCCTGCCCGAACGGCTGCGCCGCCGCTGACGTGCCGGTGCTCACCGGCACCGACCGCCTGCACGGCGTGGCCGGGCAGTTCACCGTGTGCCGCTGTACCCGCTGCGGGCTGATGCGCACCAACCCGCGGCCCACGCCAGAGTCCATCGGCGCCTTCTATCCCAGCGACTACGCGCCCTACCAAACGGGCGACGCGCCATCGGCCGCCGCACCGAAGTCGGCCCCCAAGCGTTGGCTGCGCCGCCTGCTGGGCCTGGAGGCACGCTCCACGCCGCCCATGCCGGCCGGGCGCCTGCTGGAGATCGGCTGCGCCAACGGCGCCTACATGGCGCAGATGCGCCATGTAGGCTGGGAGGCCGAGGGCATCGAGTTCTCGGAGGCCGTGGCACAACAGGCGCGCGACAAGGGCTTCCGGGTGCAGTCTGGCGCGCTGGAAGCAGCGCAGCCACCGCTCGCACCGGTCGATCTGGTGGCGGCCTGGATGGTGCTGGAGCATCTGCATGCACCGGTGGACGCACTGCGCCGCGTGCGCGGCTGGGTGCGTCCGGGCGGGTACCTGATCGCGTCGGTGCCCGACGCCGGCGCCCTGGAGCGCCGCCTGTTCGGCGACCGCTGGTACGCCCTGCAACTGCCCACCCACCTGTACCACTACACACCGGACACCATCCGCACCGTGCTGGCGTCCGCCGGCTGGCAGCTCACCCGCATCCAGTGGCAGCGCAACTGCAACAACCTGCTGTGGAGCCTGGAGTACCTGGCCACCGACAAGGCCATGCCGCGCCTGCTGCGCACGGTGCGCTGGCTGCGGATGGCACGCTCGGCCAGCAAGCTGCGCATCCTGCTGGGCTGGCTGCTGGGCGTGCTGCGCCAGAGCGGCCGCATGGAAATCTGGGCACAGCCGATGGCACCGGGCGCACCGGCGGACCGCCCATGACGCTGGCCTGGTGGCCGCACACCACCCGCCGCTCGGTGGCGAGCTTCCGCCTGCGCTGCTGGCAGATCGTCACCGAACTGCAGCGCAGGGGCGTGCAGGCCGGCCTGTTCGATGCCGCCCGGCCACCGCAGGTGCTGGTGCTGTCCAAGCGCTATGACGCCGACAGCCTGGCCACCGCCACCGAACTGCGGGCGCGCCACGGCACCCGGCTGGTGCTGGACCTCTGCGACAACCACTTCTTCGACGACAGCGGCGACGCCGTCTGGCAACGGCGGCGCGACAACCTGTGTGCCGCCGTGCGCGCCGTCGACCGGGTGGTGGCCGCCACACCCGCCCTGGCCGACGAGGTGCGCGTGCAGGCCGGCCAGCCGGTGGATGTCCGGGTGGTGGGCGACGCCGCCGAGGCGCCCTGGCTGCCCGGCACTGCGGCGCGCCTGCGCCACCCGCTGGCAGAACTGGCGCTGCGCAGGCTGGCGCAGGCGCTGGCGCCGCACCAGGTGCCGCCCGGCCGCCGGCTGGTCTGGTTCGGCAACCACGGCAGCGGCTATGCCGAGGGCGGCATGGCCGATCTGTCGAAGCTGCGCAGCCTGCTTGAGCAGGCGCAACAAGACGCGCCGCTGAGCCTCACCGTCATCAGCAACCATCGTGGAAAATTCGAGCAGCTGGTGCAGGCATGGCGCCTGCCAACCCATTACCTGGCGTGGCACCCGGCCACCATTTCGCGGGCCCTGCAACTGCATGATGTGGCCGTGATTCCCATCGGTCTGAACCCGTTCACGCTGTGCAAGACCAACAACCGCGTGGCCACCGCCTTCCTGCACGGCCTGGCCGTGGTCGCCGACACCATTCCCAGCTACACCGAGTTCGCCGACAGTGCCGTGCTGGACGACTGGGGGCCGGGCCTGCACCGGCTGCTGCACGACAGCGCCTGGCGGCAGCAGCGGCTGGCGCTGGGCCAGCAGCGGGTGCGCGACCACTGGAACCTGCCGCACATCGTCGACCAATGGCAACAGGCGCTCGGCGGCCTGCCCCCAGGCCCCGCATCCACAGCCCAGGCCTGACGCCGGCCACCCCGCCACGACACCCTGCCTGACCCTCTCACCATGTCCAACGATCCATCCCACGCTGACCCTGCGAGCGCGCTGGCCTACCTGCAGTCCCAGGCGCAGGCGTTTGGCGGCCGGGCGGCCATCCTCGGCAAGGGGCCCTCGTTCGGCGCGTTCGACAGCGCCAGCGCACGCGCCGACCGCTTCGTCATCGGCCTGAACGAGACGGCGCTGCAGGCGCCCTGTCATGCCGCGTTCATCATCGATGCCGACATCCTCGAGCGGTCGGCGGCCGCCATCGCGGCGTCGGGCATCGATGCCCTGATCACGCCGCAGCGGCCGCACCACAAGACCAAGAGCGTCGGCGCGCTCACGATTTACGGGCCCGGCCCGTACGACGCCACCAGTGCGCCGTGGCATGCCACCTTCGGCCCGCGCCACCGCATCTTCAACCTGTCGACCGCCGCGCCGGTGCCGTCGCTCGGGCCGGCGTTCCAGGCCTTCAACTTCAGCGCGCCGACGCTGGCCAACCTGCTCGGGCAGGCCGGCTTCCAGGACATCCTGCTGGCCGGCATCGACGGCGGCACCGCCTATGCACAGGACTTCAAGGACCTGGAATACAAGAAGCTGCGCTCGGTGCAGAACGACTTCAACGCCCAGTTCGCCGAACTGCGGCTGGTGCGCGACCGGCATGGCGTGAAGTTCCGCTCGGCGCGTTGCCAGGACAGCTTCGTGCTGATCGGCACCGAGCCCGAGCAGGTGCTGGCCACCGAGGTGCTGAAGTGGAGCATCGAGTCGCGCACCTTCCTGACCATCCGCTACTGCGAAGCCAGCGCCGTGGCGCGCCACCTGTACCTCACCGGCGAGGCCGGCACGCCGTTCAGCTTCCAGCGCATCTTCCTGCCCGAGATGGCCGGGCATGTCGGGCGGGGCGTCTACTTCGACTCCGACATGCTGGTGTTCAAGGACGTCTATGAACTGTTCAACCAGGACATGGGCAGCAATGTGCTGATGGGTTGCCAGCCCACCCCGGGCCGGCGCACGCAGTTCTCGGTGTTCCTGGTCGACAACGCAGCCGCCCGCTGGGATGGCCAGGCCCTGCTGGCCGACTACCAGGCCGGGCGCGTGAGCTACGACGCGCTGATGAAGGAGTTCTGCTTTGCGACACCGCGGGCGTCGTCGCTGCCGATGGAATGGAACTCGCTCGAACTCTTCGACGCCGGCCGCACGGCCAACATCCATTTCACCGACATGGGCACGCAGCCCTGGCTGAGCATCTACAACCCCAACGCCGAGCTGTGGTGCGAGGCACTGTTCCAGGCGCTGGCGGAGCGCCCGGCCGTGGCCGCCGCGCTGGAGCAATCGCTGGCGCAGGGCTGGGTGCGGCCGTCCCTGCGCTGGCAGGTGGACCAGCGGCGCGCCAACCCGTGGTCGATGCCCGCGCATGTGAAGGCGCTCGACAAGGCCTGGCTGCCGCCGCACGTGCGGCTGCGCTTTGCCGCCGAGCCGCCGCGGTCGCAGTTGCTGAAGTGGCATCTCGCCTCGCGGGTGCGGCGGGCCATGCAGTCGCGCAGCTACATCCGGCTGCTGCGCGCCGGGCAGGCCCTGCGCAAGGTGTTCTGAGGCCATGCCCTTTGCCCTGGCGCTGATCCTGGCGCTCGATCAGCGCATCGAGCTGCAGCTGCCGCTGCTGCTGGCGCTGACCGCCGTGGTGGTGCTGCGGGTCAAGGGCGTGGTGTGGCGCCCGGGCACGGCTGCGGCGGCCCTGGCGCTGGCCGCCGCCTACCTGGCCACCAATGCGGTGATCACCTTCACCGACCCGACCGGCGTGGCCGACAGCTGGTGGGCGGCGCCGGTGCGCATCTGGGTGTTCTACCTGCTGCTGATCGCCCTGGCCACCAGCCTGAGCGCCCCCAGCCACGACGGCGAGACGATGTTCCGCACGCTGGAGTGGCTGTTCCTGCTGAAGCTGCTGGTGATCGCCTTCGAGGGCGTTCACCTGCTGCAGACCGGCGAGCCGCGCGAGCGCCCGCTGTTCAACATCATCCTCAGCGCCGACAGCCTGATCGGCGCACGCTTCACCTCGTCCTACGACATGCTGTTCGCGCTGCTGGCGCTGTCGGCGCGGCGCCAGCACCTGCGGCTGCTGATCGTGGCCGCCGCCCTGGTGATCACCGAGACACGCGCGCTGCTGCTGCTGTCGGCCCTGATGCTGGCCTGGCGGCTGGTGCGTGACCGCTCGGCCTTCAGCCTGATGGCCGCGGTGCTGATCCCGGTGCTGGGTGCGGTGGGCGCCATCACCGTGCTGCTGGCCGAGCAGGACAACACGCCGCGGCTGGCGCAGATCAGCGGCTCGTCGCTGGACGACAAGATCGAGCAGATCGACGTGGTGAGCGACCTGATCCTGTCGCCCTACCTGCTGACCGGGCGCGGCCTGGGTGCGTCGCTGCCCGGCATCGTGCGCGACGACGCCCGGCCCTATTCCTACGAGGCGCAGACACCGGTGCTGCTGTGGCAGGGCGGGCTGATGTTCTTCGCGCTGCACCTGTTCATGCTGTGGCTGTACGGCGGCCGGCACCGCCTGATCGCAATCGTGCTGGTGCTGCTGCTGGGCGTGCTGAATCCGACCCTGTTCGGCCTGTCGTCGGCCTTCTTCACCGTGGCCTTCGGGCGTGTGTTCGACCGTCCCCATGCAAGCCGCCCCGACGCGCATCGCCATCCTGCTGTGCACGCATGACGGTGCCCGCTTCCTGGCCAGCCAGCTCGACAGCCTGGCGGCGCAGACGCTGCCGCCGGCGGCGATCTTCATCCACGACTGGGGCAGCACCGACACCACGCGGCAGATGCTGGCCGACTTTGCCCAACGCGCCCATGGCACCGACGGGGTGAAGATTCCGGTGGCCGTCACGCTGCATGACGGCGCCCCCGGCGCCCACCGCAGCTTTGTGAGCGGCATGCGCCACTGCCTGGGCAGCGACCTGCCCTTCGACCACCTGGCCCTGTGCGACCAGGACGACGAATGGCTGCCCGACAAGCTGGCCACCTATGCGCGCCACATGGCACAGCACCCACCAGGCCCCGACCTGCTGTGCAGCGACGTGGCACTGGTGGACACCGACGGCGCCCCGCTGGCGCCCGGCTTCTATGGCCCGCGCAGCCCGTTCCATCCACCGGCGCGGCTGGACGACCCGTCCCTGCTGCTGGTGAACCCGGTGATCGGCATGACCTTGTGCATCCGCCGCGACCGGCTGGCCGAGCTGGCCCCGCTGCTGGATGGCGACTGGCTGATGCATGACTGGGCGCTGGTGCTGCTGGCAGCCGCGCGCGGCCTCACCATCCGCTACGTGGCGCAGCCACTGGTGCGCTACCGGCAGCACGCGGCCAATGTGCTGGGCGCGGCGCAGGGCCTGCGCGTGCGCGTGCGGCTGATGAAGGCCAGGGCGCACTTTGCGCGGTTGCGCGCGCAGATGGCCCGCCTGCAGGCCTGCGGCGGCATGCCGCACAGCCGGGCCGGCGCGGCGCTGCTGGTGCCGGGACCGATGCAGCGCTGGCGCGCGGCCACGGTGGCGGCGCGGTCGGGTCTGCTCAAGCCCCACATGGCGTGGCTGCTCGGTGCCGCGGCACTGCTGTTGTGGTGATTGCAACCACAGCGCGCGCGGCAACAACGACAATGCGGCGGTGATGCGCCAGGGTGCACCGGCCTGTTCGGCGGGTGGCTGCAGTGCGAAGTCCAATCCATGACATACATGAGTACCGGCGCACCCTGCCCAGCGGGTGAACGATGCCTCCGCGGGCCTGCTGGGGTTGGCAGCTGATGGGCGGGGCTTCCATCGCGCGCGTGGCCGTGGTGGGCTGCGTCGGCATCCCCAACCGGTACGGCGGCTTCGAGTCCTTTGCCGAGCACATCTCGCCTGCCCTGCGCGCCCGCGGCATGGCGGTCAGCGTGACCTGCGACCGCGCGCGCTACGCCGACGACCTGTCGCCCGAATTCAAGGGCGTGCGCCGGTTGTTCATCCGCATGCCAGCCAACGGCGCGCTGTCGCCCCTGCACGACCTGCTGGCCTTTCTGCGCGTGGTGTTCAGCCACGATGCGGTGCTGGTGCTGGGCGTCAGCGGCGGCATGTTCTTTCCGCTGTTCAGGCTGCTGGCATTGCTGAGCGGCAGCCAGGTGCTGGTGAACGTGGACGGCGTGGAATGGCGCCGTACCAAGTTCCAGCCGTGGAAGCGCAGCTTCCTGTATCTGTCCGACTGGCTGGCCCAGCGCTTTGCGCACAAGGTCGTCTACGACAACCTGGCGCTGCGGCGCTTTCTGCACTATCCGGCCAAGGCGCACTGCATGGCCTACAGCGGGGACCACGCCGCCGTGGCGCCGGCAGCCCCAACTGGCGCCGGCTGGGTGCGCGGCCAAGCTGCCAGTTATGCACTGACGGTGTGCCGCATCGAGCCCGAAAACAACTGCGAAATGCTGATCCAGGGGTTCCTGGAATCCAATCTGGACGAATACCGGTTTGTGGGCAACTGGGCCTCGTCAGCCTACGGGCGCGCCCTGCGCGAGAAGTATGCCGACCACCCGCGCCTGCGGCTGATGGACCCGGTGTACGACGCCGGCCCCCTGCATGCCCTGCGCCACGGTTGCAGCCACTACTTGCACGGGCACGCCGTCGGCGGTACCAACCCGTCTCTGGTCGAGATGCTGTTCTTCGACTGCCACATCCTGTGCTTCGACTGCGACTTCAACCGCTGCACCGCCGAGGCGGCGGCGGCCTACTTCAAGAGCCACGCAGAATTGGCACGCCAACTCGACGGCCCCCAGCCGACCGCGTTGCCGCCAGCGGGCATCCGCAACCGCTACACGGTGGCCATGATCGCGGACCAGTTGGTGGCCATGATGGCGGCCCGACCATGATGTTCGCCCACGAATGGCAATGGCGGCGAACAGGTCGTTCATCCTGGCCAGGTTTCTGCCAGCGGGCACAAGTGTGGACAATTTGCGCCGTCAAGGCGCTGCAAACCAGGCCGCTGGGCGCTTGTCCACCCACCAGCGGCTCCACCCATGTTCATCCACGTCCATGCCTCGCGCGCCCACAGCGAAGCGGACAATCCCTGGTACCCATGCATCGCGTCTCTTCCCACTCGCTGGCCACCTGCCTGGCCACGCTGCTCTGGCTGGCAGGCTGCAGCCACCTGCCCGCCAGCGGCCCCGGCCGCAGTGATGTGCGCGATGCCGCGGCCAGGCCAGGCACGCAGGCCGTGCAGATCGTCGACGTGAACGACGCGGTGGCGCGCAAGCTGCTGGCGCAGCGGCGGCAGCAGCAGTTCTCGGAGACCCTGGGCCAGGCGCGCCACACCGACCCCACCATCGGCGCGGGCGATGCGCTCGAGATCAACCTCTGGGAGGCGCCGCCGGCCACCCTGTTCGGCGGCGGCATGACCGACGTGCGCGGCCTGCCCAGCACCTCACGCGCCACCACCATGCCCGAGCAGGTGGTCGACCGCGAAGGCTTCATCCGCATTCCGTTTGCCGGCCGCGTCAAGGCCGCCGGGCTGACACCCCAGATGCTGGAAGCGGAGATCATGCGCCGCCTCACCGGCAAGGCCAACCAGCCCGAGGCGCTGGTGCGGGTGCTGCGCAACAGCTCGGCCAATGTCACCGTGGTGGGTGAGGTGGCCACCAGCCTGCGCATGCCCCTCACCGCCAGTGGTGAACGCCTGCTCGACGCCCTGGCGGCTGCGGGCGGCGTGCGGCAACCGGTGAACAAGACGACCGTGCAGGTGACGCGGGGCGACAGCTTCCACAGCATGCCGCTCGACCGGGTGATCCGCGACCCGCGGCAGAACGTGCCGCTGCGCGCGGGCGACGTGGTCACGGCCATCTTCCAGCCACTGAGCTTCACCGCGCTGGGGGCCACCGGCAAGAACGAAGAGATCAGCTTCGAGGCCCAGGGCATCAACCTGGCCCAGGCGCTGGCGCGGGCGGGCGGCCTGATCGATGCGCGGTCTGACGCGCAGGGCGTGTTCATCTTCCGGCTGGAACAGCCGGGGGCGCTGGATTGGCCGCGCCAACCCGTGGCCACCACGCCCGACGGCCTGGTGCCGGTGGTCTACCGGGTCGACCTGAAAGACCCGGGCAGCTTCTTCATGATGCAAAGCTTCGCGATGAGCGACAAGGACGTGCTGTTCGTCAGCAACGCACCGGTGACCGAACTGCAGAAGTTCCTGAACACGGTGTTCTCTGCCGTCTACCCGTTGATCACCGTCATCAACGCTGTCAATTGAAGCCCGTCCGCAGCACCGGCGGGGCCGGCGTGGCCGGCGGCGCCACTGTTCGGCAGCCGACATCCGCTTACCATCGTTCGACATGAGCACCGACCAAGCCTGGGTCAAGTGGGGGCGCCAAGACCCCTACTTCGCCGTCATCACCAACGAGAAGTTCCGCTCCGCCAACCTGACCGACGCAGCCCGCAAAGAGTTCTTCGATTCAGGCCGCTACCACGCCAACTACGTGCTCGACCGTTGCCGGCGGCTGATCGACCCGGCCTTTGCGCCACAACGGGCGCTGGATTTCGGCTGTGGCGTGGGCCGGGTGACCTTGCCGCTGGCCGAGAAGGTGGCCCGCGTGGTGGGGGTGGATGTGTCGCCAGAGATGCTGGCCGAGGCGCGGCGCAACGCGGACCGGATGGACGTGCGTAATGTCGACTGGCTGCCGTCGGACGACAGCCTGTCGGCCGTGCAGGGCCCGTTCGACCTGGTGCACTCCTGCATCACCTTCCAGCACATCGACGTGCCGCGCGGGCGGGTGCTGTTCAGCCGGCTGCTGGATCTGCTGGCGCCCGGCGGCCTGGGCGCCATCCAGATCACCTACGCCAAGGCAGTGCATGCCGACACCTTCGGCCAGCCGCCGGCCCCGGCACCGGCGCCAGCACCGGCACCGCCGGCCCCAGCCGGCGTCAGAACCGTGATGCTGGAAGGCCGCCGCAACGTGATGAGCCGCCTGGGCCTGGGCACGCGCGACGAACCCCAGGGCGACCCCGAGATGCAGATGAACCCCTACCAGCTCAGCGAGCTGGCGTTTCTGCTGCAGTCAGCCGGGGTGCAGGGCTTCCAGGCCCAGTTCACCGACCACGGCGGTGAGCTGGGCGTGTTCCTGTTCTTCAAGAAGCCCGCTGCAGCCCCGGCGGCGCCTTGACCAGCTGGCAGCTGTCGACCAGGTAGCACAGCTGCCGCGTGTCGCCCGACCCGGGTTCGGCGGCGGCGGGCACAAAGCTGTCATCGCAACGGATCTCGCATTGCAGCGACGCGCCAGGCTGCGCATCGGTGACCGGGATCACCAGCGCAAACGGGCCGGGCCGCTGCACCCGCCACGACTGCGTGCCAAAGCCCGTGCCAGCCGCACGGATGTGCAACATGCCGCCCTGGGGCTGGGCGTGCCGGCAGCGCAGCACGATGGCGGTGAACGGCGTGGCCCCTTGCCGCAGGCGCAGCCCCAGCGACGGCCCCGCCCAGCCATCGGGCATCACCCCCGCCCAGGCATCGGGCGACATCAGCTGCAAGGCTTTATCGTGCTGCAGGCGTTGTTGCAGCCGCGCACGGCCCGGCGCATCCAGCCAGGGCTGGGCCGCCGTGGCCAGGCGCTGCAGCTCCGGCGCCAGGTCGGTGCGCTGCGGCTCGAAGGGGTGGGCGTCGCACAGCTCGGCCACGCAGGTCAGCAACCATTCCGGCGGCGCCGACCCCAGGTGGCGGTGCAGCACCGCCATGCCCTCCAGGGCCACGCGCTCGCGCTGGCGCAGCGTGATGCTGCCGGCGTGCAGGCGCGACAGCGCCTGCACCTGCGGCACCCAGCCGATGCGCCCGGCATGCGCCTTGAACAGCCGCAGCCACAGGTCGAAATCGAAGGCCGCGCGCAGGGATTCGTCCAGCCCGCCGAGGCCGATGAACACATCGCGCAGGAAGAAGGCCGTCGGCTGGCAGATGAAGCAGCCCTGCGCAAAGGCGTCGATCGGCGTGGCCGGCGGCAGCGTGGGGTAGCGGCCCTGCGGTGCGCCTGCGGCGTCGATGTGCTCGCCCTCGCCATAGACCATCACGGCGCCGGGCAGCGCCGCCAGCGCCGCCAATGCGCGGCCCACCGCGCCCGGCGTGTACAGGTCGTCTGAATTGAGCCAGCCGATCACGCGGCCGCGGGCCAGCGCCACCGCGCGGTTCACAGCCTGCGCCGGCCCGCTGTCGGCGCCCGACACCCAGCGCAGGCGCCCGGCATGCTGGTCGGCCAGCACCGCCAGCGCCTGCACCGTGCCGTCGGCCGAGCCACCGTCGATCACCACCAGTTCATCGACCTCGGGCTGGGCGAACACGCTGCGCACCGCATCGCCGATGAAGGCGTGCTGGTTCAGCGTGG
>Ga0209717_1002733_pt1 | contig 16472 bp, 13 predicted proteins | sample AD_UKC048_MetaG_FD_184418 | JGI IMG/M metagenome (GOLD analysis project Ga0209717, IMG submission 184418) | Active sludge microbial communities of municipal wastewater-treating anaerobic digesters from USA - AD_UKC048_MetaG (SPAdes) (version 2) | ecosystem: Engineered > Bioreactor > Anaerobic >... | reverse complement strand
TGTTTGTTATGCTTCGTTTTGAATACTTTATAAAATATTACAAATTCAATTAAGTATAAGCTTGGAATGAAGATCTTGTCATAGAAAAATACATTTAATTCTGCAGGAAATTGATGATCAAGTATTAAACCAATTAATTCAAATAGAGCAACATAAACAAAGTAAAAAGCAAGAATTTTGACAATGGATTTTTTTTGCCGATTCATGAAAAAGTACATAATTCCAAGTATGGCAGGAAAAAGGATATTGAATATTTTGTACTGCATTTAGATTATACGAGGAGCTAGTATTTTAATCCGCTCAGCGATTTATTCACTTCTGGAAATGGAGGCGGTGAAAGGTTTCCATGATTCATAATCGAAACAACTGAACTTGGTTGTCGAGCATCACCTACCTTACAATTTGTAATATCTAATGGCTCAAAATCGCGGTTTACACCGGTTGCATCTTTATAGGTAGGTACTAAAAAGATAGTGTGAAGCGATGAATAGTTTGGATCTAAACCTGCCAAATCGGGATACTGACCAGCTCTACTTTTTCTTAAATCAGGATATTTTCCGTAATAAAACCGAATACCTAAATCTCTAAAGGTATCACATCCACAAACTTTTGTTTCAAGCTCCCATATATACTTTTTTAAACTTGCTAACGAAAATTGAATACAACGTGCGTCAACTACACCCTCTTGATTAATGATATTACTTAATGCAGGTTGGCATTCATTTTTATAACGATCCGCAAGGTCACGTGCTGTAGCATCTGAAATATGCTTATAATCGGGTTCTGCAGAATAATCGAATTTTGGACAAGTGATTGGTGTAACTGTACCATCATCGTTTAAAGCAAAGATAATAATTGCACCAACTACCAAGCCCGCAATAAAGGTTGCAATAGGAATCAAGAGGTTTTTCATTTGATTTTATTTTAGTTTACAAAGTAAATACAATTTGCTATTTAATGCTAAAGGATATTCACTAATTCAGAAAAGGTGTTTTTCCTCTCTTATTCTAGGTTAACTCATCTTGATAGCAGAATTCAAGTTTGACATCTTTGCATTGATTTCACACCTATCAAATACAATATCATGATAATTAAAAACCTAATCCTTATAATATCTATAGTCTGCTGCAATATGAAGGCGTATTCAAATGATATAGTTGAAGATATTAGTTCAAGTAATCTTATTTCTATCACTCACCATTCAACTTTTGAAAAAAATAATGATGAATTATTTAAAATGAAGAATTACAATCAATCTGCTGTTTATACTTCAACATTGAGTTCATCGATTTTATATTTATTAATCTCAATCGAATTATTTGTTTCATTCATCATCTTTATAAAATTAGGTTTTGATTATTTAAAAAGTAATAAACCTTATTATTCAAAAAGTGAAAAACCCCTTGTTAAGTTCAGTTGATTTCCTCTTTTCAGGCACTCCATATCAATTGATCTTTGCACTATCAAACGAAACCTAAAAGAATTATAAAATCAAGAAAAACCAAACACAATGAAAACGATATTTTACGGCTTAAGTGCATTGAGCTTTTTATTAATCAATGGATGTTGTAAGCCAGAAATTATTGGTAATGTACCAAACAATTTAAGTCCACAAGAAACAAATAATTGGTGTTGGGCGGCCACTACACAAATGTTAGCTAAACATTTAGATATTACAGTTAAACAATGCGATTTGGCAAATTACCGACTAGGAAAATCAAATTGTTGTAATGCTCAAAATGAGGGAAGTGCTTGTCCAAAAACAAATGATTGCAATAAACCAGGATGGCCAGAATTAGATTATGTTGGCGTTAAATTTAATGAAACATCAACGGCGCTTTCATGGAAGGATTTAAAGTCACAAATATTTTGTTCGAAAAAGCCAATGGGATATGCTTACGGACAAACAGATGTAGTTGGGCATGTATTAGTTATAAAAGGATATGTAACCGTGAATGGAACCAATTATGTGGTTTTAAATGATCCTTGGGGTCCATGTGCAGGAAACGAACGCTTAATTACTTATGACGAATACAAAGATCCAGCAGGCGCAAAAACGCATTGGAATACTTGGTACAATATTGCTAAAAAATAATAACTAACTTTAAAAATATTAAAATGAAACATATCATCAAACTCACTGCAAGTATAGGATTAGCTAGTTTACTCTTTTTCCTTTCGTGTGAATCAAAAAATGAAAATAATATGGACAACGATCAAGTTCAATCACCAAAATTTGCGACTTCAGCCGAGGCTGTTGCAAAAGGCAAGAGTGACCTCATAGAGATCTTGAAATCGAATAAAAATAATGGATTGAATTTGAAACTTGAACAAGTTGAAAAGTCAAGCACACAAGAATCAATTACAACCATTGATGTCAATTTTCAACAGTTTTTAAATAGTGATAGCCTAACTAGCTTTCGCGAAATCATACAAGCTGAAAAAGGCAGAATTAATGCCTTGTATAGTGACAATGAATTACTTACCACCATTCATACTCGAGTTGATAGTGGCGCATGGTCAGTATCATCTATTAGCGATAAAATGATTGAAGCTGAAATTAGTGAATTGCGAAATACAAATCAAATAATTGGCAATAGTGATATCGTTCTCTATGAAATACCCAATATCGATGCACATGTCTATTCGATTCAAAGTGGAGGAAGCGAACTTTTCTATACCAATTACAAAGGCAATTCATTATCAAAACCTATTGCATTAAATGAACTAGTCAATATATTACGACAAGATGCGATAGCATTTCAACGCGAGTTTGGCGAAAGACTTGCAAAGGAAAAATTAGTGAAATAATTGAACCATCACAATTTACAACGAGAAGTAGAGGGCTCAACGTAAATTGTTTTATATACCGTACTACATATCTTTTAAACGTAGTATCAACCATGAAAAGAAGTGACCACTTAGGTGGTTGCTTTTTTTTATTTAATAAAGTATCTTTTTTATGAACGTGATGATTACAGTTTATTCAACTTAAATGAATAGCTTACATTATCAATTTTTACTTTTAAGATATAAAATCCAGCACCAAAATCTGAAGGTGAAAATGAAAGATCTTGTTGGTTAGTAAAACTCGATGTCTTAATAAGTTTTCCTGTCAAATCGTAGATAGTATAGGTACCAGATTTTAATTGAGGAAAAACTAATTTGGCATCACTTGTATTTTGTAAAAACCCCAAGGAATTAATCATTGACAAAGTAGTATTAGATTCTATTCTTTCAATATTCACTGGCTTACAATCATTATCTAAAATAAGCTTTGATTTAAATCGATTACAGATTGTACTGGTATGGATACCTCCAAACAAAACTGTATCTGCTTGCAAAATATAAAGAGCAGCCTCAGGCAATTTGGTATTATTAGTAAAATAATGAAGGGACTCTAACATCAATTTATCTGTAATAATATTTCCTAAATCTGTCCAAATGCCACTCATTGCTGCATTCCAAATTTCACCAACTGCATATATATTGCCGGTTGATGGATAATTATTTGAAGTAGCTGCAGTTCGTCCATTCCAGAATTCATTATGGCCATCCCAACTAAACATATCGACCCAATTAAAACTTGAAATATTTCTGGAGTAAGATGTGGCAAAATAATCTGCCAAACCTTCATCTAGCCCTGAACGTTCGAAAGAAAATCCTACATTTTTATTTGCACTCCAACTAATACCATGACAGTATTCATGAATAATCACATCAGCATCTTCGGCATCATCAACACCACCTGTGCCAAATCGAATTGTTGGATTGCCCCCATTACTTGCGAATACAGAATTATCTGCTCCAAATTGACCATGAGTATCAACCAAAATTTGCAAATCCATTAAAGTATCATATCCTAATGAAGAAATATAATTGTGGAAATTAGTAATATGATAGACCGTATTTACATCCTCAAATCCACTCTCACTTCTATTAAAATTAAAAGTGGGGATAGTTGACGTAACGGGCAATAGATTAGGCGCTTCAATATCATCTATTTTTATATACTGATTTTCGAGATAAAAGGTATTGGTACTATTATCAAAAGTTGCATCCATGGTTGTACTTAAATAAGTAGGATCCATCCATGTTGAATTTGCATCATTATCATCCTTATAAATACCACCATAGATTTGATTGGATGTAGTTAAAGGATCTGGATTAAAGACTTTTACATTTACTATGGTATCAATATTGAGATAACGTAAATTATTGTATTCAAAAAGTGGATTTCCATCTATATCTAAAACCAAAGTATTATCCTCCGTTTTACTCCATGCATGTAATTCAATCACAATCATTGGAATATGATTCGTATGAAACACTTTATAGGTCGTTGTATTGATGACTCTATTTTTAGCCCAAAATTGATTTGCATAGTGATTGATATTTACTTGTTGCCATGCTTTGAGTTCTTGATCAGTATTTAATAAATCGAGAATGGCTAAATCTAAATTTTCCTTTTTAATTGAAATAATATTTCCTTGTAAATCCGTATTTACTTTTATGGTGGCATTTAAAATAGGAATTTGCTTAAATACTATGTCGAATGTAAAATGCTTGCTATAGATTGTTTGGTTTTCAAATTGTAGTGATAATTGTATATCTTGATTGGCTATATCTTTAAAATAGGATTTTAAATAGGATTTAATTTCAACTTCATTTATTTGTGCAAATTTATATTTCGGAAAATAGAGTTGGTCAACCTCTTGCGCTGAAGAAACTAATGAATAAAGAAATAGAAAAATAAATAACAGTTTTTTCATGATATACTATTTAACGAATAAAATTAAGACAAATTATGTTGTATGACGACTTGAATTATAAATTCGTTATACCATCAGCTTTTTTAAATTAGTCTTTAGCTAATTTGAGAATGCTTGATGGTATTATGCCGATGCATGTTGAATGGACCAATTCATAAATGCTGTCGGTATTAGTTGTTTGACAGATAAATTTTTAATTGATCAACAAAATCAATTGAATGCTTACAAATTTTAAATAATGAATGATATTTTGGGGCTATCGAATGCCAGACTTGTTCTATTCAGCACCTTTTTTACTTCGCTTTATCTCCAAAGCTTCAATTAATAAGTATTCATCATCTGATAATGTTTGCGCATCTATTTCAATGTCTTCATTTAAAACAATAAAAGTTTCGCTCACTAATTTCAAATGTGAAGGCAGTGCCGCATTCATTACCTCACCTTCGGTACACATATAGTAAGAGGCCATCCATTCCCAAAATTTTAATTGTGTTTCAGTTACAATTGGTTCAATATCTAATAAATTACGAATTGGTTTAACTTGATAATATTCGGGCTTATTAGCATGTATTTTTTTCACAATTCCACTATAGACTTTACGCTTACCAAATTGAACCTCAACCCTGCAACCAACTTTTACTTTATCATGAAGTTCAATGGGTATGCCGAACGTATAATTTCGTTCGAGTGATAACGGTAAAATGATATCTGCAAAAAGCATTTAAAGCTGATTATTTTTTTGCCAAAGTAAAGCAAATTCCCACACAGCGTTTGAATTTTTTTCACGACAATAATCTAAACAGGCTTGCATATAATCATGAGTGTATATTTTAAGTGATTCGATTTTGTCTTTTTCTAAATGATGGCAAACAATAGGAGGAAGATAAACTGCTCTATTCATACCCGGAGTAAATTGCATAAGCTTGGAAGGATGTAATCTCTTTGCAGTATCTAGAAATAAAATTGGAAGAATATCTACTTTTTGCATGATGGCCAATGAAAAACAGCCATCCTGAAAAGGTAATAATTGATTGGTTGCGGTATTCGAAAATGTGCCTTCAGGAAAAATAACCAATGAATTGCCTTTATCTAATTCCTTCTTCATTTTTCTAAAACTTGCCGCCTTGGCTGTCATTGAACTTCTATCAACAGTAATTACAACTGTTTTATAAATCACGCCGTAAATAGGTGCTTTTTCAATTTCAATTTTGCCTAATGTTTTAAATACATGAGGTATACTTGTATAAATTGTAGCAGCATCAATAAACGACTGATGGTTAGGTGCAATGATATAACTTTTCGAAAAATCTATTTTTCTTCTATGATAATTGAGTGGTATCATGCCAATTAAAATAAACCATAAATTGCTGATTATTTTCATCAACCAGAACATGCCAATATCTTTAATACTTTCAGGAAGTAGTAATAGACATAATGTAATTGGAAATGAGAGAACAATTAGTACAATAAAAAGTATACTAACATAAATAAAGTAAGGAAGATAAACTAGATTTTTCAATGAGCTAATTTATTTTATTGCACTAAAAGCGAATCTACTTGATTTGTTTCAATCTGTTTATTATCATTTAATTTTTTAGCTTTCATTCCTAAATCAAGTAATTGAATTAAAGCGTTTTCTTTTTCGTTTGTCAAAAATAAACCACCTTCAACATGAACAGCATTATTTTTTATTTTGCCACCATACATTTCCATATAAGTAAAGAAATTACGAGCTTGATTTATAAATTCTGTTTCTTCTTGATTTTGTGGTTCGGTTTTAACTACTTGTAAAACCTTTTTAATATCCATAAAAAATATCATTGGACTTGACGAAAAATGTTTCCATACTGAAGATGGATAGCTCTTATTTGAATTTGATTTTCCTTCTATAAATCTATTAGCCATCATTGCATCAGATGAATAAACCATATATTTTTTATTATATAAAAATCCACTTTTTTGATTTGAATCGGGCAAACTATATCCATTTCCTTTTTTAATTAAAATTTTATTTTTAACTCCTATGCCCAATAGTTTTTCAAGTCCTTGTTGATCTTTAATTGTCATGGCAAGTGTCATATTCATATCAGGGGCACTTGTGATATTTTGATGAGTTTGTGAAGAGTCGGTTTCATTGATTTTCATATCACTTAGTGCAAATATCATATCCCCTTTAAATGTTGAACTGATATTATCCATGCTTGTTCCAGCCAATCCTAAGCCCATATTGAGCAGACCATCTAATCCAAATTTCTTTAAATATTCTTGTAATAATTGTGGATTCAAATTGTATCCAAATAAAACAGCAATATCATCAGAAGGTAACTTTTCTGCCATTGACAAATCGATTGATTGAGGCTCAAATTTTTTATAGATGGTAGCCATTTCAGCACCCATATAATAATCCATCACAGCATTCACTTTTCCTTTTTCAAAATCTAAACCAGTTGCTAATCCTGCTTCTTTAAAATACTCTTGCTTAATAAAAGGATTGCTTGAAGGATCGGCGTTCTGATTATAAAGTTCTTCATAATTCATCCATATACTCATATCATGACCATTATTTTGTAAGGTTTTAAAATGATCATTCGATAAAATTGAATTGGCTTTTGAGCGCGAAAAATTTTCTTTAAGTTGCGATTGAATGGCTGATAAATTATTCATCGAAAAATTCATCATGCCATTCGTATTTGATTGAATTAAGGGATAAAATAAAGCTACTTCTTTATTCCATGCGGCTAATATCGAATTTTCAATCAGTGCTTTTGTATAGCCTTGACCTTTTTCAAATACTAAATCAGGATAGGTTTTTTTAATAAAGGTTTCAAACTTGCTGGCATCCTTCATACCAACCACCAAACAGGTTGAACCTTCTTGTGCTCTTTTTCCATTGATATAAAAGTAGATACTTGAATTTTGATCGAGACCAATATTTGAAATATCTTTCATCGCCATTTTTGTATCTTCATTTTTCATGTTCTTCTGCATTTCGGCAAAAAGTTCACTTCCTGTGAGTGCATTCCAAATAAGTTTTTTACCCATTTTATTCATATCAATGCATCCAACTAATTGTGCATCTTTCGGAATATATTTTGCATGATTCGGAATTTTATTGCATGAAAAAAGACAAACAGAAATGGCGAGTAAACAAATGAGACGATATTGCATAATAGTAATTTTTTCAAATGTAAAATAAATTCTAAACCAATTTGACATTATTCCTTTTCTAACTGCAAACCAATTGATGAATGGTTGTATAGCTTGATCTAGTTGATTGAGTTCGCAAATTAAAAAATCAGCATTCATTCTTAATTCAGATTAACTTTGCGAGTTGAGTTACATGAATTCAACGTAAAAATTATGGAATTACCTGAAGAAAAAATAAAAATAAGCGATTGGTTTAAATCAGAACATCAATTTAATCAACTTTATCCCAATCAAATTCAGGAACTTTCTGCTCAACATTGGACACCGTTAAGCATTGCAAAAAAAGCGGCCGATTTTTTAAGTGCTGAAAAAAATACACGGGTCTTAGATATCGGAAGTGGTGTAGGGAAATTTTGTTTGGCAGCTGCCTATTTTCAACCAAGTATCAATTTTTTTGGTGTTGAGCAACGAATGAATTTAGTTGAACATGCTGAATCGGCTAAACAAATTTTAGGCTTAGAGAATGTCACCTTTTTAAATCAAAATTTTACCTCTATCGATTTTAATCTTTATGATCATTTCTATTTTTTTAATTCATTTTATGAAAATATAAATGATAAAAATAAGATAGATGAAAATATTGAATATTCAGATGACCTCTTTCATTATTATAGTAGATTTTTGTATCGACAATTAGATAAGAAACCATCCGGCACCCGAATTGCTACCTATCATAGTTCAGAAACAGAAGTGCCAAAAGGTTATCATATTGTTGGCGAAGATATCGATACAACTTTAAAATTTTGGATTAAGGTATAGGGTGAATTTCTGCACTTTCATTTGATTAACTTCATTAGTGCAAATATCAAAAACCTGGGTAAGTCATTACATTTAACAATTCGTGTAGCGCTGCACCTTCGCACAAAGTCCAACCATCCAAAAAGCAAGAAGCCACCTCTAACGTTGAGATGACTTCTTATAATTCAAAACTTAAAATTTAATTAGCAATTTGCTAATAGCATCCAGATAATTATAAAAACAATAATCGTTCCTAAACACCCTCCGCCTAGTTTTTTTGCGCCATATCCCGCAATTAATCCCCTGAAAATATTATTCATTCTTTAAAAATTATGCTTCTTCTTGAGAGGCTTCTAAATTAATTGAAGTAGTGGCAACTTCTGATAATTTAATATCAGCTGCTTTTTCTTCATCAAGTGTCATTTGTAATAATTCTGCTACATCTGCTAATCCAAGCGTTTCAGCAAATTGACGAAGAGTACCGTAAGAAGCAATCTCATAATGCTCTACTTTTTGCGCTGCCGAAATTATACCAGCGTCACTCATTGCACCTTCTTCGCACGATTCCATAATTTCTTCCGCTTCCTTCATTAAACCTTCCATCGCTTCGCATTTCTTTGCACTTGCTTTTTTACCGAGTATTTCAAATACTTGTTCAACTCTTTTAACTTGTTCTTTAGTTTCTGTTAAGTGATCTTCTAAAGCTGTGATCAATTCTTCTGAGGTTGCATTTTTAACCATCTTTGGAATAGCTTTTGTCAACGCTTTTTCAGCCCAATAAATATCTTTTAATTCATCTTCAAACAATTTCATGAGTTGAGATGATAATATAGGCGAGTTTGCTGATTTAATTTTTGATTGTTTGCCTTTTAGTGGCGTTGGCATAGTTTTCGTTTTTTTACTTTCCATGATAATGATATTTATATTGATGTTTGAAAAAATTTTCGCTTAATTAATAGTTTAAAACCTTGAAGCAAATATATTGTTGCTACCAAGGTTAATCATTATATAACTATTGCGAAAAATTACATGATTCCAATATTTCCTTTGTGGCTATTTCATGTTCGCAGTATGTTGAACCCAAATTTTGCAGTAGCCCCAAAGGCTAGTGCATAAGGCAAAGAATTGTGTGGTGGCATTAGGGTCTTGTGCTAACATACTTTGTATTGTCAGTATAACCCTAATATAGTAAGTGTATTAGCAAATTACTTCGGAATATTAGTCATTTATTTTCGTCGATTACAGTCCTACTGCAAAATTTGGGTTGAATATATTTTTCATTATGAGTCTCTAACCTAACAACTAAAAACCATATCAAGTTACTACTTAAATTTCGTTTAGTGGCACAGATACTTCTAGAGCAGCAACTAATAAAAGCTCCTAATTACGTTTTGCTAGTGATTCAATTGTTAGACCCTGTATCAGTATACTAAATAGAACACAAAAGTAGGTTGCAATTAAAAGTAGGTTTTTAGCTTCACTATCAGGCAGTGATAAAACCAATGCTAAGGATAAACCACCTCGCAATCCTCCCCAACTAATTATTGTTGCTTCTTTATTTGTCATTTTCAATAGATTAGGAACAACAATATGCGGCAAATAAACAATGATAAATCTCGAGAGTAAAACAATAAAAATTGAAATGATTCCTATAATAATATAGGTAGTTTTAAAGTCAATAACAATCAGTACAAATGCAATTAAAATAAATAAAATGGCATTTAAAATAACATCAAATAATTCCCAAAACTTATGTACATACTCTTGAGTTGTATCACTCATGGCAATGTCTTGTCGAAAATTACCAACCATTAAACCCATTACAACCATCGATAATGCCCCTGAAATATGTATAGAGTTACAAAATGTATATCCAGCCATTACAAAGGCAAGCGTTAATAAAATTTCTGTTTCATAGTGATCAATCGATTTTAAAAGCAGATGCAAACAATATCCCATAATCAAACCCATTAAAATTCCGCCTATAGCTTCTTGAAAAAATAAAATTTCAAAATGTGTAATGCTAAAGGATCCAGTTTTCAAAGTATCTAATAATGCAATAAATACGACCACCCCAACACCATCATTAAACAAACTTTCACCAACAATTGTATATTCTGTTTTTTTAGGCACATTGGCTTTGGCTAAAATACCCAATACTGCAATTGGATCGGTTGGGGAAATTAAGGCCCCAAATATTAAACAATAAATAAAGTCAATTTCCGAATGGAAAATAAAATTCAATCCATAAAAAAGCAAGGCTATTATTATTGTTGAAAGCAAAACACCTCCTAAAGCAAATGTTGCAATGGGTCTTATTTGTTGTTTAAGGTTATTCCAATTGGTATGGAGTGCCCCCGCAAAAAGTAAAAACCCTAATAAATAATTGAGAACAATTTTATCGATGTTTGCAAGTTCGATATACGTTTTAAAATCTGCAATAGGAATATGTAACCAAAGTTTTGAACTAATTACAAGTAATGAAAGTATGGTTGAAAGAAAAAACAATCCAATGACAAAGGGAAGTTTTAAAAATCGTTGGTTAAAATAGGCAAACCCTGCTGATAAGCAAATAAGAATAGTAAGTGCGAGGTAAATATTCATGTTGTGTTGTTGAAGATATTTTAGTTATAATTGAATCCTTTATTTATAACTACTCCTGATACTTATCACCCACCAATATCACCATCTCTTCAAGCGTCATTTTCTTTTGTTCGCCCGTTGTAAAATTTTTCACGCTAATTAATTGATCTTTGATTTCATCTTCACCTATCATGGCTATAAAAGGCATATTGCGTTTATTAGCATATTTAAGTTGTTTATCAAATTTTATGGCATCAGGAAAAAGTTCGCATGAAATGCCATTTGATCGAAGCGCTTCAAGAATTTCAATATTTCGTTTTTCAAATTCAACACCAAAATTAACCAACATTATTTTTACAGAATGTTTAATATCCTTCGGAAACAAATGCAATTCATCCATCACATCATAAATTCGATCAACTCCAAATGAAATACCAACACCTGGTATATTAGGCACTCCAAACAATCCAGTTAAATCATCATATCTTCCTCCACCTCCAATGCTTCCCATTTGAATTCCAAGTGGCTTTACTTCTAAAATTGTTCCTGTATAATAATTGAGTCCGCGTGCGAGGGTGACATCAATTTTTATTGAAGCAAAATTTTGAGTTAAGTAATCGAGCTCCTGAATACCTTCTAAGCCAATGGCTGTATTGGCAAATAAAGATTTTAATTCGTTCAGGATTTCATGATTGGAAAGATTGCGTTGTGCGATTTGTAAATAGGTATTAATGATTTCAATTGACGCATCATCATTACCTCTATTTTTTAATTCTTCATTTACTTTTTCTAATCCAATTTTGTCGAGTTTATCAATAGCAATGGTAATACTTGTGAGCTTTTCAATACCACCACACAAACTTGCCAATGCTGCCAATACTTTTCGATTATTGACACAAATATCAACGTTTAGTTGTAGTTTTTTAAAAACATCACGATAGATATGAATGAGTTCAACCTCATTAAATAAGGATACACTTCCCACTATATCAGCATCACATTGTGTAAATTCACGATACCTGCCACGTTGTGGACGATCTGCTCGCCAAACAGGTTGTATTTGATATCTTTTAAATGGAAAATTTAAAAGTTGGTGATTCATTGCTATATATCGAGCAAAGGGTATCGTTAAATCATATTTAAGGGCTCGTTCAGTAATTTCTTTCACATTTTTACCTTCGAGCACTTTCTTAAAACCTTCGTTGGCTTGCTCGTGTTTATCTTCACTCTCAAGTCCATTATTCAAAATCTTAAAAATGAGTTTATCTCCCTCTTCTCCATATTTCCCCATCAAGGTTTCAATATTCTCAAATGCAGGCGTTTCAAGAGGTTGAAAACCATACAATTCAAAAACAGATCGAATGGTATCGAAAATATATTGTCTCTTTCTTACTATTTCTGGTCCAAAATCTCTGGTTCCTTTGGGTAAACTTGGCTTCATAATCTGTATTTCTTGCGGGCAAAAATAATCAATTGATGTATACGTTTGTTTGTATATTTACCGCTTATAAATTTTTTGTATGAAGAATATTGTCAGCATCTTTATTTTAATGTTGTGCTCGTTCATTTCGTTTGCTCAAGTTGGAACTATTAAAGGCTTTGTTTATGATAGAGTGAATGGTGAAGCTTTGCCAGGTGCTAGTGTGGGTATCAAATCTCTTAAAAAGGGTGGACAAACCGATGTAAATGGATTTTTCAATATCCCTAAATTGCCAGTTGGCAAATATATTGCCACTACAACTTGTATTGGATACGACCAAAATGAAATGGAAGTTGAGGTGATAGAAGATGAAATCGTTTCGATTAAAATTTTTCTGAATAGAAAATCAAAGGAATTAAAAGGAGTGAGTATTTCAAGTAAAAGAGAAGAAAAAATTTATGATACCAAAGTAGGTATGACTCGTATCACGCCAAAAGAATTAAAATTAATGCCAGCTATTGGAGGCGAATCAGATATAGCCCAATTTTTACAAGTAATGCCGGGTGTTATTTCAACTGGTGACCAAGGCGGACAACTTTATATTCGAGGTGGATCGCCTATTCAAAATAAAATTTTATTGGATGGTATGACGATCTATAATCCTTTTCACTCAATCGGTTTGTATTCAGTATTTGAAACAGATGCCATTCGAAATGCAGACGTTATGAGTGGTGGTTTTGGTGTTGAATATGGTGACAGAACATCAGCTATTGTAAGTGTGACTACTAAAGATGGTAACAAAAATCGAAAATCTGGCAAGATAGCTATTAATCCAATTTTGGCTAAGGTATTTTTAGAAGGGCCACTCGTTAAATCAAAAGGCGATTCATCTACATCACTTACCTATGTGGCTTCTGTTAAGCACAGTTATTTAGCTTCTACTTCAAAATCCTTTTATGGTATGTTGGGCGAACCGTATAAAACTAAATTGCCTTATACTTTTACTGATTTTTATGGTAAAATAAATGCTAGTTCGAGTAATGGAAGTAAAATGAGCATATTCGGTTTTAATTTCGATGATCGCGTAAATTATACAGGTATTTCAGACCTTCGTTGGAAGAGTTTTGGTGGAGGAACTAATTTTGTTGTTACGCCTGGAAGTTCACCTTCGCTTATTTCTGGAGGATTTTACTACTCCGATTATAAAATAGCGTTAAGCGAAGCCAATGGTCAACCACGTGAAAGTAATATCAATGGGTTCGATGCCAATATTGCGGTAACTACTTATCTACCGAATCATAGTGAATTAAAATATGGTATTGAATTCACCGGATTTAAAACTGGTTATCAATATTATAATTTTGTTGGTATTCGACTTGAACAAAACGATTATACAACGCAACTTGGTGGCTTTTTAAAATTGAAGAAAAACTTAGGTGATAAATTAATTATTGAACCAGGTGTTCGATTACAATATTATGCCTCAATTAATGTACCTAGTTTTGAACCGCGTATTGCGCTTAAATATAATGCTACCCGAAATATTCGATTCAAAGGATCGGCTGGAATCTATTCGCAAAACTTAATTTCATCAAAATCAGATAGAGATATCGTTAATTTCTTTACAGGATTTTTAACAGCACCCGATAACGAAATTCAGCGACCAGATGGAACAATTGCACCTAGCAATATTCAAAAGTCATATCATTTAATTGGCGGTGTTGAGGTTGATGTAAAAGACTTGGAATTTACACTTGAACCTTGGTATAAATATTTTAGTCAAATTATTACTTTAAACAGATATAAATTAGCATCTACTGATCCTGATTTTATTATCGAATCAGGTAAAGCTTATGGCGTTGATTTTACATGTAAATATTCAAAAGGTCGTAAATATGTTTGGGCTGTTTACTCATATGGTTATGTTGATCGTTACGATGGTAAGCAAACCTATCCAACACCTTTTGACCGAAGACATAATGTAAATATTCTTGCTTCGTATGTGGCAGGTAAAAAATCAGATTGGGAATTCTCAGCACGCTTTAATTATGGTTCAGCATTTCCATTTACTCAAACCCAATCATTTATCGAAAAAATGGATTTTGGCACTAATGGAATTAGCACCAATTATTTAACTCAAAATGGCGGACTTGAAGTTGTATATGCTGATAAAATTAACGGCGGTCGTTTATCTGATTACCATCGCCTTGATATTTCTATGAAAAAGAAATTTAAAACAAGCAAACATGGCGTACTTGAAGCCTCAGGCAGTATCAGCAATACGTATAACAGAGAAAATATTTTTTATATCGACCGTATCACTAATAAACGTGAATATCAATTGCCTATTTTTCCAAGTTTAGGCTTGTCTTGGTCCTTCTAATTTTTAATTGATTAATTGAACATGAATAAAAAACTTTTATTGGTTGCAGTTTGGGTATGTTTTCAATTTGTAACTGTAAATGCTCAACGAAGTATTCGATTTACCGAATTAAATTATCCTTTAAAAGAAGCTGTCAAATTAGTGGATATGCACTTTTATCAACAAGCCTACTTGAAGTTGAATGATTATATTGCGCATTTCAAACAAGAAAATAGAGCAAACCAAGAATACGAAAATCATATCGCCCTATACTATTTTAATTTATGTGCTTTAAAATTGAGCAAACTCAATGCTGAACAAAGTTTTAAGTTATTTATTCAAGAAACACCTTTTCTCAACTTACAACAATTAGGCAATTTTGAATTAGGCAGATATGCTTACGAACATAATCATTTTGATGATGCCATTCGATATTATGAAAAAGTAGGTATCAGTGTATTGACAAATAAAGAACTTACTCAACGAAATTTCGAATTGGGCTATTCGTATTTAGTTACACAACAACTAGAAAAGGTAGATCGTTATTTTCAAGCTGCTAAAAATATCCCTGGCGAATATTTCAAACCTGGTAATTATTATCATGGCTTATTATCTTATTATAAAAAAGATTTTAATGAAGCTAAAAAAAGTTTTACTGCCGTAAAGGATGATGAGCGCTATAAAAAAATCATTCCGTTTTATTTAACTGAAATCGACTACCAAGAAGGCGAAAAAGAAAAGGCTTTATCAACAGCATTAAATTATTTAAAGAGTAGTGATAAATTATATTATCAGAATGAACTCAATCAAATGGTAGCTCAAATTTATTGTGAGCAAGATGATTTTGAAAATGCTGAATTATATTATTCAAAATTCATGAATGAGAATAAATCTAATTCAAGTGAAGACTATTTTAAATTAGGCTATTGCCAATATCAACAAGGAAAAATTGCAGAGGCAATCCCCAATCTTGAAATGGCTGCCAAACATGAAGGTGAAGTGGCGCAACATAGTGCTTATCTTTTAGCAATTTGTTATTTAAAAAATGGTGACAAAGAAAATGCGTATAAAAAACTTGCATCTTCAGACAAAACAAATATGGATGAATTGCAAAAAGAAAGAATTGAATATACTCTTGCAAAACTAAGTTATGATAGTGGTGATGACAAGCAAGCTTATACCCAGCTCAATACCTTTTTATCAAACTATCCCAATTCAATGTATGCTGATGAAGCCAATGAATTATTGGCCTATTTAAATATTAAATCGGACAATTTTGGAGATGCCGTAATAGCTATGAATAAACTTAAAAATATTTCATACAATTTGAAAAAAGTTTATCAAAAAGCAAATTATGCCAGGGGTATTCAAATGTTGAAAGATGAAAATC
>Ga0209717_1002731_pt1 | contig 16501 bp, 7 predicted proteins | sample AD_UKC048_MetaG_FD_184418 | JGI IMG/M metagenome (GOLD analysis project Ga0209717, IMG submission 184418) | Active sludge microbial communities of municipal wastewater-treating anaerobic digesters from USA - AD_UKC048_MetaG (SPAdes) (version 2) | ecosystem: Engineered > Bioreactor > Anaerobic >... | reverse complement strand
GGAGGTAATAGTTGTGGCTGATCCATTTCGTATTGTTTGAATTTCGCTCTTGTGTCCATGCCTTTAATTGAATCACATCCCCTATAATTTGAAAAGAGACTGACCCTTTTGGGTCAGCCTCTCGGCGCAGCCGGGGTGAGGGAAAAGCTTTATCAAAGTACACCTCATCCACCGCAAGCCTGGCTGTTCCTTCGTAGGTTGGAATTAGAATTCTGACTTGGGGCAATCCCGAGGCTTATTCCTCGCCGTAATTCCGCAGGATCCTCAGGGCTTTCAACGTGATGAAACGACTCGGCTGACGGACCGCTTCCATCTCAAAGTGCACATTCCCCTTGTGAACGTGCTCCAGCTGCCAAAGCCCATCCGGTTTGCGCTTCTCCCTCAACCACTCGAGCGCTGGCAGCATCTCCGGATGCAAGGAGATCCCCAGGTCCGTGAGGAACTCCAATGCGTGCAGCAAATCGAAGCGGTAGCGATAGGGATAGCTCAACAGCGAGAATCTCCTGTCGCTGGCGTACATAAAGAGGTGGTTCGAGAGCAAAAACGCGCTTCCTCGCGTCAACGCTTCAGCAACTTCATCCTGGCGATGGTCGGCACCTGATCTTTGATACTGCGCGAGCCCTTCCAGCACGCAAATCGTCGCGTGCGGTTCGCCGTCCTGGGCAGCGCGATCCCAGTTGAACCCCCCATCCGCCAGCTGACAGCCAACGAGATGATCTGCCAACCTGCCGACGCGCGGGTCTGATCCGCAAAAGTAGCTGGCGTAATTCAGGATCATCCCATTTACAGCAACATCGCTGGGGAGGTCGGACTTCGCGAGGTTCAAGCCGCCATCCTCGAGCGCGCACTCCTCGAACATCCGCGCGACCATTTCCCTGCAAGGCGCGAGCGTTTCAGGCACAGACAGGTTCTTGAGGTCTAGCAAAGTGTAGTGGGTGGAGGTCCACTTCTTCTGGTACCAGTGCATCCCCCAATGCCCGGTATCCGTGCGGCAGGCAAGCAACCGCGCGCCAAAACCCTCGGTTGGAATGCGGCTCTGCAGATGCGAGAGCGTGCTTTCATCCGAGCCCAGGAGATCGCGGTGGGTCATAAATTGGATTGAAATGTCACCGGCTAGCAGCCAGTTGATGATATCGTCCATGGTCACCTCATGCAATCTTGACTATTAGTATACATCCGGATCCACCCCCTGTCTTCGCGATGCCCCCTCCAAAGAGGGGGTGACTTTTATGGGCATCCGGTCCCATGATTGTGCCGGGCTCCCGACCGAGCACACGCATTGACCGAAGGTCTCTATCACTACTTGATCATGAAATCCAGAAATCTGTTTATCATTGTTCACACATAATGGAGACCGGACGGTCAAATGCCTTTCATGGTCAGGAGACCATGAAATATCGAGTTTTTATCTACCCTTCCCCTGGGGTGAAAACGGGTTTGGCATGCCAAACCCCTACAACTAATGCTCCTATCGTGCAACGGACGGGAGGCTATAGTGTCCTTTACAACAGATCAAGATATCTCCACCCCCTCGCTTCGCGATGTCCCCTCCGAGGAGGGGGTGATTAAAGGGGGCTTCACGGGAGGAAGCTGACTCCTTCACCGAAGCGGAAAGAAGACCGAGGAGGGTTTTTGTTTGCTAGACAATCTTATGACTTGGTTTTTCCTAGCATGACTAATTCAATTAAATCAGAGCCTGAGGCCCCTGACGAGAGTGATACCACAGTTTTTGGTGTTGACAAATCAAGGATAATATCATCCAAACGATGAATTGAAATTCCATGTTCTTCGATTAATTTTAACTCATCTTCAAACCTTACTTGGTGAACAACTAATTCAAATTTCCAATCGCCATGAAACAGTTCTTCTCGAAGTCTTTGTTTGATGGGAAGAAGATATTTTTTTTCAATCCATTCTTCCACACCCTTAGAAATCACGTCAGGATTTCTTTTCTTTGCGTTATTTGGACCTTGACCTGTCGCTTTTCGAATAGCATTGGGGAGAGCACAGATATAACTTACAGGTCGTACAGAAGCCTGCACTTCAATGTGGCGACATATTGTTTTGCCATCTTTGAACCCGATTGCTAAAAGGTCAATTTCATGGACACCGAGCTTGATACCGCGGATAGTAAAGAAACCGTTTCTATTCAACCATTCTTCAACAAGTTCTTCAGCAAGTAAAGACATGTACAACCACCTTTTGTTATGCAATAAATAACTCAATCGCTAACTCAGAAACAGTGCCATAACATTGAGAGTCAGGTCTAATTATGCACCACTCTTGAGGATTCTGTTTTTCAATTTTCACCCGTTAAAAAAGCCTCAGAATCACCAGCAGGTAATTGACTCTACCGGTGAGCCTGAGCAAGTCCGCAATACTCAGCACACCTCACGATTAACCCTTTTATTCACCGCGGACACGATGTCCAGCCTAAAAAAAACAATCATCTCAAGATGATTGGCAGGTAGCGGAAAAAGGCCAAGCCATACTCATACGCTCCCATGTCGCACCTGGCAATGCCATCGCCATCCCCATCGATCGGGCGGGGAAATCCGCGCTGGTCTGTGGGTGGGCAAACGGTGGAGCTGCCGGTATCGATGGCAGGGCTACCGGAGCCGAGCGCGTGGGTTTGAGTGAAACCGCCATTGTCTGCCAGCCCCAACAATAGCGGGTCTGTATCGATGTTGCCCTCGCCTTCGTAGCCGTCCTGGATATCACTGTAGGTTATGCCGATTGGAGTCGCTATTGCTATATTATCTATTTGGTCGGACGTATTGCCCCAGAATATGGCGTTGACAAAACTGGACGTTGTCACACAAGCGTTGAATATCGCTCCTCCATAATGCTCATCACCATTACCATCTACGTATCCGGCAGCATCGTTTGCATAGAAGGTAACATTCGTGCCAGAAGCGCAACAGTAACTGTTTACAGACAGCCCTCCACCAGCACCAGCTATTGCGCGATTCCCTGAAAAGGTAACGTTGTTCAATGTTACCCACGATACAGGGGTTGTTGGTCGAACATAAAGACCTCCACCTGAATGATCAGCCTCGTTACTGATAAATGCGACATTGGTCAGCATGGGGTGACTGTCCCACTCAACTTCCATTCCCCCTCCATAATCAGCAACATTAGCAACGATTGCCACATTGGTCAACAGTGGATTGCTCCTGGTAATTAACACTCCACCGCCATAAAAAGTATCAGTCCCTCCGTTTCCAATCATTACCACCTCACGTATTGTGGCGTTGCTACCGTCCGCGATTACCATACCCTGGGAGTTGGCCGAGATCAAGCTATTGGAAACGGTGAGGTTGCTGTTTGTAAGGTCCATGCCCAAAGACCCATCAGTGACTGTAAAACCGTCAAAAACCGTATCTCCATCAACACCATTTGCGGTAACAACCACATGTCCCCGCCCATTTCCGGAAAGGATCGCCTCATGTGCCTTCCAGTCTCTTTCAGCCAACCACAATTCATCTCCAAAAAAACCGCCATAGACGGAGACGCCACTTTTCAATTCAAACGTGAGGGTTGGAACGGGAGAAAACGAATTTTGGAAATAAGGTAGCGTGTGATTTCCCTCCGCGACCCAAATTTGGTCGCCACCCTCAGCAAACCGCAGCGCGGTGCCGAGTTCACATGCTCCCTGCCAATTTGCGCAACTCCCATCGCCGCCTGGTTTTGCGTGGAAGACAAAGATGTCCAGCGGAACTTCCACAAAATTGGCAATGATCTCCATATTACCGGTTATTGTGATCGTGAGCGGCACTTCATCGCCACTGTCAGCACCCCCCCAGCCCAGAAAAGCTCCTCCCCTTGGCAGGGCAGCAGGCGTGAGGGTTACCTCTTCATTTAACGCGTATTCGGGTTTTTCCGGACTTTTGCTAACAGACCCGCCGCCAATCGTTTGAACTGTCAGGGTGAAACCAGCCGCAAGCACATACTCGTAGGCTCCCATGTCGCAGCCAGCATCACCATCCCCATCTCCATCGATTGGTCGGGTTTTCCCGCGTTGGTCTGTAGGCGGACAGTTTTCAGGGGTGCCGGCATCGATAGCGGGGCTGTTGGCGCCCAACAGGCGCGTGAGGGTCAAGCCGCCGTTGTATGAAAGGGAACCCAGGCGCGGGTCTGTATCCATATTCCCCTCACCGTCGTACCCTCCCTGGACGGTGCTAAAAGTTACCACGGCAGGACCATGGATCTGGTCGCGGTGGTTCCCCCAAAAAATTGAGTTCGTGACCGTGGCGCTGCCTTCTTCGGTGACGAAAAGCCCGACACCGCTTCTGCCGAAGTTGCCCGCAAAGGTGGCATTGGTGATAGTCGTTTCAATTGCAGCGTATATTCCCGCACCCTGTATCGCAATATTGTCTGAAAAAGTACCATTGATCAATTCGGATGTGCCTAAATCGTAGATCCCAGCCCCATAAATGGCCGTGTTTCCTAAAAAGGTGACACCTGTCAAAACTAGTCTCCCGAAATTGTTTTGTATTCCACCGCCATGCATTCTTGCGTCATTGTTCGAGAAGGTTGCATTGGTCACCTCAAACAAACCATCAAAGGGGCCTCCTGAAGCCATACCCCCACCGTACTCGGCATAGTTTTGGGAAAAGCTCACCTGGTTCATCACAGCATTTCCGATGAAGTACAAACCACCTCCTTCCCCTGCTGAATTGGAGGTGAAATTCACCCTGGTCAGGCTGAAACTAAATTCATCTCCATTTAGCAAAGAGATATAAGCCCCACCACCAAATTGGGCGTAGTTATCTGAAAAGGTGACGTTGGTCAACACAGGCAAACAATTCTTGCAGGTAAAACCTCCTCCTTGACCAGCCCCATCCTGGGCGAGTGCAATATTGCCGGAAAAGGTGACATTAATCAAAGTTGGGCTGCCGTAATAAGAGTACAAACCGCCAGAGGTATAGCCTTTGTTGTCAAAAAAGATCATATTTCTAAGCATAATAGTTGAGCTGTTGGTATACATTCCTCCGGCTACCCCGTAGTCATCGCCTACGCTGTTACCTCGGGTGATGGTAAAGCCATCCAAGCGCATGGTTACACTATTGCCAGTGACGACCTGGTGACTATTGTCAGAAACTTCATCCTGGTCGCCAATCTCACCACTGAGCGTGGTCGGGTTATCCACCCAGTCGCGCTCATCCAGCGCCGCTTCATCACCAAAAAAGCCGCCATAAACATCCACACCGCTTTTCAATTGAAATGTAGCGTTCCTGTCGGAACCATCCGGTTTATAGGTGCCGGCTGCCACCCAGATTTGTTCACCCGCTTGGGCATTACTCAGGGCTGTAAGCAGGCTGCAGGCGTCCTCCCACGAGCCGCATCCACCAGTCCCGGTCGGTGTGACGTACAGGATGCCTTCTGCCTGGGTTTCAGAATGGGTGGGTTTGGCTGAAGCGTTATTCCAGCCTATGGCGATCAAAAGAAATACCGGGAACAAAAGGAAGGTCACAACGACACTTTTGGTTTTCAATGAAGTACCTCCTTCATTACAAACGCTTCGGCGCGGTCAGAACAAATTGACAGGAATAAATTGACCAGGTTTGGGTTTTGCGCGGTGCTCAAACCCAGGATGAACAGGAAATTGGTTTTTTTGGAAATCTATAATAATTATAGAACTTTTGTTGGAAAAGAGTGACGATGTCTTGCACTTTAATCACCCTGTTTTCCACATATACTTCACCCTTCTTATATACCCTGCACAAAAGAGTGGCTCGCGCGTCCCACCACCCCCTCGCTCGGACTATGCCGTAAACAGCTTGCTGGAGCTGCCGAAGTGGTGGTCGAGGGTGCCGTCGGGGAATTGGATGGTGGTGTTCTTGCCCTCACGCCGCACTTCCAGCCCGCGGTAGCGCACGATCAACGGCCAGGGGCAGGGGTTCTCGCCCGAGATGCTGACTTTCTGCTCGTTGATGATCTGGATGCCGGCCACCTCAAGCAGCAGCAACGGCGGCAGCAGCCCGCGCACTGCGTTGCGATTTCCCCAGCAGAGGGAGCTATCACTGGTGAAACTCTCCATCAGGGCGTGTTCGCGCTTGAGCATCCCGCTGAAGCCCAGCATTAGCCGGCTGAGCAGGTCGAAGGCGAGTTTCTTTTCGCCGATGCGGTTGAGGTGCTCGATCAGGAGGCAATTCCAGCCGATATTCACCCTTCCGCCGCCGGCCTTGGCGGGGTTGAGATCGGTGGGCAGACCGAAACGGTAGCGGAAATCCTGCGGGGCGGCCCAGGCGGGCAGTTCTTCCTCACCTGACTGCCCCTCCCAGCCCAACTGCTGGCTGATATCGGTGATCTGCAGATCGCTGGTGTAGACCTGCACCGATCCGTTGTTGATGTCCAGCTTCTCCAGTCGGTCGAAGCGCGAGAACACGCTTTGGGTGGTGGTGTGGAATCCATGCGTGAGCCAGAGCACCGCGTTGGATTCGATCGTTTCATGCAGCTCACGGCTTTCGCTATCCGCGCCCACGACCTGGAAGTCACCTGGCATGCACAGGGCACGGCATTTGAGCAGGATGTTCAGCCTGGCTGGGGTTTCGAGCTGCACGCTCTGCCAGCTCGGATCGGGCAGCTGCACCTCACGGATCATTTCGGATGGGTGGACGCGATGGGTGTCGCGGTCGATGAAGGACGCGTTGGGCTGCTCAGCGCGAAAGTGGGCGATGGCTGCCGCGAGGCGTTCCTGGTAAGGGCGAATTTGGGTGGAAAGCTGCTCGTCGCCCAGCACGCGCGTTATGCGCTGGAGCGTTTCGAGCTCGTTTGAGAGCAGGATTGCAAGCCCCAGGCTTTCAGCGCTTGCGATGCGGGTTGGGAGGGAAGCCTCCTGCCAGATGTTGAAGTTGGGCAGGTCCGTCAGGCGGGCATGGTCAGGGTTAGGCCACTCGGGGAGGGCGTCCTGGTCGCGGTCGTGTTGGGGGGAGAACCAGCGCAGCGTCTGCTCTGCCAGCAGCGGCAGGCATTCCGCCAGGAATTGCGGCTGTTGATGGTAGGTGTGCACATCCCAAACCAGGGCGGCAAGCTGCGGGAAGGGCGGTGCGTATTTGCACTGAGGGCTATTAAGCACCCCGCGCACCAGCTCGACCGCAGTCTGGACCTGGGCTGGTAACAACGCACGTACGAACTGCTTGACCTCCAGGACCGAGGTTTCGTCCGCGTTTGAAGTCCAGGACCTCTGCCCCAGAGCCTTGCCCACAGGGCTGTGTGTATTGCGCCTGTCGAAGAAGGTCAGCGCTTGCTGGTTATCCTCTGGCTGCTTGATGAGCAGGTTGGCTTGATCCTGCACGGCTTTAAAGACCAGGTTCCAGTCGTGCAGTGGGGTTTCGATTTCGAGCGTGCGGGCTTGATCGGCGACTTCAAGGCGGGCGACTTCCGCCTGCCAGTTGGCGGGGAAAGGTTTGAGGGCGCGTTCCTGGCTCTGGGTGGGCGAAAAAGCCAGGCTGCAGCGCCAAAGGGTCGAGAATTCCTCACCCGGCAGGAGCAGTTGGCTGATCTCAAGCGCCTGGTTGGGGCTGATGACCGCTTTGGGCATGCCGTCCATGACCAGTGCGACGGTCAACTCGCCGCTTTGCCCGCGCAGGTAGGTTTTGTAGTCCAGTTTCGTGATGGACATTCCTTGCCCGCCGTCCAGCGGCACCAACAGACCTGCCACACGCGTGCTCAGCTCAGCATTTTCGCTGCCGGTGTTGCGCAGGGTGATACGCCCACTAATGGCATAGGGCTCGCGTGCCCAAACCTCGAGAGAAGCCTGCGTTTCCGGGTCGGGCGAGAGATTCACCCTGGCGTAGTTTGAGCCCAGGCTGTCGATGCGGGGAGTGGAGAGATACTCATTCAGGTTTTGGTAAACGTGCCTGTTGCGACCGACGGAGGCAAAGATGCGATATGACTGCGCCTGTAGCCCAAGGCTGGATTGGAGTGAAAGCGGCTGAGCCGGCTCGAGGTCCAGCTGCCAGACGATGTCTGGACTTTCCAGGTTGGCTGTGAAAGCATGGTCCGCGGCGAGGGTGAGGCTGATGGGGTCGGTGGTGAAGAATGGTCCGGAGGGCATGGCTTAAGTATATACCGATAATGCCGGATTACAGATGGAGACCTTCGGTCAAAGACCTCGCACGGTCTGGAGACCGGCGAGAACAGAGGAAAGAGCCGGATTGAACTGCGCAATCCGGCCTACGAACTACTACCTACTGGTCAAAGACTTCGCATTATCCCACAGGGAGGCTTCCTTAAAGGGACGCAAGCAGTCGCACTCAGGAGACCGGCGAGAACAGTGATATCCCATTTAATCCCTCGAAACGGGAACTTTGTCGCGCATCGTAGCGTTTTCAGCTTATGTTAAAATGTCACTATGGACAACAGGATGGACCACGCTATGGACGAGAACGATCAGACTGAAATCAAGCCTGCGGAATACCAGGAATTGGAAGACTTCAAGGAGACGCCGGGATACACCCCTGCCCTGGATCCGGTGAGTAAATTTGAAACCTTTGAAGGCTATGGCGCTGAGGATATGCAGGAGCCTTCCGTGGAAATGGAAGCGGAGCAGGAGGCAGAGCCTGCCCCTGAACCTGAGCCTGCACCCGAACCAGTCCCCGAGCCCGAGACTGTCTCTCAAACGGAGCCATCCCTTGAACCTGAACTAACCCCCGAGCCCGAGGCTGCATCCGAACCCGAGCCAACATCTGAAACGGCACCAGATTCGAGCCACTTCTCAGAACTAACAGGTTTTCAGGAGGTGGATGCCTTTCCCGAACCTGATTGGGCGCCGGAAGCGGTGACTGACTTTACGACAGGGCACTGGGCGATCGAGCCGAAGCTTCAGGGTGAAGCTCCGCAAACAATCATGGAAGCGGATCAGCCCGAAACCCTCCTTTATCACGACGACATCCCGACCATCCCTCCCCAGGCAGAAGACCGGCCCCAGGGAGTCGAACCGCAACCTGAGCCGCTGCCTGAGTTGGTGGAAGTTGTTGACCCCCAGGCTACCATACTGGCCTCAACTGCCTTCGCGAACAGCGTCGATGAGGCAAAAGAAGGGACACAGCCGGTTTTGGTTAGTCAAAGCCAGCCCAATAAAGTCAACGGGCAGACCAAAGCCGAACCTGTTGCTGGCGGAAACGGAAAAAAGGCTAAGAAAACCAAACCTCCAAAGAGCAAGCGGAAAGGGGGTTGTTTTGGTAAGACCTTGCTGATTGGAGCGATAATCTTTTTGCTGGCAATGCTGGGAGTGGCGGCTTTTGCGATTTACAAGTACTTCGACATTGCCAAAACCCTGCCGGCGGTGGACGAGCTGCAAAACCGCGCTTCGCAATTTGAGACGACGCGGATCCTCGACCGCAACGGCAATATCTTGTACGAGATCGTAGACCCCAACGCGGGCAAGCGCACGTACGTTCCGCTCGACCGCATTTCGCCATACCTGATTGCCGCGACAATCGCTACTGAGGACAAGGAATATTACAACCATCCCGGTTTCGATTTGATCGCACTGGGGCGCGCGCTCTACGTGAACTATACCTCCGGAGAGATCGTTTCGGGCGCTTCAACCATAACCCAGCAGCTTGCGCGCATGCTGTTGCTGACGGATGAACGCTTTGAGCAGTCTTATGAGCGCAAAGCCCGTGAAATCATCCTCGCGGCAGAAATCACGCGCCGTTACACCAAGGAACAGGTGCTGGAGCTTTATCTCAATGAAATTTTTTACGGCAACTTTGCCTACGGCATTGAAGCGGCTGCCAACATTTATTTCAACACAACTGCCGCGGATCTGACCCTCTGGCAGTCCTCGTTCCTGGCAGGTCTGCCACAAACCCCGGCTGAATATGATATTTACACCAACCGCGAAGCAACCCTCAGAAGGAACAAAACTGTTTTGCTGCTGATGTATCAACTCAGCAATGAAAAGGGCTGCATAGAGATTGGCGAAAATCTCGATCGGGTCTGCCTGGACGCCATGCAGACGCTTGAGGCGGCCAATACGCTGGAAGGTTATGAGTTCACCAAACAGGATTTTGTGATGCAGTTCCCGCATTGGGTGGTGTTCATTCAATCCTTGCTCGAGTCGCAATTTGACTCCCAGACCATCTACCGCTCCGGCTTTACTATTTACACGACTCTTGACCCGAATTTACAGAAGGAAGCTGAAGCGGCTGTGCAGAACCAACTGGCGCTGATGACCGAAAATAATGCCACCAATGGGGCAGTGATCGCTATGGATCCCAAAACCGGCGAGATTCTCTCGATGGTTGGCTCAGCAGACTTCAATAATCCGGACATCAGCGGTCAGGTGAACATGGCGCTGACGCAGACACGCCAGCCTGGCTCTGCCATCAAACCGCTGACCTACCTGGCGGCTTTTGAGAAGGATTGGACCCCAGGCACCCTGATTTGGGACGTGCCAGCAAGCTTCGCGCCATCGGGCGACCCGAATGATACCAACCCCCGTTACGAACCAGTCAACTATGATGGTCGCTTCCACGGTCCGGTAACTGTGCGGGACGCACTGGCGAACTCCTACAACATCCCGGCTGTGAAAGCGCTTGAGTACGTGGGCATTTACGACGACCCAACGACGCCAAACCCGGATGGCTTTATCAACCTGGCACGCCGACTTGGCATCACCAGCCTGAACAGAGCTGATTACGGGCTCGCGCTGACTCTGGGAGGCGGTGAGGTGAGCCTGCTTGAGCTCACGGGCGCTTACCAGGTGCTGGCGAATGAAGGGCGCAAAGTGGCGCCGGTGGCAATCACCAGGGTGGTTGACCACAAGGGCAACGTGGTTTATGAATATGTGCCAACAGGCGGAGAACAGGTGGTGCGGGCTGCACACGCTTACCTGCTATCCTCTATCCTGTCAGATAACAACGCCCGCGCGCCGATGTTTGGCACGAACTCCGTGCTGGCTCTGCCTTTCCAGGCAGCGGTCAAGACCGGAACCACCAACGACTATCGCGACAACTGGACCGTCGGTTATACCCCTGACCTGGTGGTTGGGGTGTGGGTGGGGAACGCGGACTACACGCCCATGGTAAACACCTCCGGTGTGAGTGGCGCGGCGCCGATCTGGGCGAACATCATGCAGACCGGCATCCAGCAACTGCGCGGCGGCAGCGCCACCGCCTTCGCCCGACCTTCGGACGTGGTGGATATGACCATCTGCTCCGTCTCGGGGACGGTACCCAGCGAGTATTGCCCCAGCCAGCGTACGGAGGTCTTCGCCTCCGACCAGGGTCCTCTGCCAAAGGAAGAAGACCTCTGGGTAAAAAGCATGATCGACTCCTGGACCGGGCTGCTGGCTTCCCCTGCCTGTTCCGAGTTCACCAAAGAAGCTTTGACGATCAACGTGGAAGATGAGGATGCCATCAAGTGGCTCAAGACAGAAGCCGGCATAGCCTGGGCGGACAACTACGGCTTCCCTGATCCGCTGGTATTCAAACCTGAGAGGGAGTGCCGCCTGGATGACCCCCGTCCAATCATCGACATCATGGGTCTGCAAAACGCGATCTCTGAGAACCCGTTCAAACTGGTCGGTGTGGTGGACGCGACGGCGAACTTCAAGCAGTACAAACTGCATTGGGGCGAGGGTGAGGACCCAAGCCAGTGGAATCCGCTGCAGGAAGATTGGGTCACAACGCCAATGCGCAGTGCAGGAGTTTTGACTGAATGGGATGTCAGCAAGCTGGATGGAAAGACGATCACGCTGAGAGTGACGCTGCACAGCACGCAGAACACCGAGGTGCAGAAGAAGTACACGGTGCGCTTCACGCTGCCAACCCCGACCCCGACTCCCACAGCGACGCCAACTTCTACGCCCATGCCAACGGCCACTCCGACGGTTACGCCGACTCCGGAGCCGACGGAAATGCCGACTCTGGTGCCGACTGAAGCGCCTACAAGCGTGCCAGAGGAGCCAACGCCAAGTCAGGGCACGCCATAAAGATATTAAAAAATCGGGTTCGTTCTTTGAACCCGATTTTTTATCGGTTTGTGGAAGTCATCTATCAGAACAAGGCTAATTGAGATGAGCTGTATTCCGGCGGGTCGCCGGTGATCTGAGAGGCAAATAGCTCCCGTGTTAGCAAAGGATTATCGCTCAGGTTGCGCAGCTGGCGGTACTTCACGATGTTCCAATTCTCCGTTTTAAGTGACTGCAGATGTGGGTCGCGCCGCAATTTGAAGGCAGCCAGGTTTGCGCGACTGCCTGGAATTACAATCAGCTTCCTGCCTGGCAGATCCTGATAACGGACTAGCAGCTCTGAAAATTCAGTCGTGATGATCGGAAAGAAGGTAAATTCCGGCGAGCCATCCTGCCCAAACCAGGTGATGGAATCAATTTTTATCTCGCGCGTCATGCGCAGGCGGTTTGCCAGGGATTCAATCAATCCGAAAATCGTTTTCAGATCTTTCTCGCGAATTCTGGTGGATTCAAAGTCGCGCAGTGACCAGGCTTTGTAGTCCGGGGTAGGATCGGCATAAGACTCTAGGATAGCTTGCAACAGTTCCATTTCAACGTTTTGGAGCCCAGGCAGTTTCAGATTCACAGCTGCAAGAGCATCTTTCATGGAAAGCAGGGGCTGGTTTTGGAGAGCATTCAAGACCGCTCTCTCCGCCCGATCTGCGGCTGTTTGGGCAGTACCACTGGCGTCGACCAGCCAGTATAAGCCAGTATCGGCTGACAGACCCGGATTGAAGCGGGAGAAAACACCAGGGCTCGTCAATATCTCGTCGATTTCTTCCTGCAATTCGTTGAGGGTGTCCTCTGGACCCGGACGACCTTCCAAATAGCCCTCAGAGAGGAGTGAAACGATCACAGCACTGAAAAGGCGCAAGTAAGTTACAGGCTCGCCGTACCTTTGCAGGAACTGCACGCCTGCTTGTTTGACTGCCTGTGAGAAGGAGACTTTCTGGCTGCTCTGACGAAATGGTGTACCGAACCGCCAGGCTGTTTGCAGCACACTCATTTCGCCGCTGGCTGCCAGCTGGTCCAAGCTTAAACCGGCGTTTTTGGCTGCAAGGAGTCCTGCCATGGTGAACATTGGATCAAGTTCGGTCACTTGCAGCAGGACGGGTACACCCGGACGCAGTACTTTGCCAAGCTGTACAAGCACTTTTTGCAGGGCGGTGGAGTGCCATGTCCAATCATAACGCTGCTTAAGCAGGCTATTGCGCAGCGTAGCACTGCCTTCGCGCCCCCAAAGCCAACTGCTCCATAATCCACTCAGGTTCCACCAGGCCTGGTTGCGGCGCGGCAAGGACGTGAGTACAACATCCACCGATCCAGGAGCCAGCGGTGGATCCAGTTCGCGCAGGCGTCCGCGGAAAATACTGATGCCACCCATTTGAGGTGGCAGCGCAGGCCACTCACGCAGTGGAACGGTTTGCTCGGTTTTGCTCCAAACTTTTTGGGCTGCCAGGAGGGCTTGCCATGGGTTAAGTTCCTGGAATAATGGTGGACGCAATAGCTGGCGCGGTCGACTGCGACCACCTGGATGCGTCCAGAGTTGGTTGACTCGATCGGCGGTGGAAAGGATAAGCGCTCGAAGCAGCGTGCGTTGGCGAGGCGTTATGAGGGGGTTGTCCATGCGGCCTAGAATCGCCTGCAGAGAGGCCAGGCTGCGATGTGGGTAAAAGGCAATCACCTCCGACATCAACTCGCGCAGTGGGTCGCTGGGGTTAGCCGAAAGCTCAAGCAGGCGTGCTTTGAGCACGCTTAGTGAGGGCAGAGGCTCCTTGCTGGCAAGGATCTGGGAAGTTAATTGGTACTCTGCTTGCTTGCCACAGCCTGGGCAAGAGCCGAAGGCGAGTTCTGGTTCAGGGGCGTCTTCGGCCCAGACCAGGTAATCAACCTGCAATTTTGGTTTTTCGTCGAGTTGCTGACAATCGGGATTGGGACAGTCGAACTGGTAATAAGCGTTAATTTGGTCTTCGAGTAGCAATCCTTCTGTTGACCTGATTCCAGCAAGGGTGTGGACAGCCTCACGAATCTCTTCAGCACTTGGCGCGGTTGCCATCACTTCAAGAATGAAGGCGGCGATGGGATTGTTGGCACTGACTACCACCCGGTAACCAGCTCGAGCCAACTCAAGGATGACATAAGGATCCTGCCCGAAGGGGTCCAGAACGAGGCTTCCTGGTGGGGCAAAGCGCTGCAACCAACCAGACATCGAACCTGGATAATAAGGAGGCAGAAAGCGGTCCAGCGGCAGCCCTGTCTGAGGTTGGTCAGCCGGTGATACCCCATTGACATATGGGGCGGCCAGATCGGACAGGGCAGCGTTGCTTTGCATTTTTCCTCGTCAGACTACCTGTGAGAGCAGGATGGCTACGCCATAAGGCGGCAAGTCCAGGGTTGAGTCTGTCATCTGACTGGTGAGCGGTTCGTTGCCAGTAAAAATGAGATCCCAATGATTGAACTCATCCACCGGAAGGGTGTAACTTTGCATGCTTTTTGAAAAATTGAGCACAACCAGGGTGGTTTCCTCAGAGGTGTGGCGCTTGTAAACCAGCAGGGAATCGTTTGTGGTGTCGATCAGGTCCATGTTGCCTGCGTGCAGTGCGGGGTGTGCCCTGCGCAGAGCGATCAGACTCTTGTAGAAGTTGAGCAGCGAGGCTGGAGTGCTTGCCTGGTTGGTGACATTGCGGACCTTGTAGTTGGGATGGACGGGCAGCCAGGGTTCAACGGAGCTGAAGCCGGCAAAGGGGTGTGCATTCCACTGCATAGGCGATCGGAAGCCATCACGACTTTTAAAGAGAGGCCAGTAGCGTTTGCCGGGAGGGTCCTGGATTTGAGAGTATGGAAGTGAAATATTGCGCATGCCGATCTCTTCACCATAATACAGGTAAGGAGTACCACGAACAGTCAGGTGCATGGTTGCCAGTAGTTTTAGTTTGGCATCATCGTCGGGTCCGGCATAACGGGCTGAAGACCGGGATGTGTCGTGATTATTGAGGAAATAATTTGGCCAGGCTTGCTCTCCGTGAAGGCTGTCCCAGTACTGAATTGCTTTTCCAAAAGCTTTGGCGCTGAAAGGGGAGTTCGCGTAGCCGTAGTCAAATGCTGCATGCAGGCGGTCGTCGCCGATATAGGTGCGAGCCTGGGCAGCATCTGCCAGGAAGGTTTCGCCGACCACGTACCGATCCGGATACGCATCCAGAATTTTTCGGATGTCTTGCAGGGCAGGGATCATCTCAGGTTGAGAGATTTCATAGATGTGATCAATTTTTTCGAAGTTTCGCAGATGAAAGCCAGTCTGCTTTGGATTATCACGCAGGTCCGCTTCCTTGTACCAGGCGTTGAACACATCCAACCTGAAACCATCCACACCCTTATTCAGCCAGTAGCGGAAGATGTCCAGCATGGTTGCTCGCACGTCGGGGTTGCGCCAGTTCAGGTCGGGCTGGGATTTGTCGAAAATGTGGAGATAGTACTGCCCCAATTTTTCATCGAACTCCCAGGCAGGTCCGCCAAACCATGACCGCCAGTTGTTAGGCATGCTACCCCCAGGGGCAGGATCCCGCCAGATGTACCAATCGTGGTATGGATTATTGCGGGACATGCGCGACTCCTGGAACCAGCGATGCTGGTCGGAGGTGTGGTTGAGCACCAGGTCGAGAATGATGTGAATGCCACGCTTGTGCGCTTCGCTAAGCAATCGATCGAAGTCCTGTAGATTGCCAAATTTTGGATCGATCGTATGGTAATCCGAAACGTCATAGCCAAAGTCGACATCAGGCGAGGGGTTTATGGGTGAGAGCCAGATTCCATCGATACCGAGCTCTTGCAGATAATCGAGGTGTTGGATAATCCCGGCGAGGTCACCAATTCCGTCCGCGTTTGTGTCCTGGAAGGACCGCGGGTAGACCTGGTAAATGATCCCGTTTTTCCACCATAATCTCTTCCCATTCATAGCCATTGCCTCTCCATGTTTTGTTTGAAATATTCAAGATTGAGTAACTGATGACAGCAAGTTGCGATGTTGCACGATTATTCTTTCTATTTGTGTTGTAGTGAATTTTACATCGGGAATCAAGGGAAAAGCAACAGAGTATACATTAACGTGAAAATGGTGGAGTTTGTCGAGGTTTGTGAGAAATGGCAGGGACCGTTCCGTTTGCCTATGTTGCGGAAGGGGTCGAGCCCCTTCTCTACAAGAGAAGATTAGTCGATTTTGCTGGATCATCAAATCTACCATGATCTTTAAAGCGTATAGTTGCCTATCTATGTGGCAGACATGGGGGTCTGCAGCTACGATCCGAGATGGCTAGCTTGATAGATCTAAATGTAAACTATCATCCTACACAAACTGTAAACCACCAGTGTCTTAACACTCCCTAAGCTTACGGATCAACAGCAAACCATAAAAACTGTTAATAACCGGCGAAAATGTCACCCTTAAAGGGTCATAATTCTTCAGCGATTATGTCACCCCCATTCATTCTAAGACACTTCAGAAGACAGGGATACAGGCTTGCGGAAAGGTGAGGCCTGACG
>Ga0209717_1002729_pt1 | contig 16525 bp, 16 predicted proteins | sample AD_UKC048_MetaG_FD_184418 | JGI IMG/M metagenome (GOLD analysis project Ga0209717, IMG submission 184418) | Active sludge microbial communities of municipal wastewater-treating anaerobic digesters from USA - AD_UKC048_MetaG (SPAdes) (version 2) | ecosystem: Engineered > Bioreactor > Anaerobic >... | reverse complement strand
AGGGAGAAACTTTGTGACGGGCTCGTAGCCGCAAGCCACAATCCTCCTCATCTATCAGGTAAAGACTTTTTTTCTTAATCCAAAGAACTTTTTGCGTTACCGCCGTACTGACAAATTAACATACGAGCCACAAAGAAATATATGGTTATGCTCTTCGTTGTGTCTCCGTGCCTTGGTGAGATAATTTTCTTTGTTTTTCTCTTTGTGTCTCCGTGCCTCCGTGTGAGGCCTAACCGATGTTCTGGTACGACGGATTACTTTTTGTCGTCTACTACCTCATAATCGGCATCCTCGGCATCGGGCGGTTTTTCGCCCTGGGGCTCGGCCGGACCCTGCTGTTCGGAGGCTCCGGCGTTCTGCTGCTGGGCGTTGGCCGCTTCGTACATCTTGGCGGCGGCCTGGTGCCAGATCTGGTTGAGGGCTTCAAGAGCGGACTTGAGCTCGTCGATGTTCTCTCCCTTGATGGCCTCCTTGAGCCGGCCGACCCCCGCCTCGAGCTGATTTTTGGTGGCTGGATCGAGCTTGTCGGCATTTTCCTTGATGTTCTTCTCGGTCTGATAGACCAGCTGGTCGGCCTGGTTGCGCGTGTCGATCAACTCGCGCCGCTTCTTGTCCTCGGCGGCGTGGGCCTTGGCGTCGGTGACCATCTTCTCGACCTCTTCCTTGCTCAGACCGGTTGAGGCTTCGATGCGAATGGTCTGCTCCTTGTTGGTGGCCTTGTCCTTGGCCGCGACATTAAGGATGCCGTTGGCATCGATGTCGAAGGAGACCTCGATCTGCGGAATGCCGCGCGGGGCGGGCGGAATACCATCGAGGTGGAAACGGCCGAGGGTGCGGTTGTCGATCGCCATCTCGCGTTCGCCCTGGAGGACGTGGATCTCCACCGAGGTCTGGCTGTCAGCTGCCGTCGAAAAGACCTGCGACTGGCGGGAGGGAATGGTGGTGTTCTTTTCGATGATGCGAGTCATAACGCCGCCCAGGGTCTCGATGCCGAGAGAAAGGGGAGTGACATCGAGGAGAAGGACATCCTTTACCTCGCCGCCGAGGACGCCGCCCTGGATGGCCGCGCCCACTGCAACCACTTCGTCGGGATTGACGCCGCGGTGGGGCTCCTTGCCGAAAAGCTCGCGCACCAGTTCCTGCACCTTGGGCATGCGGGTCGAGCCGCCAACGAGCACAACCTCATCGATCTCGGCGGTGGAGAGGCCGGCATCCTTGATGGCCATGCGGCAGGGGGGCAGGGTGCGCTGGAAGAGATCATCGCAGAGTTGCTCGAACTTGGCCCGGGTGAGGGTCATGCTGAGGTGCTTGGGGCCGCTGTCGGTGGCAGTGATGAAGGGCAGATTGATCTCGGTCTGGGCGGTGGAGGAGAGCTCGCACTTGCCCTTTTCGGCCGCCTCCTTGAGGCGCTGCAGGGCCATCGGATCCTTGGAGAGGTCGACGCCTTCCTGCTTGACGAATTCGTCGACGATCCAGTCGATGACGCGCTGGTCAAAGTCATCACCGCCGAGATGGGTGTCACCATTGGTCGACTTGACCTCGAAGACCCCGTCACCGATTTCGAGGATAGAGATATCGAAGGTGCCGCCGCCGAGGTCGAAGACGGCGATTTTTTCATTGCCCTTCTTGTCCAGGCCATAAGCCAGCGAGGCCGCGGTCGGCTCGTTGATGATGCGGCGCACATTGAGGCCGGCAATCTCGCCCGCCTCCTTGGTGGCCTGGCGCTGGCTGTCATTGAAATAGGCGGGCACGGTGATGACCGCATCGGTCACCTTCTCGCCCAGATAATCCTCGGCGGTCTGACGCATCTTTTGCAGAATCATCGCCGAGATCTCCTGGGGGGAGTATTCCTTGTCATCGATCTTCACCTTGGCGACATCGTTGGCGCTGGCGAGGACCGCATAAGGGACCTCTTCCCGCTCGCGCGAGACCTCATTGAAACGGCGGCCCATAAAACGCTTGATCGAATAGACTGTCTTGGTCGGGTTGGTGACCGCCTGGCGCTTGGCTACCTGGCCGACCAGACGCTCTCCGCTCTTGGTGAAAGCGACCACCGAGGGGGTGGTGCGCATGCCTTCGCTGTTGGGGATGACGACGGGCTCGCCCGCCTCCATCACCGCGACGCAGGAGTTGGTGGTGCCCAAATCAATGCCGATAATTTTTCCCATGGTGTTGCACTCCTTTCAGGAGGATGATATGGTAAGCAGAATACTTGAGATTGTCCAGTTTATCGCTGCATCTTTGCAAAGGGCATGCCAAAGAATCGGTGCGGGATGGCAATACCCTAGATGCATAAAAAACAGGCGCATGAACCATACTGTCCATGCGCCTGTCCGGGTTGCGAATCTCTCAAAGATAGAGCCTGTTTGTCGTTTTGGCGGTTTTATCTGTCAATTTGTCAGGTTGTCAGAAGGATGGTTATTCGCGCGGCATGCGCAGCCCGACGGTATAAACAGTTTGCTCGCGCATGATGCGCATATAGACCACAGCGCCCGGTTTGATCGTGCGCACCGCCGTGCGAAAATCCCGCACGGAAGCGGTCGTCGCATCGTTGACCGAGAGAATGAGATCCCCTTCGCGCAGCCCCTTGCGGTCAGCCACGGAGTTGGGATCAACGCTGGCGATGACCACGCCCGACTCGCCCTCATAGCCATACTGGCGGGCGAGCTGCCGGGTCAGTTCCCGCACTTCGATGCCCAGCTTGTTGGCCTGGCTGGTTTCGCCGCTCTCCTCACTGGCGACCTCTTCATCCGAGGGGCGTTCGGCCAGGGTCAGAGAGATGGTCTTGAGGGCCTTGTCGCGCCATATGGTCATGTTGAGGCGGGTGCTGGGGGCCTGGCTGCCGACCCAGGCAATAAGCTGGTCGCGCGAGGTGACCTCGATGTCGTTGAGCTTGAGGATGATATCATCCTGCTTCAGTCCTGCCTTCTCGGCCGGGCTGTCTTTCAGCACCTCGCCCACCTGCGCCCCCTTGGGTTTGTCGAGGCCGAAATACTCCGCCTTCTCCTCGTCGACCTCCTCAAGCTGAACCCCGATCCAGCCGCGGCGTACGCGGCCGTCGGCGATGAGCTGGGACATGATCGAGCGGGCCATATTGATCGGGATGGCGAAACCGATGCCGACATTGGACTGGCCGACAATGGCGGTGTTGATACCGACCAGTTCACCGCGCAGATTAACCAGCGCTCCGCCGCTGTTGCCCGGATTGATGGCCGCATCGGTCTGGATGAAATCCTGGTAGCGCAGCGAGCCCTCGCCGAGGCCGGCGCCGAGGGAACGGCCCTTGGCGCTGACGATGCCGGCGGTGACGGTCTTTTCGAGGACGTCGGAGAAGGGATTGCCGATGGCCATCACCCACTCCCCGACCTCGAGCCGGTCCGAGTTGCCCAGATTGAGGGTGGGCAGCCCCTTCTTGTCAATTTTAATGACAGCAATATCGCTCGCCGGGTCCTTGCCGATCACCTTGGCCTGATGCTCCACCTTGTCGATCATGACGGTGATCTCATCCGCATCCTTGATGACATGGTTGTTGGTGAGGATATAGCCGTCTGGATTGACGATGACTCCGCTGCCAAGGCCGCGCATCACCCGCTTCTGGTCGGGGACATCAAAAAACTGACGAAAGAAGGGGTCGTCCATGAAGGGATGGCGGACGCTCTGCTTGACCACCGTGCTGCTGTTGATGGTCACCACCGCTGGACTGGCGATTTTCGCGACCTCGGTGAAGGCCTTGCTGAGGCTCTGCAGCCCCATCAGTTCCTGCGAGACGGGCTCACTGGAACCGAGGGCGACTGCGCTTTCAGCCCGATCGGAGGCGACGCTGTGCATCACCCAGTCAAAATTACTCGAAATTACCAATCCAATCATGATGCCGATAAAGATACCGGCCGTGAGCAGGACCGAGCGTTTCTTGCCGTTCATATAGTTCCTTTCCGAATATCAATGATCGTTGCGAATCATCAGCAGTCTGATCAGCTGAAGAACCGCCATGGCCGCGGCCGCCACATAGGTCAGGGCAGCGGCATTGAGCACCTTGCGCGCGCCGTCGACCTCTTCGCCCTTGATCATGCCGCTGCTGGTCAGCTGTGCGAGAGCACGCTTGGAGGCGTTGAACTCCACCGGCAGGGTGACGAGGGTGAAAAAGACCGAGGCGGCGAAAAAGGCGATGCCGAGGGTGGTGAGGAATTTCAGGGATGAAACCATCAGCCCAATGATGAAAAGGGGCATGGCCAGCATGGAACCGAAATTGGCCAGGGGATACATGGTCTGGCGCAGCTTGAGGGGGCTGTAAGCCACATTGTGCTGGATGGCGTGGCCGGTTTCATGGGCGGCCACGCCGATGGCCGCGATGGAATTGGTGGCATAGACGCCGTCGGAAAGATTGAGGGTCTTGTGGATGGGATCGTAATGATCGGTCAGATTTCCCTCCACGCGGCCGACCTCGACATCGAGGATGCTGTTGCGCTGCAGCAGGCTTTTGGCCACCTGGGCACCGGTCAGACCGGAAGTAGAAGAGACCTGGCTCCACTTGTTGTAGGCGCTCTTGATCTTGAACTGGGCGTAGAGGGTCAGGATCAGGGCGGGGGCCAGCAGCAGGATATCACTCATTCCAAAATACATGATTTCTCCTCCTTGGAAGGGGGTTGTAAAACGAATCAACTATTAGACTCGGCAGTCTCCAAAAAGTTTCAATTCATTTTGTGAGCCGGAATCCCCCGGGCGCTGATGTGGAGTTCCCGTCCCTCACGGGCGGGGGGTCGAGGAAGAGCCGCGCAGGCGCCGCCAGCGCGCGCGGATCCAGTTGAGGACGCGGTGACCGTCGCGGGGGAAGAGCAGCATGAAGCCGAGAAGAAGGATCGCCATGCCGGGGCCGGGGGTGACGAGCATGATCAAACCCAGCAGCACAAGGGGAAGGGCGAACCATTTTTTCCGTCGCTGGAAGCGGCGTATTTCATCTCGCAGTTGTTCAGCGCTCATAATGACACTTCTCTTTTATATCAATGTAAACACAGACGAGCCGAGCATATTCCCCTCCTCCACAACGATCTCGACCCGGCCGCTGCCTGGCTCCTTGTTCATCAGGTGGCGGCAGCTCCACACCCGGCAGTTCTTGCCCTGCACCCGCAGGCGCCGTTCGAAGACCGGCTGTCCCTCCAGAATCCAGCGGTGAAGGATATTCACTCCCTCGGGCGGAGCGGTGATCACGGTATAGCAGTAGATGTAATCGACGCGGCGGCTGAAGGCCGATTTGATGATCACCGGCCTGCGTTTGTGGATATCGAGGCAGAAGAGGGCCCGTTTGAGATGAACGACCCCGGCTGATGTGGCGACGGCGGCCAGATCCGGCTCCTCGGGCTCCTCCGCGACCGCCTCACTCCTCTCCTCCTCGGCCGGGCGGGCCGGCAGAGACTGGCGAAGGCAGAGGAGGCCGCCTCCAATGGCAGTGATGAGCAGCAGGAAGAGGATCAACGGCAGCAAAATGCGCCGGTTGAGGCGGATGATGTGGCTCATGGCATTTCGCCCGTGCCGGAGGGCTCGGGCCACGGTGTTTCTTCCGCATCGCCTTCCCGGAGGGGGCCGGGTGAAGCGTTGCGGGGCAGACGCTTTTCCATGATCAGGCGGTTCCCGTGCTTGGGGTCGCGGTGGTAGGTCACCCGGTCCATGGAGCGGCGGATGATGTGGAGCCCCATGCCGCCGGTCCGCCGTGCGGCGGCCGCAGCGGTGACATCGAAATCCTCATTGGTCTTGACCTCAAAGCCATCGCCGTGGTCGACGATCTGGATGATCATTCTCTCGCTGTCGGCAGCCACCTCCACACTGACCTTTTGGGTCGCATCGGAGTGATAGGCGTGTTCGATGGCATTGAGGCTCGCCTCATAGACAGAGATCTTGATCCTGGAGAGATCGGACTCGCCGAAACCCTGTCGGGCTGCGAAATCGAGGACGAAATCGCAGGCGCGGTAGAGGGCGTCCACCCGGCTGGGGATGGTGATGCTGCCCGAAGGGAGGGCAGGCGGAGGTTCCGCCTGCCGGGGCAAGGCGGGATCGGCCGCGGGCTCGGGCACGGCCGCAGCTTCTCTCTCCGGCCAGACGGCCGCCCCGACCTGAATCGCCGCGTCACTCCTTTCGGAGGCTGCGCTGCCGGCGAAAGAGGCGGCTGGCGGGAGAAAAAAATCCATCTCATCCAGACAGAGGTAGGTCTCGGGCTGGAAATTGAGCAGGTCTCCCTGGGCCTTGCGCTGCAGGTTGGTGACGCAAAGGTCTCCGCCCCGGCGCCGGGCGCGCGCGGTCAGCTCGAAGATCAGGGCGACCCAGCCCGCCGGCAGGGCGGGGAGTCCGCTGAGATCGAGCACAAAATGATCATGTTTCCTGCGGAATTCCTGCTCAAAGACCGCCAGCACGGCGGGAAGAAGCGAGATATCCTCGAGGCTCCCCAGCGGGGTGATCCGCAGGGAACCGTCTTCAAGGGCTTCGGAGCGCACCAGATCGCTAAACATAGTTCTAGGTCCCCTTGAGTCCCGATTTGCCCGGCTCCGCCAGCCGGATCTCGCGCGCGGCGGTCAAAAAGATGCCCGGCGCGCCGACGACGGGGCACTTGTTCTCACAGATGCCGCAGCCGATGCAGAGGTCCTCGACCACATAGGGGAACTTGACCGTCCGCATCGATCCGTCGGGGCCGCGCGCCTCGCGGATATCGAATTTTATCGCCTTGTCCGGGAGGGGGCAGTGCTCCTCGCAGACCAGGCAGTCCTCCTGGCGATACCAGGGGATGCAGCGGGTTTTATCGAAATAGGCGGTGCCCATGCGGCTCTTCTGCTTCTGCGCAAGGGTCAGGGGCTGGATAGCCCCGGTCGGGCAGACCTGGCCGCAAAGGTTGCAGCTGTATTCGCAATAGCCCTCGCGCGGGACCGAGACCGGGCTCCACAGCCCTTCGATGCCGGCTTCAGTGAGGGCTGGCTGCAGGCAGGCTCCAGTGGTGGCGCAGATCTTGACGCACTCCTGGCAGCGGATGCAGCGGTCGAGGAACTGCGGCTCGGTGAGGGCGCCCGGGGGACGAAGGGCCTGGCCCTTGCGGATGCGGCCGGCCGCTGCGGTCTTGAAGAGCATCAAACCAGCCGCCCCCGCCGCCGAGGCCTGGAGCAGGCGCCTGCGGCTCAAATCGATCCGGTTCTCACCGCGGCTGCGGCCGATGGTGTAGGAGACCGCCCGGGGCTTGCAGACCGACACGCACTCGGCACACTCGATGCACTCCACCGTGTTGTTGATGCTGTAATCGTCCTCGATGGCGTTCATCTTGCATTCGCGCTGGCAGATGCTGCATTTGGTGCAGGCTGCGCTCACATGGCGCCTGGTCAGGCGGTATTTGCTGAAGATGCCGAGCAGGGCTCCGAGGGGGCAAAGATTGCGGCACCAGAAGCGGCGCGAGACCATGCCGAGGCCGAGGATGGCGGCGAAGATGAGGGCAATGGCCATATTTTCATAGAGCCTGGGCTGCTGGACGGGCATAAGGCCGCCGGCCTGGGCGGCATCATAAAGGGAGTAGACCTGGTCCTCGAAAAGATGGAGTCCGAAGGCGGCATTGAAAAGTCCGCCAAGCAGAAAGCTGAAGGCTGGATGGAGCACAGTGGTGAAGGTGCGGGTCAGCAGGGCGATGGGATCGAAAAACCAGATGAACTGGGTGGAGAAGAGGGCGGCCACCAGCAGCGCGGCGAGGAGGAAAAACTTCCAGGAGCGCCAGGTGAGGGGATCGCGCTGCCGCGCCGGCCTGCGCTTGCGCCGGATGAGGTGGTCGCTGCCGTCGATGATGGTGCCGAGAGGGCAGACCCAGCCGCAGAAAAAGCGCCCGAGAGGGATGGTGAGGGCGAGCACGATCAGGGCGAGGATGGTGGAAGCAATAAAGGCGCGGCTGGCAATCATCACCGTCAAGGCCACCAGAGGGCTGGCCCGCAGGAAAAGGTCGGCGGGCAGCCAGGCCTCGTAGGGGAAACGCGCCTGAAAGAAGAGCAGGACAAAGAGGCTCAGGAAGAGCAGCTGGGAGATCCGGCGCAGGGTTATCATCATGGCCCTATCCACTCCATTGCTGTAAGGTTGCGGTCTGTGCGGCCTGTCTGGACGCCGCTGGACAGCCATCAAACGCCGAGGTTGATCTCCTGGATTTTCACCCGCTTGAGATCCAGCTGGCCGAGGCCCCGCTTGGCTGCGATGCGCAGATACTCGACGGTGTTGGGATCGATATTGAACAGCCCCATGGCCCAGGCATCGGCAGCCACCCGGTCTGCGGAGGCGATGAAGAGCTGTTTCTCAGCCACATCGGCGAGGCTGCCGCCGGTGGGGCCGTTGCGCAGCATGATGCGCCAGGCGTCGATGATGGTCAGGGAGGGCCGGATCGCCATGTTGATGTCGACGATCTTGGTCATGAAATGGTTATGCAGGGCGCCGCGGTCACCGCCGAGCAGACCCATCAGGTTCTTGAAACTGAGGGTGACGCCGGAGATGTTGTGGTGCTTGGCGATCGGCATGTTGATGATCACGTCCGACTCGAGGGCATCGCGGTAGACCGGCCAGGAGGTGAGCAGTTCCCCTCCGGAGATGGCGAGATCCTGGAAGCGGCTGTCGACGATATGACGGACCTCTGCTCCGGCCGCCTTGGCCGCCTTTTCGATGCCGCTGCGCATGTAGCAGCGCCGGGGCTCATTGCAGGTGCGGTCGAGGACCCGCACCCGGGAGGCGCCCGCCTCGAGGCACATCCTGACGACCTCGGCGACCGCCTCGGGATTGGTGTTGGCGGCCTGTTCAGGCAGGCGGTCCCAACCCATGTTGGGTTTGAGCAGGACAGTCTGCCCTTTTTTGACAAAGCGCCCCATGCCGCCGATCGCCTCCACGGCCTTGCGCACCAGGAGGCCGGGGGCGCCGTTGCGCGCCACCGCCAGATCGGGATTGGGAACAGCCAGGAGCCCTTCCGGAAGCATCGGCAGGGCGGCCAAGGCTGCGCCGATGCGAATAAAATCACGACGGGTAAAGTCTGCCATTATACCGCCTTTCTCTCCGTTGCCTGGGTTCACCCCATGTGAAAACAGCCCACCTTTCCAGGTGGGCTGTCGTGCATCCGATTTCCTGCATTCGCTTGGCGAAAGCTGGTGCCGAAGGCGGGATTTGAACCCGCACGCCTTGTGGGCACTACCCCCTCAAGATAGCGTGTCTGCCAATTCCACCACTTCGGCTTTTGTAATGCAGGGTCTCGCGATGTGAACTCTTACTTGCCCGGCGTCTGCGCCGGCTGATTGGGGATCTGCGGAAGCGTGCGCGCGGGAGAGGAATTGAGGCGATCGCGCTCCTGCTCGACCAGGGACTGGGTGCTCACCCCGCCGCGGGTCATGAAGCCCATAACCAGTGCGATGACAAGAAAGACCGCAGCCAGGATCATGGTCAGCTTTTGCAGAAAGGGGGCGCTGCCTCGGCCTCCGCCGAACAGTGTACCCATGGTATCCATGCCGCCGAACGAGCCCGCCAGTCCGCCGCCTTTGCTCGACTGGATCAGTATCACAAAGGTCAGCAATATGCAGACCAGAACAAAAAGAATGATCAATACGGTATACATGCGAACTCCAGTAAATATCAGCTATGCATAGACAATGTCGAGAAACGAGCGGGCATCCAGACTGGCCCCTCCGATCAGGCCGCCGTCGATGTCCTTCTGCGCCAGCAGCTGGCCGGCATTGTCCGGTTTCATGCTGCCCCCGTACTGAATGCGCAGCGCAGCGGCAACCCTTTCACTGCAGAGTTTGCCCACCAGGGCGCGGATGAGGGCGTGAACCTCCTGGGCCTGCTCCGTAGTGGCAACCACCCCGGTGCCGATCGCCCAGACCGGCTCGTAGGCGATGACCAGCCCCGCAACCTGCGCATCGGTCAGCCCCTCGAGGGCGGCGCGGACCTGACGCTCGACCACCGCGGCGGTCTCATCCGCCTGGCGCTCGGCCAGGGTCTCGCCGACGCAGACGAACGGGATCAGTTCCGCCTTGAGGGCCGTCTTGACCTTGCGGTTGACGGATTCATCGGTCTCGCCGAAGTATTGGCGGCGTTCCGAATGGCCAATGATGACGTGGGTGCATCCCGCCGAGAGCAGCATGGCCGCCGACACCTCGCCGGTGTAGGCGCCCTTTTCTTCCCAGTGCAGGTTCTGCGCGCCCAGCCTGACCGGCGTCCCCTGGATCACAGCGGCGACGGCCGTCAAGTCAGTGAAAGGCGGGCAGAGCACCACCTCCGTCTCTGTCGCCGTCTTCATGCCTTCGACGACAGCCCGGGCCAGCTCAGCGGCCTCGGTGACGCTCTTGTTCATTTTCCAGTTGCCGGCGATAATCCGTTTGCGCATTGTATCACACCTGTCCGGCAGCCGGCGGGAAAGGAATTTCCCCGCCGGCGCCAAAAAGTTACATAAAAATTGTCGAAAAGCCAACAGTTTTATTACATCTTGCCCATTTTTTCAACGAGGTCGACGACGCGGCAGGAGTAGCCCCACTCATTGTCGTACCAGGAGACGACCTTGACGAAATTGCTCGTGCCCTCGAGCACCATCGTCGAGAGGGCGTCGAAGATCGAGGAGGCGGGGTTGCCGACGATGTCGATGGAGACAATGGGATCCTCGGTGTACTCGAGGATGCCCTTGAGCTTGCCGTTGGCTGCGGCTTTGATAGCGGCGTTGACCTGCTCGATGGTGACATCCTTGTTGAGTTCGGCGACCAGATCGACGACCGAGCCGTCGGAAACCGGCACGCGCAGCGAGAAACCATCCAGCTTGCCCTTCAATTCGGGAATCACCTTGCCGACGGCCTTGGCGGCGCCGGTGGTGGTGGGGATGATCGACTCGGCGGCGGCGCGGGCGCGGCGCAGATCCTTGTGCGGCAGGTCGAGGATGCGCTGGTCATTGGTATAAGCGTGCACCGTGGTCATGAAACCGCGCTTGATCCCGAAGGCGTCGTGCAGAACCTTGGCGACCGGCGCCAGACAGTTGGTGGTACAGGAGGCATTGGAGACGATCTTGTGCTCGGGCTTCAGGGCTTCGTCATTGACGCCGATGACGATGGTGGCATCGATCTCATCCTTGGCCGGAACGGTCAGGATCACCTTCTTGGCGCCACCCTCCAGATGCTTGGCCACCTCGGCGCGTTTGCGGAAGACGCCGGTCGACTCGACCACGATATCAATGTTCTCTTTGCCCCAGGGCAGGTTGGCGGGATCCTTCTCCGCGGAGACCTTGACCTTTTTGCCGTCGAAAACGATATACTCGCCTTCGGCGCGGATGTCGTTCTTGAGAACCCCGTGAACAGAGTCATACTTGAGCAGATGAGCGAGGGTCGGTGCATCGGTGATATCATTGACCTGAACGATCTCTATATCCTTGCGCTGAACGGCAGCACGAAAAACCAGGCGACCAATGCGCCCGAATCCGTTGATACCCATTCTGATAGCCATGGTGAGTCTCCTTTATTTGATCTTGAAAGCGGCTAAATAATGAACATAAAGTTACGCAAAAAAAGCAAAAATGTCAAGCGGCAAAATTGACTTTAGCGCCTCCCGACGCAGCAAAACAGCGGTTCGTTCCCTCCCTTTCCCTCCCCATCTGCCGCCAAAGTCAGCGCACCCGTGCGATGGTTGCAGCGATCACCCGCCCGCCCCCCTGCTGGACCAGTACCCGGGCGCACTCATCGAGGGTGTGCCCGGTGGTGAGCACATCATCGACCAGCACAATTTCGCCCCCCGCGGGGTCGAAGTGCAGGCCGGCGGCGAAGGCCCCGCGCAGATTGCGCAGCCGCTTCTGCCGTCCCATGCGCGCCTGCGGAGCAGTAGCGGTCACGCGCCGCAGCCCCTCCGGCTCGACCGGAAGGCCGGTCACCGCCCCCAACGCCCGGGCCAGCAGTTCGGACTGATTATAACCCCGTTCGCGCCGCCGGGCTGGATGCAGGGGCACCGGCACAATCGCTGCAGGCGTATAGCCGCCGTCCAGCAGGGCCAGCCCGAGGGCCTCTCCGAAGGGGCGGGCGAGGGTCCTCCCGCCGCTGTATTTGAAAAAATGGATGAGCTTTCCGACCGCTTCGGTATAGTCGTAGAGGGAGATGGCGCGCTCGAAATAGAGGGGCTGCCGCAGCGGGGTGCGCAGGCTCAGGCTCGGGATGTCGGGATCTTCAAGCTGGGGCAGATGGCGAAAACAGGTGCGGCAGATCAACTCCTCCGCGGGCTGCAGGTAGCCATCGCAGAGCAGGCAGAGCGGTGGATAGATAAAATCGACCGGCGGCCGGGCCAGAGAGCCCAACCGCTGCAAGCGGGTCCAGGCCATGGAGCACCCCCGCAGTCAACCATCTCTTGTTCACCCGGCCCCCCACCCCGGGGACAAGCCGGCTGCTCCGGCTCATCCGCTCATGCGGCCTCCCGTGCGGGAGGTTAAAAGTTGTAGGAAAAGACCATTTTGGGCTCGATCCGGCGCTGCTGCCGGTAGATATGGCTGCCCTCTTCGGTCTCCACATAGGTCCAGATGTAATCGATGTAGACGATGAGATAGGGTTTCAGTTTGTAACCGAGCCCCAGGCGCGCCACGCTGCGGTCGTCGAGGGAGAAGAGATCCCCGACCTTTTCGATATAGCCCTTGTCATAGGTCATGTGGGCGGCCAGCACCGGGACCAGATCGGGGGCTTCGGCCGCCAGGTGCAGCTTGCCGCTGTGAGGCTGGGAATCGAGGCGGCTCATCATCCCGAGCAGCCGCACCTTGTTGCCGAGCAGCCCGCCGTAAAGTTCCCCGAAAATGCCCCGGGTCTCCTCGGTGACCCCGAGCAGGGCGTCGGCCTTGTGCAAGGTGTCGCCGGAGACGATCCTGAAGCGGTCGATCTCATAAAAGGGATCGAAATAGGAGGCGATGAACTCCTTGCCCAGCCAGCGGCGCTCGATGCGCGCAGAGACTTCCGCCAGTCCGAAGAGGTTGCTGATCCCGGCATAGAGGCCAAGGGCCTTGCCGGCGCCGAAGATGCGGGATTTGTGTTCCACCGAGCTGTAGCCGCGGATATGGGCATAATCGAAGTAGAGCATGGTCGTAAAGACCGGGGAGCGGACCAGGGGCAGTTCGAGGTCGCCGCCGATGACGGAGATGCCGTCATCGCTGCCGGCATTGACGTCAGGGTCGAAATCAGCGGCATAGGTGGCCCCCATGGCGATATTTTTAAGGACCGGGATGTCGAGGGTGTACATCGGGCGCAGGTAGACGCGCAGTCCGACCAGATCGCTGCGCCCGAGGTTGCTGACGGCGCTTTCAAATCCGTACTCGCCGAAGTCGAGATCCAGCTCCAGGCCGATCTTGCGATTGTCGTACGAGGCTTCATTGGTGAAATAATTGACGATAAAACCGTGGCCAAGACGGGCGGCATCGAGGGTGCCGATGCGGGCATAGGTCTTGTCCATCTTGCGGCCGTAGCGGAGGTAGCGCAAAAGACGGAAATAGTCGTAGCTGCTGTCCCAGTCCCTGGTGCGGATTCCGCCCCCCTCAACATCGTAGAGCAGATTGATGTTCAGGCCGACGCCGATCTTGCCAAAGCAGAATTCCGGGCGGAAAGCGACCGAAAGATAGTTTCTGGTCTCCCCGCCCTCGGAGATGCTGGCGAAACCCAGCCCCCCCATAAAGCGGCCGCCTTCCTGGCCGTAGTATCCCATGCCGCCATCGTAATACTGGGATAACCCGCTGCCTGCCCCCCCGAGAAGAATCACCACCACCCACAGGTTGATTCGCTTCATACGACCGCGCCTTTCCCGATGATGCATGAGCTAAAAGTGCATCCCCCGCCTTACCAGAGGTCTTCCATGCCGGGCGGCATGTCAAAATGGGTCGCCCATTGAAAATGGGCCTGGCCGCCCTCCAGCAGGGACTTGTCCACCGAGAGCAGCCGTTTGTGTTCCATCTCTTCGGCGGCGAGGAATTCGAACATCTCCCTGGCGCGTTCGCTTCCGGCGCGCAGGGCCATCTGGCGATAATACTCGTAGGCCTTCTGCTCAGCCGAGATGGCGAGATCGAGGGCTTCGGTGGCAGTGATATCCGGCGAGACGCTTTTGCCGCTGATCTCGGTGGCCATCAGGGGTGCCGCCGGCTTTTTTCCGGCGATGCGGGCATAGAGCTCGGAGAGCTGGTCAAAGTGGCCCTGCTCGGTCACAGCGAGATATTTGAACTTGTTGCGCAGGGCCTCGACGCCCAGCACCTCGGCCACGCCCGCGTAGAACTCCTGGGCGCCCTTTTCGCGGCTGATCGCCATCTCCAGGGCGCTCAGGGCATCGGCCAATTTATCCTCGCCCTCTCCAACCAGCGCTTCTCCGAAGGCCTTGTTGAAGGCGGGGAGATCTTCCGGCTTGCGCGAGCTGATGAGCTGGCCGTCGACGCAGACCTCCTGGTCGACATAGTTTGCGCCCGCCAGTTTGACATCATCGCGGATGCCGACATAGCAGGTGGTGGTCACCCCCGCAAGCAAGCCGGCGGAGATCAGCACCTGCGGCCCGTGGCAGATAACCCCGATGGGGCGGCCGCTCTGCCAGAACTTTTGGACGAACTCAAGGGCCTGATCATGGACGCGGATGCGCTCGGGCGCGCCGCCGCCGGGGATGATCAGCCCGTCATAGCGGCCCGGTTCCGCCTGGTCGATCGCGAGGTCGGGCCGCAGGGTGATCCGTCCATATTTGCCGGTCAGCTCCGATCGGTCCAGGCCGATCAAATCGACAACAGCACCCCGTTCCTGCAGCCAGCTGCGCGGTGCAGTGGCCTCTTCATCGTGAAACTGGGGGCCGATCAGAATGGCGACTCTTTTCCCATTTAGCATTACGGGTTATCCTCCTCTTGTGCGGAATTGAAACCGGACTCGGATTTAACGGGATTGATGGATTTTTCCAGTTCGAAGATCATATCGCGCAGCAGGGCCGCCCGTTCGTAATCCTCACTGCGGACAGCCCGTCGCAGTTCGCGCGCCAGTTGGTCGCGGTCGCTGATGGGCCGTTTGCTGCGGATCTCCACAGCCCACTCCTGCAGCAGCTCCAGCTCCACCCTTTCATCCCCCGCCTTTTCACCGTGCATGCGGTAAAAACGCCTCAGTCTGCTCCTCCCCTTCCGAATCTGCTCCAGAGCCTTGTCATAATCCTGAAACTCCATGCACTGTGAGACGGCGGCGCGGGTGTTCATCATGATGACATAGGGACGGTACTGCTCAAAGGACCAGATGATGGTCTCGTTGCTGGAATGGCTGCCGACAAAATCAAAAAGCTGCAAATTACGTTTGGTATCTCGAAGGACGCGGCCGAAATCCCCCAGACGCATCAGGGCGACGTAGCGATGGTAGAGCTGGATGGCCTCCTGCTGGAGCAGCCAGCAGTCGAAGGGGGTCAGGTTTAAGCTCCTGGCTCCCTCCTTTTTGGCCAGCCGGGACTTGTGAAGGTAATAGCTGTAGTACGATTCGAAATGGTGAGGACGGCGGCCGTCCGGACGTCCGTCAAGCTCCATCTGCAGGAGGCCGAGATCGAGACGCAGCTGGAGCTTTTGCCGGCCATCCTCCCCCTGGATGAGGCGCACATTCATATCGTTGGCCGAGTAGTGCCACTTGCGCAGAATGGGTCCGATGTCATCCGCCATAAAAACCTCCCGACAGGAGCCGTCCTTCTCCGGACTCCGAGCGCAGGGTTACCGGAAATAGGCGACCGCGTTGCGGAAGATAGCCACGCCGTCGCCCTCCCGGGCGGCCCCATCCCGCATCCAGCGCGGATGGTTGGTGGGATCGATGTGCCGTTCCGGGTGGGGCATGAGTCCCAGGATTCTACCCGTGGGATCACAGATGCCGGCGATGTCCCGAACTGAACCGTTCGGGTTGGCCGGATAGGCGGCGGAGCCGCCATCCGCAGCGCAATAACGAAAAACAATCTGGTGATTGGCTTCCAGCCGTTCCAGAACGGCCGGGTAGCTCACCGCAAATTTTCCCTCCGCATGGGCGACCGGGAAATAGACCTGTTCCGGCATCGGGGTGGTGAATACAGAGGGGCTCTCAAGCACCTTAAGGTAGACCCAGCGGTCTTCGAATTTACCCGAATCATTGTGGACGAGGGTGACTTTCTGTCCGGCGTCCAGATCCAGCTCCGGTAAAAGTCCCGCTTTTACTAACACCTGAAAGCCGTTGCAAATTCCGATGATCAACTTGCCGGACTGGTGAAAGCCGGCAAGCTCTTGGGACAGTTTGTAGCGGAGTTCGTTGGCAAGGATTTTGCCCGCCGATATGTCGTCCCCGTAGGTAAAGCCCCCGGGGATGGCGAGAATCTGATAGTCCGCCAGCCGCACCTCTTGCCGCAGCAGGCGGTTGATATGGATCATCTCTGCACGGGCGCCGGCATATTCGAATGCATGGTGCGTCTCCATATCGCAGTTGGAGCCGGCGGCGCGCAGGACCAGTACTCTTGGTTTCGTCATTGGATCACCACCTCATGGTTTCTTGCCAGGAGTTCTTGAGCAGGTCGATGGCTT
>Ga0209717_1002726_pt1 | contig 16546 bp, 30 predicted proteins | sample AD_UKC048_MetaG_FD_184418 | JGI IMG/M metagenome (GOLD analysis project Ga0209717, IMG submission 184418) | Active sludge microbial communities of municipal wastewater-treating anaerobic digesters from USA - AD_UKC048_MetaG (SPAdes) (version 2) | ecosystem: Engineered > Bioreactor > Anaerobic >... | reverse complement strand
TAGATTGATTCGGTTGGCGGTAGCCAATAACTTAGCTCGGATGATGTTTTGGAACGAATCTCGTCCATTAGCTCGAATCTTGAGTCGTATTGGTCAAACAACTCTTTTGGGATATTTTTATCTTCGGCGATGCAACCCCAAATTAAGAAGCTACTTGTACTTGAATTGCTTACGAAACCGTTTCTGATTTTCATGACGTTCTCCTTTATCCGTTTCTTCCAGCACCATAGGAATACTTAGTCTCACCGAGACCATGTTTTTCTGGATTCGAAAGCATTTCTAATAATCTTTTTACGTCTTTCAAACAATCAAAGAATGATGCATCTATATCATAATCAATGTCGGAACCCTCGTCAGCCATGAACGAATAATCACCTTCTTCGCCAAAATAAGAGACCACAAAATAGTTAGCGTTTGGCTTCGACGGTAAAGAAACCGATTCACCAGTGAATGAGGAAACTTCAACCCGAACCATAGAACGGCGTTCACAAATACAACCTTCTAATAATTTTTCACATGTGCCAAACTCAAAATAATGACTGGACTTTAGATCTTTGTCTAAGGCTTTCTTGAATGCCTCCAAATCCAATATTTCTGCCACCCCGATGATAAATGAACTACTGCTTGAATTACTTACGAAGCCATTTCGTATTTTCACGTTAGTATTCCTCCTTAGTAATTAGGGTCGTATCTCTGCTTGAATATTTCCAGATTGTCCGTTGAGCGCCGGTCTCCTTCAATCTGTAATGCCACCATATTATCAGTATACATGTCTTTGAAATCTTTCAGAGGTATTGGATCTTCGGATTTAGATTCGACGTAGATCCAGGTATATTCCTCATCTTCCTTGTCGAATAATTCGTTTTTTTGTGCGTACTTAAAGATCTCTTGTGTTACTTGGAAGAAATCGAAACCCTCTGCTAAGCAGGTTCCCCTAAAGTAAACCTTGCCGGTTGCAATGAGATTCTCTGTAATATCTTTTCGCTTTAAAATTTCACCAATGACAATGAAACTACTTGAGCTTGAATTACTTACGAATCCAGATCTGATTTTCACGTTGTTCCTCCTTTGACTGGCATAGGTTATCCGTTACTACCAGCACCATACTCGTATCCCGTTTTGCCTAATCCGTGTTTCTTAGGTTCGAATAATACTTGTAGAATCCTTTTTAAGGTCTTGTTACCATCAAAGAACGAAGAATCAATATCATAGTCAATATCATCATCGCTATCCATGAAGCTTTCGTCACCCTCATTCCCGGCATAGTCAACAACGAAGTATTTCTTACCAGGTTCCATCACCATTGTCGTCGTTGCACTTGTAAATGATTCTACACACAACTCGTTTTCTTCGCCATTCACTCCCATGCCTTTTTCAAGCAATTCTTCGAATGTGCCATAATTGTAGTGGTAGTCAAACTTGACATCTTTCATCGATTCGAGGAAGGTGGGTAAGTCGGTAATTTCTGCAATTGCAATAATGAATGAACTACTTGAACTATTACTCACGAAACCATTTCGAATCTTCACCCGAGGTGGGTATTCTCAGAATTAAACACCTGAGAAATCAAAAGATGCATGTAGTAAGGAATGGTGTTGTCACTAGCTGATCTAATTTCAAACTTCTTGCCAATGAGATCTTCTCTCTTGTGACGTTCTAATATATCCGAGTCGAATTCTTTCAAGAGTTTAAGAATGTTCTCATCAACTAAAGTTGGCTCAAGAAAGATGTCTGAGAATTGAAGTGACTTGCCGTAGATGTCATTGTGGAACGTAATCATCTTTTGCAGAATGTCTCTGATTTCTTGTTCGGTGTGATTAGTCATTACGATAAAACTCGAACTGCTTGAATTACTTACGAAGCCATTTCTTGTCTTCACTAGTCGGTTCTCCTTTTAGTGGTGGCTGATTCGGATGTGCAGAAGATTTCTAAAGATGTTATCATGTTCAAGAACACCGTCACCGCCTTCGCCGCTATATTTAAAGACGAAAATCTTCTTATCTTTGATTTGATCATATAATTCTCGCTCACTCTCCAACAACTCTGATAACATTAATTCGCGCTTCTTTTTAAGGAGATCTTGCATTTTGACGGTGTAGCTCTCGGTGTCAATATCTTCTCGTAACTGACCTTCAACCAATTCGATGATTTCATTGTGAATGGCAACCATACCATCTGACACATAACCGTCACCCTTATTTACTTTAATTAAAGCAATCTCAAAAGGAAATGGACCATTATTTCTCCACTCGCTTTTTTGCATATCAGAGAATACTCTAGTTGCCACTTCAAGAGTTGACATACTTTCCGAATACGAATCTACGAACTTTTCCCCGTTTGGGAACATCATTGTCTTGAGGTCTTCAACTGTTTTAGGTATTCTATCAAATGCAACTAAGAAACTTGAACTACTTGAATTACTTACAAAACCATTTCGAATCTTCACGTTAATTTTCCTCCATGTCTGGTGCTCGCCAAGTATTTGGTACAATCCTATTTGGCTCATAATGTTGTCCAGGGAATGTGTTACAACGGCAAGTGAAGAAGTCAAGAGTTGTGTGTCCTAACTTTCTCATGCCGTCTAACTCCGCTTGACCCCACTTTCTTATGCCGCATGGAAAGGCGGGATTGAGTGATTTGGTTTGCTTGAGTAGTTCCTTGATCTCTTCGTCATGATCTTGGTAAAACTCCCACCACTTAAACATCGTTAGTTCTCCACTTCAACTTTCAATGTAATTCGGTTTGGGTTGATTGTGTGTAATTTCTCTTCGAGATCTTTAACCATTTGCTTGTTATAATCTGTATCCGAGCCATCGCTGGTTTTGTAGTCCTTGTTTGACTCCAGGATTTCTCTCATCACAATTTTGGTATCAAAATACTGCCAACACCATACTTTAAGATTTGCCATAACTTTTTCGACGGATTGAAACAATGTGACGATGAAGCTTGCACTACTTGAATTACTTACGAATCCTTGTCTGATTTTCACTAGAAGACCCCTTTAAACGTTATAATGGTAACATGAATTGCAAGTATGCCTTGACTTAATAATCTTCGTTCTAGTTTCTAATGTTCTAGGGTGATGCCATACGTCTTTGAGAAAATCTGAAGTAGTCAAAAGATTGATTCCTGTTTCCCAATCTTTTTCTCCTTCCATAAAGGAACATGGAAAGAATTCACCTTTAGTATTTGCATACATTGAGAAACAAGTGGATTCACATGGTTCGGCCATCATTGAAAACTTCTTAAACATTGGATGGTCCTTAACTGATTCAAGAAATTTACCACAACCGCATGAATCAAATCCAATGCTAACACCAGTCCCCAATGCTAATAGAACCATCTCTTTAAACTTGTCTTGAGGAAGAGGTTCATGCTTTATTCCTCGACCCTTCTGTTTCAATGATAGTAAAACAATTGCATTCAATTTGGAAATACGTTCATCTGTTTTGCTATCTTCAATGAGAGTAAGAGTTGATCCATAATTGTGTGCATGTATTACTTGATGGATGTTAACTTGTTTCATACCTAAGTCGGTTAGTTTCTTGACCGAGTTATAACATTGTTCCTTATCATGGTTTGAGACTGCTACTGCTCCACATAATCTTGCTAACTCTTTTGCAACCTCATCGTTGATATTGGCAATCGTAATATTAGGAATTACTCCATTGTTCCTAGAGAATTCCATGATTTGAAAGAGATCCGGATTAGACAAACCAGTTGCATCTGCACCAAAGGCAATTTGAGTTACGGTCTTTGGCAACTTACTGAATAGATTGCGAAATGTTTCAAGAGACATATTTTCACCAACATCAGTATTGCTCTTGTAACATTCCAAACATCCGTTACCACATTTAGTAGTAATTTCAATGTCTGCAATCTCTGGTCCAAATGGTGAGAAGTCTGGATCATCCTCTGCGGTCTTGCCCCATCGAAGGAACATACCAGTTTTCTTATTGAATGCATAATTGTAGTCAGGACTTTTGAGATATTTAGTAGTTTGGTCTTCTACTATTTTAGCGATGGTCATGGTCAATTGGTCTCCTTTTAGATTTGGGGATGCATTGATTCTACAAACTTTTCAGTTACTTTCTTTGCTCCACTGTCTATTTTAGCATTATCAATTGCCCGCTTGGTGAAGTACTATAGGAGACGAGCTCCCGTGGTATTTTATAGTACTTGACATTGCCTCCTTATCTCTTAGTAATTACTTAAGGTGTTTTTTAGAAGCCTAATCATTGGCCAAGGATCCCCCACATTTACAAATTTAATATACTGGTCACCGCAACGGGCAAATATAGCATGAATTACAAGATTTGATGCATAGTGCACAAGTGGAACTAGATACGTAAAACACAGAACCGTCGTTATCGAACAACATATGTCCCGCTTGTGTCAAACTATGTTTCCTAAGATTCTTCTTGGTTAAGCCACTCCACTTTCTGATAGAGTGTTTAAAAGCTACTATCCAAGACATCTTTTTGACATGTTTAAGACTGCCTAAGAATTCTTTCTTCCAAGTTTCTAACGACATTAGAATTGCTCCTTCTTTAGAATCCTGTTACATTTATCAGTTAGTTCTCGATTGATTAGATACTTTTCTTTTCGTTCATCGTAACCAAACCGAACTTCTTCGTCCACAGATAACGATGAACTATTTTCCAGATTATTATCTTCGCAATATTTGTCTAGTTTTGCTTTGTGATTCTTTGCATAGTATTCAAATGTTCTGGCACACTCTTTTAACAACTCGAAAACATCTTTCAAGTGTTCTTTGACATCTTCGTATTTGACAAAAGGACCATTGTCGCAATCAATGACTTTAGCACCACTGCCTTGATCATTTCGATAAACTAAAAGATCATATCGTTGCAATCGTTTCTCACTTTCGATTAGTTCGCCTCGGCATGCCTTCTCGTAGTTAACTAATGCGTATCTTAGTTTAGACACGTAATCCGCGGATGGTGGCGTATAGATATCAGTGACGTCTCTAACCGCCCTTACTAGTTCTTCTAATGTTAACTTGATCTGATCTATTTCTCGGTGATCACACGGTAGATTGGGTTTGCCGCAAAACTTTTTAGTCTCTTTGTCTTGTAATATGCAAGTGTTTGGTTCTTTGATATTGCAAATATGTTTCAAGATTTTACTCCTTTGCATTTAAAAAGAAATCATCGAGAGCATCGGATGCAAACATAAGTTCTAGTGCCTTAGATCCACACATCTCTAGTTTGTCACCCGGTACTCCACCTCTTACCGCCCGGATAGTTTTAGACACTTCGTAAAGCTTCTTGAGTTTAGTGAATGTTTCTAAGTCAATGATCATGTTACTGATTCTTTGTGACATTAGTTATCTCCTTCATGAATACACTCACAGGATACCACGGGAGCTCGTCTCCTATAGTACTTCACAAGCTTGGTTCTACGTATGAGTAGTATGTTGTGCATTTTCTGACTTTATCAAAATATTCACGAAACTTTTCTCGTATTTCCGATATCTCTCTTGTGTCTCTTTTGTAATCTTGCCTAATCTTGGTGCTTGACTTCGCTATTTTAAGTACTCGGTTGATTGACTTATCCGCCTTAATTAAGTCAAACAATTGCTTATACTCGCTATCTGGTTCTAGTGGACCAATCAAGTTTTCGAGTGTCTTCTTGTGTTTACCTGGAACTCGAATCGTGGCTCCCCGTTGCATGATATACTGAAACAAGTCGTAATCTGAAATAGTTTTCTTGGTTTCTAATTTTGCTCCACAAGTTTCACAAAATCGTTGTGCATCTCTCACAATAAGAAACCTCCTAGCATCGCCACAATTGCAAATAGAGGTACTCGTAGATATCACCCTTCTTGATAGTTGCTTTCTTGATATCTCGATCACCAAAATCTAGATTCGGTTTTGAATAGTCAATTCGAATTAGCTTCCAACCCCTAGCAATTCTATCGTTTAAGATTGTTTCGAAATGATTGGAGATATCCTTCTTGTTAGTAGAAACTCCAAGCATAGGCATTTCTAGAACACCTCTGGTGCTAGGGGTGACCAATCTAGATAGTGTATATATGCATCTGTTTCGTTTACTCATTCTTTGGCTCCCTGAAAATCTTGTAAAGTCGGGTATCGACGGGTGCATCAAATAGGTAAGAATCCTTTGAGCGCCTGTAATCTAATGTTCTTAGGATTGTACTTGACGTGTTCGCTATTGCTTCTTGAATTGTATTGGTATAGGTGTAAACTATTAGACATCCCACTCCGTAACTATGGGAATCAATAATTGGTCTATCAAGTAAATTGGCTGGAACGGGCATAACCATATCGAGATCATATCGAGGAAGTGCCGGATATTCAGGTATGCTAATTGTGACTCTAAAACATTTGTGTTTTGCAATCTGATTAAGATCATATTCCGGATTCTTGTACATACTTTCTAAAATTCTAACATGATGGTGGGAATTCTTAAAAATATCAGCTTCGTTTTTGTCATTCGTGATATACTTGATCTCCGTTGAATCCATTATAACGTATATAATATCACCGGGTTTGATGGTCATGGTCGTTGGTCTCCTTAGATTAATTCTTGAGTTTCTCTTTGCAAATCTTACAAGTCACCATACTTAGAGGAGGGTTGGGCATAACGATATACCACATCTCGTCTAACTCCTTACCGCAAAGAGTTTCGATTTCTCCCTTTGCATAGTGGCCAGTCTTGTTGAGATCTTCGAGAAATACTTGTTGCGTAGATAGACCAGATGGTTTCTTTTTGCATCGTTTTACAAGGTAGTTAACCAGTTTGTCTCCGTGGTAAAATGAGTAATCTTCCTTCGTGCTATCTCCACACGGTAGTGTAACACGAAGGGAGAAGGTAGTTTACTCGTAAGTATATTCTGTTTTCGTATTGTGCAAAAAGTCAAGAATTGGCTTTAATTGCAATTCAGTGAGATATTTTGAATCACTTCTAGAGATTGAGACATTGGGGTAATCACCCAATAGATGCGATAATTCAAGACCCTCAGATACGAATCTTAATGCACCAATTCGATCGTGAAACTCTTTTTCGTCTTTGAATATTACTCGAAGACGAGTGATTATCCGAGTAAGATGCAGTACTTGTACTTTACTTTGGTAGAACTTAAATGTCTCGGCATCTGGATGGCTTTTGAATTCGCTGGACCAAATACTTTTTGATTTATGCCCACCATCTGGTCTTGTTTCAATCTCATAGCAAACAGTTTTCCAAAGCAGATGCTTAGTCGTCATCTTCTCCGTCCTCGTTGTCATCTTGGCACATGCAATAATCGGGTGGTACTCCACAATATTCACAATCGTCTTCTTCCGCTTCCTCAGAGAAAGTGATTCGGATTGAGCAAAGTTTATCATCCTCAGTGAAACCCAATTCAACCGGATAGTTGCCATCCCCATAACCAGTTGATGAAACTAGGATATCTAAGTCACCTTGCTTAAATACACCATAGTGCTTCTCACCAAGTGTCGTATTACAAGCATCCCCATAGTAACCGGATTCTTCGACTTCACCACCTCGTACTACATCCGACGATTCAATAGCCATCTGGCCAGAGTCAACGGGTAGTTTGGTTTCGATGTGCTTTTTAGGTGAATGACCCTTCGCAATTGCTTCAATAGCCATAACTCTTTGGTTACAACAACTGTGCATACCTTTTTCGTATTCAATTCGGTATAACCACAAACCCGGAATTGCTGGGTATTCAATGACAGAGTTGTTGCTAAAGTCCTCGTAACAAGGATCACCAATTCGAATTCGTTCTTTAAGAGTTAGTTGCATATTATTCTTCTCCTTCGACATCTTCTTCAAGTGCCGCGATCTCATTCAAATCGCACGTATTACACAGTGGTTGGACATCTTGTACTTCCTCATTCTTGGACCAGACGACGTATGTCGTAGATGGTTTACCACAGTGGATGCAGGTGTCATATTTAGCAAGTTCGGTCAAGAGTGTTTCCTTTGCCTTCTTTGCAATACTTGAATTATTAATGATGTGATTAAAGATTTGGTCAACTCGTTGTTTATCCACAGTCAGTCTCCTTAAGATAATACGCTGGACAAATACGTAGAGGCAAAGTGTAAGCCATCTGACTAAACATCTCGTTCCTAATCTGTTTGCAATGATTGCTATCGTCTCAAGAGTTGGATTGACTTTACCTTGCAGTATCCTTGAAAGATACGTTCGATCCGTACCCATCAGTTTAGCAAGTTGGCTTTGGTTAATACCCTTCTCTTGCATAATTTTTTTGATTGACTTAATAAGACCGTCTAGAACTTTCTTAGTTTCCTTATCCATGCTATTCGATTGGTGTTAGTTCGTTAAACGGATCACAACCATCTAATTCGTATTTGATAAAGGCATCCTCGAATGAGTCATTGTCAAGAGCACCGTTATCATGGTTATCGCCTACTCCGTGCCTGCAGAAATAAGTTTCGTTACCGCATATTTCACACATCATCGCTATTTCTCCTTCCTTTGTGATTATTTGGGATCAGTCATCAATCTATGCAGAATACCAATAGTTTCAGGTGAGTATTCTTGGACATGGTGCATCGATGGACCCGACTTTAGTATTCGTGTTGTGAATATTCTTCCGTCTATCTTCCAGGCACCGTAATGACACTCGTCAACGAAATACGTGTATCTAGGTTGACCAATACTCTCTCGCCACAATCGTTCAACCTCATTTGCCTTCGCTGAACTTTCCTTGATGACTCTATTCCAGTCAGTCAACGTTTCTTCATTGCTCATGGTTTAACCCTTCGATGTAGCACCTACCATTCATGCTCTTAACTGAACGAAGTAAGTCATTGATGTCTTGAGGAACTGGAGTATACTTATAGGTGTAGTGAACTAATTCTTCCAATGCAGTATATGCATCTGTGTTAATACCGTCTTCGTCATCAAGTAATTTAACAATAAGAGTTTTCAGATATTGGTCAATTGGATTCATTGGAAGTCTCCTTTGCTTCTTCTGGTTTCCACTCATCAAGTAGTTTTACTAGCTCTTCGTATCGCCCGGTTTGAGCAAACAATATCAACCCGTAAGTGTTAAATCCTTTTGGTGGGTGCTTTTGTATAAAACGAAACATAGCATCGGCAACACTCTTCCAAGTTTCTAATTCTTTTGATTTAGTCATGATTGTGGTCTCCTTCTTTTCACAAAAATAATTTAATAGTTACTTCTTTACCGTTGCTAAGATCTTTAACACAGGATAAGAGATGCACATCGGTCTTCTCTAACAATTTGATACAATAAGAATGACCGAAACAATCAATTTTCTTATGCATCAAATCGAGATCTTTGAAACCGAATATATTAACAACAACTTCTTGTAATGTTTCAACCTCATCATAGAAGAGGCATAAGCTACCGGCGCTGCATATGAATGATATACTGTTGATACCGTGAAAGAATTCTGGTTTTGGTATGTGAGATATCACCGAACTTTTAACAATATCAAAATCCGTTAATGCTGTACATCTTACAACTGAATCTATTTCGTAACCAATGTCGTTTGAATCACAATCTTCCGCATGATTAAAATTAAATACTACAAACCAGCCACACAAGAATCCGAATGACCACATCACAAATAATAGAAACGTATTTAGCATGATTCTTCCTTTGAGGTGACCACTCGTTTCTTCCAGCCCCAGACTTTGCCTTTGTCTTCAACCCGATCACAATTTTCTCTTAACCAATCTTCCACATGTTTCAGCAGGACTTGGGCTCCGATAATCCAGAATGTGTCAAATTCGTTTGCACCTACCCGCCAAAAACCGTCATCCCCTGTTATGAATTTCATCATTGCTGCGCCATTATCTTCGAATGTTATTGCTAAACCGATGACCCCGTACGTACCTTCGTGCAAGAATGCGTGGTCACAATTAATGCAGGGAGCGCCAGATAATGGACAATGGACACGGAAATTTTTAAAATGCTTTACAACTAAACTGCAATTGTCTTTTTCGTTGTAAGTTTCTTGCATTTCGTTCACCCCTTAAGTGGATAATTAATATTTAACTCAGCCGATCGAAGCCAAGTCTTTACGTCTTCCATCTGATCCTTGATCGTTCTCATTTGGTCTACGTTCTTACAGTCAAACTTATTCCAATGGCGAATTGACTTGCTCAACTCTCGTATCGCATCATTAGCATTCTGTAACATCTTGTAACAGTTGTCATATTGTCCAATAATACCTAAATCTAATTGTAATTTACTAAAAAGATCTGACCATTCTTTGGAACTTTTCTTGATAAAGTGCATAGCTTCGGTTCTTAAACCACCGTTCTTTTTATCAGCCATTTTCTTTTTCTCCTTCTTGGGTGGGATTTTTTCGATCGTAAATATAGTTCATGGCATCAATGATAGATTCATCAGACGTCTTGTTTGCCAGCGCACAGTCATTCTTTTCGTATGCATAACGATTATTGGTTTCTTCTTGTATCCATTGACCGACACACCACTTGCATACTCATGACGGGGTCATATTTTTGATTACTTCGTAATACGCAATCTTCGTAAGTTTCGAAATTAGTCTCCTTATGGCTTTCGATTCCAAGCTTTAACGCAATCAATCTTTTTAGCATAAGTCACTACGAATACCCCACAATAATAGCAATCAATCTTGTGATCGCACTTAACGTGGTATCCCGATGGTCTTGTACCTTTACCATTTGGCTCCCAGAATTCTACTTTGGCTTTCTCTCCGCAATATTTGCAAGGATCACACTTATAGACATTCTTTTCAGAATTGCTCGGGAACAATTTCTTAAGAGTAAGCTTAGACATTATCCGGCTACCTTTGTCACTTTAATCTTACCAGCTTCTTTGCGTTTCTTAATCTCTTCTCGAACTTCTTCTTTCAATTCGTCAATCGAATCATGCTTAACAACACCAATTCGAAAGACTGAACCGGTTAAGTAATTATATACTATGAGGAGTTTCTCATTCGTTGTGGAGCTTGTATTACCAAGGAACCGTCTTAGTTTTTGAATGTTCTGAGGTGCATTTGTTTTCCAAGTTTCTAGGAAACTTTCTCGTAACTTTTGCCACTCAGGGTTATCAACGATATCTTGCATTGTTTTACCATTGTAAAGATTCTTAGACATCTTGTTTCTTCCCCTTAATTTTGATAGTTCTTTCGGCGTAGCCAACACCCATCAGGAGCATGGAACCGTTTGGTATTGACTTTGTCGTATTGAGAATTTTGGTGGCTTCTTTAACTTCGTCGTCAAGATATTCTTCGTATGCATCTAAATCGATCGCGTTGCTATCTTCGTCCCAGAATAATTCCTCTGGATTATCATCAGCCTAAGATTGTGCATTCGGATAATCTGGACTCCATCCAAACCCGGTCCAATACAGCTTATATTGCAAGGGATCAATTTCTTGACTATTGATTGGTGCTTCATGTACTCCAGGAGATTGTATCACTAATGCTTGTTCTCTATAATACATATTACCCCTTAAATAGCTTAAGAATTTTTAATTGAGTGTCTTTAATCTTTTGATTGAGGCCATGCAATAGAACATCCCCTGTCCATGTATTAATTTTTAAATAATCATAGGCAAGTGGCATAAAATAATAATCCTCGAACAATGCAACACCACAATTAATGAATGGTGTCGAATCATCGAATTTCAATTTTGCTAAAAGACGACATGCATCATTCATACCATTTACAAGGAATACATAGTCTTTTTGAAGCTTAGAATATACAAGCCAAGTATTCTCTTTATCTTTTAAATTAACTTGAAACTCCATGTCACTCTTCATATCAATGGTTGTATATTCTAACCGATTTGAGAGATCCCACTTAGCCGTTGGTATAAAATAGATTCGTTGATTTTTACCAAGACGATTCTTTGCTAATGCATAAACTTTTAAAATGCAAGCATCAATCAATGCCGTTTTATGATACTCTACTTCGTATGTAACATTTGGTATTAGTGGATTATTTTTTGCTAAAATTTTGCAAAACGCAATTAAATCTCTTTCGTTGCTTATGAAATATTTGTCTTGAATATTTTTTGATCTCTTATATCCTACGCTTCTCACCAATGTGTCTCGATGAATGATCTCAACTTTTCCAGGTAAAATAATGTCTGTATAATACGGATTCCATAATTGAAAAGTTAAAGTCAGTGGGATTTTTTGATTAGAGAACGATGCTCTTTGTATTTTTAACTCTTTTATTCTATCGTCAACTATAAACTTAAAAGCTTCTTGACATGTGTCAAATTTAATATACTCGTCACCAATGCTAAGGTTTGGCTTTAATGAGTACAACGGTTTAGATAATTTTAAACTTCGATCTTGCGGCCCATACGAAAAAATAAGTGATTCTTGCACCATTGTTATTCAGCCTCCAAGTATAAGTGACCTGGATCTAAACGATCATCTTTCGAGTTAGAAATTTCTATTGCTTTGATTGGGAAGTACTCATCCAAAAATGGATCGTACATTGTAACATCCTGTTTGTCCAAAATTTCGCCCGGTTGCTTGCTCAATATCTCAAGAAGCTTTCGATAAGTCATTCATGTTCTCCTTGGGGAGACAATAGTCTCCCCCATATTTCGTACTAAATTTCGTAAGCGGTGTTTCCGAAAACTACTTTATTGCAATCAATAGACATGAAATCTTTTTCATGCGTAATCAGAATTAATTGCAATTTTGATTTAATATTTGTGACTAATTCTTTGATGGCTTCAATTCTTTCTTCGTCCATATATGGAGTAGGTTCATCAAGAATCATGATATTGATTGGATTTTTGAGGATAAAATTCAAAATCATCTTTTCAAGAATTGCAATCGAAATCTGTTGGCCGCCACTATACTTCTCAAAGTTTTCGATCCCTGCTGTTTCATCAATTTTTGGAGTAAATGAGAAGCCAAATAGCCCAATATAGTTTGCCATGTTATCATTAATATTCTTGATATAAAACTTTCGAATATCTTTTGCTAAACCGTCTTGTTTGAAGTATGCTTTTGCCACATTAACCATCTCAATCTTTTTAACAATCAACTCGTCCGACTTAATGATTTCATTGGTTGAATCAATCTCTTGCAAGATTACTCGTCTCTCCCGATCAATGCTACCATAATGGCTTCGATTGGATTCCATCAATTGATCGGTTGTAGATAAATCGTTTGACATCGAACCTAATTCTATTCGAAGATTGTTGACATCTGTTTGGTACTTTTTGACTTTTTCATAAAGTTCTTGTAATGACGAACAATTATGTCCTTTAATTGTGTTAACAATCTTTGGATACACGTCATCCATAGTTTGCTTAAACTTAAGTATTGAGTCTGAAATGTTTTTATGCTTAATTGCATAGTCTTTTAACGATGATTCTAAATTTTGAAACTTCTTTAAATCTGTTTGGTAACTAATAATATCATTAGCAAGTTTAGATGCGTCATGCGTAATGGCTTTGTCAGTCTTAGAAATTCCTTTGAAAGAGTACAACGGTCGAAAATCTTTTTCGTTTGATATGGATTTTATCTTCTCATCGTTTTTTGATCTTTCAAGCTTTAAGGTTGCCACATCATTCGAAGAAGATAATTTTGATTCATACTTTGCAATTTCAACTTCCGCCGATTGTATTTTTCTCAGTGCTTCTTCCGACATCATAGTCATATAGCTTATGTCATTTTTCGTTGTTGTCAGTTCAACAAGCCTTCTATCATACTCAATCTTAATCATAGATTGTGTTTGCTCTTTTATGATCTTTTCCTCCCGAAGCTTTTCCAAGAGCAAACTTGTTGATGTATAAATTTTCTTGTGACCAACCAATCGTTCAAACATCTTATCTTTTTCGATGTTTGATCCGCAATAACTACAGTGGTAGACATCCTTTGTGAAACCACAATAATCATCGTCGCTAGACTCCATGAATTCTTTAATGCTCTCAAAATCATAGTTGCAATTGTTATAATCTTTCAAAAGAGATGCAATAGCAAATTCTTGAACATGAATCGCCTCTGTTGTCTTTTTGATAACTTCATCAAGTTCTTTTAGATCTTTTGACATCTTTTTGGTTTCCGATTCTTGTTCGTTAGCAATCTTTGATTTTTCAATAATCGTTTCTTGACACTTGGAATATTTTTCTTTTGCCTCTTTGTGTATTCTATTGTGAAATTCTAAGATCTCTAACATCTTAATATCAGAGTCAAGCATTTGATTCTTATCTGACAATACTTTCTTTTCCTTCTCAATATAATTAAAGAACTCTTCAACCCGCTCGCAAATAACATCGTAATCCATTTTTAAAGAGCCACATAAATTATCCGCTTCTTTTTCTATATCTTTGACTGGTGTCGTTCTTTCAAGTTCGTCTAAACTCTTTACCATATCCGACCAAAGAGTTTCAGTTTCCCTATATTTAGTAGTAAGTTCATTCGCACTCATGTAATCGGCATAAATCTTTTCACTTACTTTTGACAGATCATCACATTCTTGTTTCTTTGCATTATATACATGAACGAATGTGTCTTTCTTTTTGCATAGTTCTTGATAAGTAGCATCTAAACCATTCTGGGTTTCAATAAGTTCTCTATTCTTCGCAACTTTAGTAAGTAAACTCTCCGTTAATTGTCTGATATCGTTTCGTTTAGCTTTATTCAAAATTGTAAATGAATTTGCCACTGCTGCATGTAGTTTTTGAAACCTATCAATGCCAACTAATTTATCGAATTCTTGTTGACGAGGAATTGGATCCTTTGAAACCAATCTCAGAATGCCCATCTGTTCTGTATATACCGTATTGATAAAGTATTCTGGGGTCATTCCTTTGAGAATGTGAACTTTAATATACTCATACATCTCAGTTATCTTGTTTGCTTTTTCGACCCATCGCTCATTTTCGTAAATCTTTAATGAACAAGTAGTTTTGGCTAATGCACTTTTTATTGAAATCAAATTACCATCAACTTCAACCCCGAGTTCGATATATGACGGAGCTAGATATGTAATCTTACCAGCATCATCTATCTTTTTAATTTTATCAGATATGATTATTTCGACATTTGATACAAGAAGCTTGCGAAAGAGGGCATAATAGATTGATTCGACAATCGTTGATTTGCCCGATCCATTATGACCAAGAATCATTGTGGTTGTACCACGAAAATCTAATGTTACATCATCGTGGGCACGTACATTAACTAGATGCAAATTTAATATCTTCAAAATATTACTCCTTCCACTGTGATTGATTGAACCTTCTCCAATAGATCTGACGTTTCCATAGATTCAACATCTATATTAACTAACGTTTTAAGATAATTCTTAGTATCCTCATCAATTGTTTCGTCCCCGTCAATCTTATCTTTCGCAATTTGGTTGATGTCTAACTTTTCAAGATCGACTTCTTCTTCCTCGATTGATTCGTCACTTAAATACTTTGTGGCAATCGGCTTATACATTGAATACAATACACGATCCTTTAATAACATATGAATCCCGAGATCATTAGTAATGACGATAGTGCTTTCATCAATTTGAGATCGTTTTGATTCTATATCATCAGAGGATACAATAATTGTTTTTGGTTTTTCAAATTCAATATGCTTAACGTTGCTTAAAGAATTGTTCTCGATTGTTATGACTTTTGCAACGTTGTTATGATTGTGCAAATCCGAAATACTTGTTTGCATTGTTGATCCTGTATAAAGAATACTGGTGCCACTTAAATCGATGTCTTCAAAGGTTTCATTGTGTAAATCACCCATGATAACTAAATTGAAATGATTGCCATTTTTCAATTCACTCTTTTCTATTGCTTCAGTTGAAAAGGGCATCCATTCTTTGATTGCAAAGTGACTGACCATAATCTTGTAACAATCATTAAATTCCGGTCTATCAAACGTGGAACTTATAAACTCATTAATCTTGTCAAGAATAATTTTATTGCCAACCTCGTTAGTTAAAAATATGTCTCTAGAGTATGGCAAAAGAAAGAATACCACTTTGTCTTCTTCGTTGTGATAAATTAATTGATCCTTGTTACAACAAACTATCTTATTCGATTTTAATACTTTAACAAGATCGACACTAGCACCTTTAAAGTAGTCGTTATATTGGTCATGGTTCCCGGTAATGATAAAGATTTTCTTTATGGTATTAATACTTACTAGCTGAGACAAAACCTCTGCATAGGAATAATTGCATTGGATGTCAGTATTTTCTTTGTCGAAAACATCTCCAGCAAATACAACATAGTCAATGTTTCCCTCCCCCATAATTTTATCAGGAATTGCTTTGAAGTTTTGAATTGCCAACTCTCGCAAAGCTTTTCTCTTTTTGAGATTTTTACCTAGATGGTTATCACCAGTTGTAAATATTTTCACGGTGGTCTCCTTATGTATTTTCAGACATTAGAATGCCTTGGTCATCACACGTTAATGCGTACACGATGCCATCCTTATCTTGCCCAATCGTTTCTTTGAATCTCTTGTACATCTGATCTTTCGTATCAAAGAATAAGAAACCTTCCCCATCCATCAGTATCTGTGT
>Ga0209717_1002721_pt1 | contig 16559 bp, 12 predicted proteins | sample AD_UKC048_MetaG_FD_184418 | JGI IMG/M metagenome (GOLD analysis project Ga0209717, IMG submission 184418) | Active sludge microbial communities of municipal wastewater-treating anaerobic digesters from USA - AD_UKC048_MetaG (SPAdes) (version 2) | ecosystem: Engineered > Bioreactor > Anaerobic >... | reverse complement strand
AATCAGATTGCGGGGAAAACAATTATAAATCAAATTTTCCAGCATTGTCCTATGTAGATATGGAATGTAGTTATTCTACAAATGAAATTGCAATAAATTGGAATGCACCTTTAGCATTTCTTGTAAACGCCATTAATGCCATTAACAAATAAAAAAAGAATTTTAAACAGTAAAAAAACCAAACAAACCAAAATTAATTATGAATAATAAAATATCGTTAAAAGAAAAGATTGGGTACGCATTAGGAGATGGTGCAGCAAATATTGCTTGGAGAGGTGTAGCTACCTTTTTATTTATTTATTATACCGATGTTTTAGGGTTAAGTCCTGTAGTCGTGGGGGTTTTAATGCTAGTAGCTCGTTTTAGCGATGGAATTGCCGATATAATAATGGGAGTTGTTGCAGATAGAACCACATCAAAATATGGAAAATTTCGCCCTTGGATTTTATGGTCGGCAATTCCATTAGGGGTTATTCTTGCTTTATTGTTTACAAATCCTGACTTTGGCTCTTCAGGTAAATTATTGTATGCTTACATAACCTACATCTTTTTTACCTTAATTTATACAGTAAATAATATTCCTTACGGAGCCCTTATGGCAGTAATGACGGGTGATGACAAAGAAAGAACAAGTTTAGGTTCGTTTAGAATGGCTGGAGCTTTTGGAGGCGGAATGATTGTGCAAGGCGCATTACTTTTTTTGGTTGCCTATTATGGAAATGTGAATCCTTCGATAGAAGTCAATAAATTGAGTGATGAAAAATACAATGTTGTAGTTTCTGCTTCAAATGATGTACAAAATGCTACTATCAAAACCGAAAATGGTTTTGCAACATTTGCTTTTAATGATGCTACTTTAAGTCCCGAAAAAAACACTCCAACGAATAGAAAAAGTTTTGCTATGGAGGCAGATAAAAAATATTCCTTTACTGTCGATGGAGAGCCTAATATAACCGAAAGTTCTATTTCAATTGTGGATCAAAATCGGGGTTATAGCAACTCGATGTATTTGATGTCAGTATTTTTAACCTTATTCATGTTTATCACTTTTTATACGACCAAAGAAAGAGTACAACCGCCAAAAACTCAAGAAAATAATTTAAAACAAGATTTAAAAGAATTAATTGCAAATAAACCTTGGGTAGTTTTGATGTTTGTTGGATTATTATTCAATGTTTATAATTCCATCAAACAAGGCATTGTAATTATCTACTTTACACATTATTTGAATAATCAATTGTTGTCAGCCTCTTTTTTGATTGGCTTAGCATTAGTATCGGTAGTAGGCGCGTTGGCAACAGCTCCTTTAGGAAAGAGATTTGGCAAACGGAACTTATTCATCTATTCATTATTGTTTTCTGGAGCAGTAAACGCTTCACTTGTTTTTTGTGACGCTTCAAACATTGAAGCCATTTTTGCACTTGGAATGGCATCTGAATTTGCGGCGGCTATGTTTCCCACCTTGTTTTTTGTAATGCTTGGTGATGCAGCTGATTATTCTGAATTCAAAAACGGCCGAAGAGCCACAGGACTTATTTATTCGGCTGGATCATTCGCAACCAAATTTGGTGGTGGAATTGCCGGAGCAATTATTGGTTTAATTCTAGGCGCATTCCACTATGACGGACAGGATGCAACTGCAATAAAAAGTTCAATCCCAGGGATAATTATGTTAATGAGTTGGGTACCAGCTGTCATCTCAATTCTTGCTGCAGGATTTATGTTTTTATATCCACTCAACCAAAAAAAGATGGATGAAATCACAATAGAATTAAATTCTAGAAGATTAAAAGAATAATATTTGAAAAAAGTTTTAAAATAAAGAACCCTTAAAATCGTAGGACTTTAAGGGTTCTTTCATTTTGCAGAGAGGATGGGATTCGAACCCACGATACAGTTACCCATATACAAACTTTCCAGGCTTGCTCCTTCAACCACTCGGACACCTCTCTATTTTATTGGAGTGCAAAGAACAAGAAAAAATTCGAGTTTAAAAAATTAATCCTTGAATTTATATCAATTCTCCACGTAATGATGTTTCGAAAACGCTTTTAAAAACGGCCGAGGAAACATTTTGTCCCAACAAGTACATCAATTTAGTTATGGCGGCTTCAGTAGTAATGTCTTTTCCAGAAATTACGCCTATTTCCTTCAATGCTGTACTGGTTTCATATTTTCCCATTGTTACACTTCCGATGGAACATTGGGTAACATTAACGATGTGTAATCCGTTTGTTATTGCTTTTTTCAAAAGAGTTAAAAACCAATCTTCTGTTGGCGCATTTCCAGCTCCATACGTTTCTAATACTATTCCCTTGAGTTGGGGAATATTAAAAATAGCCGATAAAACAATTTCACTAATTCCGGGAAACATTTTTATAATGACTACATTGCTATCTAAATTTTTATGAATCTTTTGTTTTCTTTTCCTTGTTTTTGGCAAAAACAACTCGGGAAAAGTCTTCAAATTCACTCCCGATTCTATCAAAGTAGGATAATTTGGGGAGATAAATGCATTGAAATTTTCAGCATTAATCTTTGTGGTTCTGTTTCCTCGATACAATTTGTATTCAAAATAGAGACAAACTTCACTAATTACAGACTTGTTTTCTTCCTTTAAAGAGGCGATCTGAATGGCAGTTATTAAGTTTTCCTTAGCGTCGGTTCGCAAGTCGCCTATTGGCAATTGTGAACCTGTAAAAATTACTGGTTTTGATAAATTTTCGAGCATAAAACTCAAAGCTGATGCAGAATACGACATGGTATCAGAACCGTGCAGCACTACAAATCCATCGAAATCATCATAAGTATCTTCGATGATTGTGGCAATTTCAGCCCATTTTTCAGGATTTATTGTAGAAGAATCGATTGGATTTTTGAAAGAAACCGTTTCAATGTCACAATCTAATTGTTTTAATTCAGGGATTTTTTGAAGTAATTTACTAAAATTAAAAGTCTTGAGTGCTCCAGTTTCAAAATCTTTCATCATACCTATTGTTCCGCCGGTATAAATCAGAAGGATTTTGGCTTTAGATAACATTTTCGTATTTTAACTTATTGACAACAGGATTGGCATACATCGCCAAGAAACTTTGTAGTGCAAATGGATTACAGTGGTCAATCCGCATTTCTAATCTGCGCTCAAAAAGCGACTTTTCGTTTTCTGTGTACAAGTGTTGGTATTTAGTGGTTTTATGCAAAATATCGTAGGCAATATAATTGGTAGGCCAAAGTTTATAATTGCCCAATATAGAATCATCTATTACTTGCGCCAAAGCTTGAATTTGTTTGTTTGTAGTATCATAATTGACCTTAATATCGTCGATTTCAGTTTCAAGAATATCGCCTATATGAATGTGAATTCTTTTCTTTTGACCAATAATTCCACTCAGCAAAGTCATAATGTCTTCATTTTTCTCTTTGATGTAAATTTCGTTATTGGATTCAGCCATTAATTGTGGCATTTTTAAAGCATCGGTTGGGTCATATTCATAAGAAATAGAAACAGGAACCACCTTGATTTTTTTAAAGTAATCCATCAAATTCTGCTCGTCAGATCCCATTCCAATCATTTTTAGCACCGCTGGATTGGTTTCGTCATTTCCGTCCTTGGTTCTTCCTTCGCGCTGGGCAATCCAAACTGAACGGTTTTCATGCAACATCAATTGAGCCATATATTCAGAAAGTAACTTAGAACTAACTAGTAATTCTCGGGGAGCCAAACCACGTTGAACCAAAAAATTTCTATTTAATTTGGCTAAAATTCTTAAAAATGGTTTTTTAACTAAATTATCTCCAATAGCGGAGGAAGTCATCAATTTTCCGTGTTCAAACAAACTAGCATTCAACAATGTGGTGTCTAACACAATATCGCGATGATTCGAAATATAAAGATATGGAGTATTATTGTCTAATTTTTCAAACCCAGAAGTGGTTAAGCCTTCAGAGCTTTTTTCTAATACTTGCTTTACACCGTAATAAATAAAATTACACTGAAAATCACGTATGGAATGGGTTTTTTTGAGTTGCTCTTTCCAAATTTCATCCTCAACTTTTGGAAAACAAAAGTTCATTAATGCTTTCATCATTGGATGATCAATCACTTTTAAAATCCCATCATTTATCTCAGTATCATAAAACGGCCTAATGGCATCAAATCTCTTCATTTTGGTAATCAGTTTAATTTGACAAATGAACAAAAAAAACCCTAAAGTTAGCTAATAAGATTGTTAAATCGCAAATATGGCTTTAGAATTTTCAGTAGTAATTCTTGCCACTTCTTCTTGTGGCAAATTGTAAATCTCTGATAATTTACTAACAACATTTACCAGATAACTGCTTTCGTTGCGTTTTCCTCTAAAAGGAACGGGCGCCAAATAAGGAGAATCGGTTTCTAAAACAATGTGTTTCAAATCGATTTGATTCAAAAATTGGTCAATTTTTCCGTTTTTGAAAGTCACGACTCCGCCAATTCCCAATTTCATATTATAGGAAATGGCTTGTAAAGCTTGCTCAAAAGTCCCGGAAAAGCAATGAAAAATTCCGAACAAATCAGCCGATTTTTCTTCTGCCAAGATTTCGAAAATTTCGTCAAAAGCTTCGCGACAATGAATCACGATGGGTAATTTGTATTGTTTAGCCAATTGAATTTGCTTTCTAAAAGCATCTTGTTGTTGTGGCAAATGTGTTTTATCCCAATACAAATCGATGCCAATTTCGCCTATGGCAAAGAACTTTCTTTTGGACAATTCCTCTTCAACGTGTTGTAATTCTTCGAGATAATTATCTTTGACATGCGTGGGATGCAAACCCATCATCAAAAAAATAGTGTTGGGATAAGTCTTTTCCAAATCATACATCGATTGTGTAAAAGTAGAATCGATGGCGGGAATAAAGAATCGTGAAACACCGGCATCAATGGCACGCTGAATCATTTCATTGCGATCTTCGTCAAATTCGTTGGAATATAAATGGGTGTGCGTGTCGGTAATTGTCATTGCAAGCGTTATTTTAGCCGCAAAGATACAATCTTGCTCAAAAAAATGAACCATATAAGGCATTTAAGGTCAGATAAGCTTTGGAATACATTACTTAAATGACCTTAAATGCCTTATGTGGTAAAAAAATCAATCCAACTCGTTCAATAACTCCTGCACTTGGTCGTAATCTTCGAAATCGTCTGGAATGGTCAATAGGATTTCCTTGCAGGATTTATACTCTTCCTGTTTCAGTTTTGAAAGTGCCAAATACCAAGTCGCTTTGTTTTTATAAATGGAAGTTCCTGATTTTAATTCTGACAAATTGGTTTCGGCTTTTTGAAATTGATTGTCTTCCAAAAGTGAAACCGCGAAGAAATACTGGATTTCCGGCGATTTATTTACTTTTAAAATGGCTTCGAAATACGGAATCGCCGCTTTATAATTCTTGGCATTAAATGCATCTTGTGCCAATTTCAAATTCTCGTTTACATCGCCTCTTTCGATGAAAGTTGCCATTTCTGGATTGTTGTAATCTTCGAAAGATGGATTTATATTTTGAAAAACAAACAATCCCACCAAAATAGCCACCGAAGCCGCAATGGCATATTGCCAAGGTTTGAAAGCCACCACTTTTGGTTTTTTGGTTTTGAAATGTTCCTTGGAAATCGATTTTAGATTCTTTTTAAAGGCTTTTAATTCATTTGCATTTCCAAATTTGTTTTCCAAATGCTGATTCAATTCCTTGAAAATTTCGAAAGCCGAAGCGAATTCTGGATCCTCAGCCAATTGTTTATCGAAGTTTGTTTTTTCTTCGGCAGACAATTCGTTATCGAGATATTGACCAAATAATATGTAGCGTTCCTCGTTCATGGCTAGATGATTTTTAAAGATTTAAAGCGATTGGTTTCTTGAATCCACTGGGTCAATTGACCAACACACAACGATTTTTTCTTTCGAACATAACCATAAGTTACGTTGAGTTTTTCGGCCACTTCCTCCATCGATTTGATGGTGAAACTCAATTTCAATAACTCTTGACATTTGTCGCCCAGTTTTTGAAACATCAAGTCAAAAAGTTGCTGTTTTTCGTCGAACACTTCGGTCTCTGTTACCATTTCCTCCGTGGGTTCATTATTAGATGGCAAATCTTCATCGATTGTTACCCCTTTATTCGAAGATTTTTTTATTTCGTTCAACCATTTTCTTTTGCACAATAAAAAAAAGTAGGCGTCAAACGGACAAGTCAGTTGCAGCTTTTTGGTTTTGGCCTGATTGAAAAGCAAAATCATTATTTCCTGAACTACGTCTTGTGCCTTGTCATCATCGCCTGAATTGTTCCTTATATAATGAACGACTTTGGGAACAAACTTCTTGTAAATAGATTGAATTATCGCCGAATCATTATTGGCAAGTCCATCAATATAGATTTGGTCTGGATGAATAGTAGCATTGGCCATAAAAAAACTTTTTTTCGAAATTAGTAAAAAAAGGGGTAACAAATATAAAACCAAGTTGATATAACGGTATAAATCAATATTTGAAACTTTTTAAACCTTTTAGATTATGAAAAAATTAAAAAAATTAGGAATTAGTATCATCACTAAACTTTGGGCATTAATTACTCGATAAAAAAAATCAAAATAAGGGGTAACAATTAAAACCGGAAGTTGATATAATATTGAAACTAGAATCAACAAAAAATAATTCAAAATAAGGGGTAACAATTAAAACCGAAAGTTGATATAACAACGAAACTAGAATTAAAAAAATAAAATTAAAAAACAAAGGGTAACAATATCAAACCCGAATTGATATAACAACAAAAAACGATAAATAACCAATTTAAAAAATTAGAAATTATGAAAACAAATTTAAAAAACATCGGACTTTTAGCTTTAGCTACAATCATTTTCGCAAGCTGTACTGACAATGAAAACACAACTCCAACACCTCCTTCATCGGCAGCTTTCAAAGCAATTACTCAATCTGGAATCAAAAAGAACACCCAAAATTTCACTGCAACTGCCGGAGCTGGCGTTATAACATTGACTTCTGCAAAAGGAGTAATTATAAAACTTGACGGAAATGCATTGACCAAAAACGGAAACCCTGTAACCGGAGCAATCGACATCACGTTTATTGAACTTTTCGACAAAGGAAATATGCTCATCACTAACAAACCTACAATGGGAGTGATGCCTGACGGTAAAAAAAGTATGCTGAAATCAGGCGGCGAATTCTTCATAAAAGCCGCTCAAGGTGGCGTAGATTTAGTATCAAATGGCGGAATCCAACTTCAAGTTCCCGCAAACATAACAGGAACTCTCGATACCGAAATGCTTTTTTGGGCAGGAGACACAACAGATGAAGACAATCTAGCTTGGGTAAATCCTCGTAACGCAGCTGGAACTGGAGGTCAAAAAGACGGGAATGTTGGATTTGGTCAAACAAGTTATAACGTGAGTTTTGGTAGCTTTGGATGGACAAACGTGGATAAATTTTATAGCGATCCAAGACCAAGAACCACAATTCTAGCCGAAGTTCCAACTGGATATGACAATACCAATTGCGCCATTTATTTGTCTTACGATGGCGAAGGTCAAAACGCGCTTGCCAAATTAGACACCTACAATCCTATTACAAAACAATTTAGCGAACATTACGGTCAAATTCCAATAGGACTAGCTTGTCACGTGATTTTTGCCACCGAAGACAACGGTAATTGGAGATACGCCATCAAAGCGGTAACAGTTGCAGCTGGCGATGTTTACATCTTCACTTTAGGCGAAACTACTGTAGTAACCGAAGCTCAAATGGTAGCCGCCATCAATGCGATTCAATAACACAAAAATATAATTTTAGATAAAGTGGTGATTTGCTCACCACTTTTTTCTATTTTTAAAAATATTTTGAAGCTATTCCTGCTGTTCGCTATATCTTTTCCCACGCAAAAAAGCGCGGAAAAAGGATGCCGCTGCCATCAGGGCTAAAAACGTCTTGACTATGAAAAACCGACTATCTCTTTTCTTTTTTCTATTATCTTTCATCTCTTTTTCGCAAACCAAAGTAAAAGATACAGTTACCCGAAGAGCAAACATCACTTATAATCAAAAGTCAAATGCGGTAAAATTCAAACCCGAAACACCGCCTTTAATCCCGATTGCCGGTGCTCCAAAACCATCCTATTCCTATTTATGGGAATTTGGAGATGGTCATTACAGTAAGGAAGCCGAACCCAAACACGTCTATAAAAACAAAGGGACCTACAAAACTAGACTTGCCGTAACCAATAATTACGACAACGGAAAACCACCGGCAACAAGACCAAAAACAGTTGCCGTAAATGAAATTTCAAACGAAGAGGTTTATACCGATATCGCTTCCATCGAAGACCAAAACGGATTGGCCATCCAGAAAAATGCTGACCCGATTCCCGACCAACAAATGGAAGTAATCGTCAGCTATCAAAATATGGAAAATTACGTCGCCGACGGAAAATTATATCTTTTTTACAACGAAAAACAATTCAAAAACAACAACTTCGAATTGGTCGATTTCAGAACGTATGCTGGCGAACTAGAAGTGAAAGAAAATCTAGTTGCTTCTACGAATGATTTGGAAAATACAGATCTGTATTTGGCATCCGAAAATGCTTTGGCAAAAGCCAAAAAATACAGAAACACAACGACAGAAGAAGATTTGGATGCCACTTTATTGGAAGCCAAAAAAACATACAAAAATGTAACTATCTTAGAATTCGACGCAGTAAATCCAGGCGAAACCCGCAACGTGTTTTTTACCCACAAAACCACTCCCGAAATGATAAAAGACACCAGTGCCACAGTTACAATGCGAAGTGTTTTTGTCCCAAACCGAAGTTTCAAGAACCACAAAGTAAAAAACCTCGAAATGGAAATCGTAACCTCCCACGACCCAAACAAAATGGGTTCCAACGGAAGTTTTATGAATTACAGATTGGTGCGTTTCAAAAGAGTCAACTTCAAAACGCGTTTCCAAAATAACGGCGAAGGCCCGGCTAGAATGATTCGGTTGGAAACTGATATTCCGGATATGTTCGACAAAAAGACTTTTCAAATCGAAAATATGTATCCCAAATGTCCGATTTGTCCAAAAGGCGAAGAACCTACAACGAGTTGTTTGGACACCATAATCAAGCAAAAGCAAATATTTTTTACCTTCAAAAACATTTATTTGCCAGGAAGCGAGCAGAAAAACGTCAAAGAAAAAGACAGTACCAAAGGCTTTGTCAAGTATTCGATGAAGTTCAACAAAGACTTCCATAAAGTAAGCACCAAAAGCAGAACCTCCATTATTTTCGACAAAAACGAACCTATTATCACCAATTATGCGACGACTCGATTCACTCCTGGAATTTCCATTGGTGCAAAAGCCGGTTATAATATGTATCCTGATTTAGAAAATTCAAAAAGTTATTTTGTGGGAGCCACGGTTTCGCCATTCAAATCCTATCGGTATTATTGGCAAGCCGAGTTCGTCAATAGCTTGCATTCTTATGATGGAACAACGACTACAACAGAGACATTTGTTCAAGGTGCCAATGGTGTTCGGCAATTGCAACGCACCACAACATCATTGGAAAACAGCAATATCAATTGGGAAATTCCAGTTTTGATGCGTTATAACATCAATAACTTTATCGGAATTGGCGCCGGATTGCAAGCCAATTTTAATGTTTCGGAAAAGCAGGAACAAAACCTGAAAATAGAAACTTTTGAGGGAATTACCGATAAATTTTTACTCTCGACAACCAACGAATCCAATACTACAAAAGAATCTTTTACCAGTTTCAAAACCGGATTGTTGTTTGATTTAACTATTGGTACGGCGAGAATTGGCCCAAGTTTTGGCGCGAGATATGTCATGAATTTTCAGGATAATTTCAATTATATTCAGTTGTACGGCATTTGGAAGTTTTAGAAAATGGCACACAGATGACACGGATTTAAACAGATTTTCACGGATTTATTTTATCAAAACTGACTTAATAAACTTAATCCCTTAATGGTAAAAAAACTTTTTTTTCTTCTACTCTTCACTACTCTAACTGTTTTTGGACAAAATTCGCTTACGCCAGAAGATAAAATTTACAATGCCGTTGATGCTTTTGTAGCCAATCCTTCATTGGAAAGTTTACAAAAATTAGATGCAACCGAAAAAAATTTCTGGAAAAATCCAAAGCTAAAATCCAAAAATGAACTGTTGGCCATTGTAGTCTTAAACTGCAATAAAGCATACTACGAAAATCAATTCGGCAAGGCAAATCAGGCCGTTTCGAGTTATGAAAAAGCTTGGCAAATCTATCAAAAAAATAAGCTCTCCAATTACGACATTACCGAATATTGCCTGAAACCATTGGGCAATCTTTACACAATTGTTGGTGATTATGACAATGCCGAAAATACAATCAAACAGTATTATTTTATTGCCGAAACAGAGAAAAACCAAGCTCAAAAAATAGCGGCAATCCTCAATTTATCGAATGTGTATCAAAACACGGGCAGGATTAATGAAGCGATTGATTTGCTCGAAAAAACCATTAAAACCGAGAAATTATCTGCCGTACAAAAAGGGATTTTGTTCAATAACTTGGGCAACAATTATGTGTTAAGCTATAAAAACCCGGCCTTTTCAAAACCGATTCCCGATATTTTCAAAAAACTGGAAAGCTCTTATTTTGCCGCCATCAGATTATTACAATCAGATAAAACCCAAACCGAAACACTGGCCAATTGTTACCGAAACCTATCCGCATTAAATATCCAATGGCAAAACATTGAATTGGCCAATTCCTATTTTGAAAAAGCCAAGAAATATTTCTTTGCAACTCCAAATCTTACGCCTCGGAAACTAGCTAAATTCAATTATGAAGAGGCAAATTTATTATTTCAACAGCAAAAATATACAGACGCTAGCACTATTATTTCATCCGTTTTCAAGATTTTTATTCCAAATTATTCCAATCAAAAAAGCATTCTGCCCAATCCCAATTCTCTTTATGCGGAAACCATTTTACTGGACGCATTGGACTTGCAAGCCGAGATTTTTACAGAACAAAACCAACCCAAAAAGGCCTTGGAAGGGTATGCGCTTTCGTTTCAAATCGAGGAGTTGTTCGCCAATTTGCTGGTGTATGAAAACTCGAAAATCATTAACCAAATCCGCATCAGGAATCGAACCGAAAAATGCATTGCCATCTATGATTTTCTTTTCAAAAAAGAAGGAAAACCCAGTTATATAGAAAGTGCTTTCCACCTTTCGGAACGAACCAAATCGGGGGTTTTGAAAAGTTATCTTTCGAACAAAAAAATAGCTTCGAGAGAAGAAAAACTGCATTTGGAACAACTTCAAAATTGGACGAATAAAATCGTAAAAGAACAACAAAAAGGAGATTTGGCAAACGTTTCAAAAATAAACGAAGCCATAAAAAAACAAAACGAATTGATGCTTTCGCTAAAAAAAATCAAGACGAAAAACCAAGTCAATTCAGCCGAAAATTTGGATGTAAAATCCTTGTATTCTAAACTCGGAAAAGACAAAGCCATTATGGTAGAATATTTTTCGGGCTTTGAGAGAATCTATATTTTTACTCTAGTAAACCAAAGAATAAAGCTGGAAAATATTAACATAACTGACACGGCAATACCAAAAATATTTTCTTTTTTAGATTATTTTAATGATGCCAATAAAATTACCGATAACATTACTGGTTACAATCATCTTGGTAATAGCGTTTATAAAATGTTGCAATTACCAACAAATTCGACCTATAAAAACCTCATCATTATTCCTGACGGAATATTGAATTTTCTGCCTTTCGAAGCCTTGATTACGAAAGAAACCACCACGACCAATTTTGCCCTAATGCATTATTTGCTGAACGATTTCAGGATTGCCTACAATAATTCGGCTGATTTTTATTTGAATGGAAAAAAGCTTTCTACAGATAAAAAATCGGTTCTTGGGATTTTCCCTATTTTCGAAAAAACCGCTTCCGAATTGACTTTTTCAAAAGCCGAAATGCAATCTATAAAAACCAATTTCGACGGAAAGTTTTTCGATAATTCAAACGCTACTTTCGATAATTTTAAAATGAATGCCGCCAATTATTCGATTTTGCATTTGAGCACACACGCCACTTCTGGAGATATAGAAACGCCTGCAAGTATTAAATTTTATGACCAAGAAATCCTGTATTCGGAACTGTACAGCCTCAACATCAATCCTGATTTGGTGGTTTTGAGTGCCTGCGAAACCGGGATTGGAAAACTCTACAAATCCGAAGGTGCAATGAGTGTTGCCCGAGGATTCCAATTTGCCGGAGCACAAAATTTGTTGTTTTCGTTGTGGAAAGTAAACGATTATACGACTTCGGTTTTTATGGATAATTTTTATGAGAATATCAAAAACGGTCAATCTTATTTGGATGCCAATGCGAATGCCAAACTGGATTTCTTGAAAGACAAATCGATTTCAAATGCCAAAAAATCGCCTTATTACTGGAGTGCTTTCGTCTATTATGGTGGAATTGAAGCTGCTGAAACTCCAACGAATTATTATTTTTATATTCTTGGATTATTGATTTTAATTGGATTATTTTTGGTCTTTAAACACTTTCGAAAATGAACTACCTTCCCTATCTTCTCAAAAAAGAAAACTACAAAAAAATAAAATTCAAGGTTTCGAAAACACAGCATTTACTCATCAAAGCGAAAATCAATGGTGTGAAAGGCAATTTCATTCTCGACACAGGAGCTTCTAACAGTTGTATTGGTTTTGAAAGCATCGAATTGTTCTTGTTGGAAGCCAAAAAATCGAAGACACAAGCTTCGGGTGCTGGAGCGACAGGAATGTTGACACAGATTGCTGTTGGTAATAAATTACAACTGAGTAATTGGAAACACAAAGGTTTTGACCTCGTTATTTTCGATTTATCACACGTAAACGAAGCTTTGGTTGCCTACAAAGCCGAACCCGTTCACGGTATTATTGGTGCCGATATTTTAATGAAAGGCAAAGGAATTATTGATTATTTCAATCACTATTTGTATTTGAAATAGCATACTTTTTCAACGAAAAATAAGAAACAATACCACTAATAACCATCAATAAACCACCAAGAATAAATGGCATTCCTGCAAATTCAAATGGTGCGCCTTTGTGTGTAAAATAATAAAAAAGACCCGACATTACAGGTGGCCCAATAATGGTTGCGGCGCTCATTAAACTCGCAATTGTTCCTTGTATTTCACCTTGTTCTGTTGGCAAAACATGATTTGAAATTATAGCTCGCAATGCTGGACCCGCTATTCCTGCAAGACAATACGGAATCAAAAAGAGAAACATCATCCAGCTTTCTGAAGCAAAGGCAAACAAAAACATTCCGATAGTATATAATACCATTCCAACATAAATACTTTTTTCATTTCCTAGTTTCCGACTAGTCCATCGTATCAATCCCCCTTGAACAAGACTTACTAAAACCCCAACAACGCCCAACGAAATTCCGACCATTTTTTCGTCCCAACTAAATTTGTACATCGTAAAATAACTCCAGTTGCTTTCTACCGCATGGGATGCAACATAAATCAAAAACAAAGCAATCAATAATCCATATAGTGAAGGGTATTTTTTTAAATTCAAAAAGGCACCAATTGGATTGGCTCTTTTTAAATTAATGGCTCTTCTATTTTCTTTTGATAATGATTCGGGTAAAATAAAATAGCCGTACAAGAAATTCAGCATGCACAAGACTGCCGCTGCATAAAACGGAATCCTAGATCCGTAATGCCCCAAAACACCTCCTAAAACGGGCCCAATTATGAATCCTAGCCCAAAAGCCACACCGATCATTCCGAAGTTTTTGGCTCTATTTTCTGGTGTACTCACATCAGCTATATACGCCGAAGCGGTTGAAATACTTGCCCCTGTTAACCCTGCTATTATTCTTCCTATAAATAACCATGTAATAGTTGGAGCAAAGGCCAATAATATATAATCTAATGAAAAGGCAAAAAGTGAAATTAAGATTATGGGTCTTCGCCCAAATTTATCACTCAAATTACCAATTAAGGGCGCAAACATAAATTGGGTTATCGCATAAGCAAATGTTAACCAACCACCATATTTTGCTGCTTCGCTAACATCTCCTTGTATTAATTCTTTAATTAATTTTGGTATTACCGGAATGATAATTCCCCATCCAGTAATGTCGATTAACATAGTGATGAAAATAAAACCTATTGCGGCTTGTTTTTTATTTGATGCCATAAAGAGTATTGGTTAGTAAGACAAATAAACAAAAAATCCGTTTAGAAATAAAACTAAACGGATTTTGCTATTTTATGAATTTGATAATACTACAATTCAAAAGCTTTCTTAGGATTTCCATCACAAAGTAATTCTACTGGGTTTTCTAGTGCTTCTTTCACGGCAACCAAGAAACCAACAGATTCACGACCATCAATAATTCTGTGGTCATACGAAAGTGCTACGTACATCATTGGGTGAATTTCCACTTTGCCATTTACGGCAATAGGACGTTCGATGATGTTGTGCATTCCAAGTATTCCAGATTGTGGCGGGTTGATAATTGGTGTCGATAACATACTTCCAAAAACACCACCATTTGTAATGGTAAATGTTCCACCTGTCATATCGTCAACGGTGATTTGTCCGTCACGAGCTTTTAATGCCAATCTTTTTATATCGGCTTCAATGCCACGGAAACTCAAATTTTCAGCGTTTCGAACTACAGGAACCATAAGCCCTTTTGGACCAGAAACGGCAATCGAAATATCGCAAAAATCATACGCAATCTTGTAATCACCATCCATCATTGAGTTTACGTCTGGAAATAATTGCAAAGCTCTTGTAACTGCTTTGGTAAAAAACGACATATATCCTAAACCAAGTCCACCGTGTTTTGCTTTAAAAGCATCTTTAAATTCGTTACGCAACGTATTGATTGGTGTCATGTTTACTTCGTTGAAAGTAGTTAACATAGCGGTGTCATTTTTTGCAGCAACTAATCTTTCGGCTACTTTACGACGCAACATCGATAATTTTGTACGTTCAGAACCACGATTTCCACCCGTTGGAGTTCCCATAGATGGAACGGCATTGATAGCGTCATCTTTGGTAATTCTTCCATCTTTTCCAGTTCCAACAATGTCAGAAGGTTGGATGTTCTTTTCGTCTAATATTTTTCTTGCTGCTGGCGATGGAGTTCCTGAAGCGTATGAAGTTGGTGCTACAGGAGCAGCCACTTTTACTTCTTCTTTCTTCACTTCAACCACTTTTGCTTCTTCTTTTTTGACTTCGGCAACTGCTGCTGAAGCGGATGGTTTTGCAGCATCGGTATCAATATGACACACAATTGCACCAACAGCTACTGTATCGCCTTCTTCTGCTTTTAGAGAGATAATTCCGCTGGCTTCTGCTGGCAATTCGAGTGTTGCTTTGTCAGAATCAACCTCGGCAATGGCCTGATCTTTTTCTACATAATCCCCATCTTTTACTAACCAAGTAGCAATTTCAACTTCTTTTATAGATTCCCCTGGTGATGGGACTTTCATTTCTAAAATCATCTTATTTATATTAAATTATGAATCTTAAATCTTTAAATACTATTATTTTATCTAACAAAATCTTTTTCGAAAACCATTTTAATCGCTTTTGCATGACGATTTTTAGACCTTGTATAACTTCCTGATGCTGATGCTGAGGAAACTCTTAATGAAGCTAGTCTCCACTGTACCAAATTGAAATTCATCAACATATAACCATAAGCTCCCATGTTTTTTGGCTCTTCTTGTGCCCAAACATAATCATTGGCATTTGGATATTTCGCAATAATTTCTTTCAATTGATCAGCAGGCAACGGAAATAATTGTTCGATTCTCACAACAGCCACATCTTTTCTTCCTCGGATTTCTCTTTCGGCTGTAATGTCATAATAGAATTTTCCAGTACAGAAAACTAAGGTTTTAACCTCCGCTTTATTTACGGTTTCGTCATCGATAGTTTCTTGGAAACTACCATTTTCTAATTCTTCGATGCTAGAAACAACTCTTGGATCACGAAGTAAACTTTTTGGTGTAAAAACGATAAGCGGTTTGCGGAATTTCGATTTCATTTGTCTTCTCAACAAGTGAAAGAAATTGGCTGGTGTTGTACAATCGGCAACATACATATTTTGTCTAGCGCAAAGTTGCAAAAAGCGTTCCATTCTTCCTGATGAATGCTCTGCTCCTTGTCCTTCGTAACCGTGAGGCAATAATAATACAATTCCGTTTTGATTGTTCCATTTGTCTTCTCCGCAAGAAATATATTGGTCAATCATAATTTGGGCACCGTTAGAGAAATCTCCAAATTGTGCTTCCCAAATTGTCAGTGCATTTGGATTGGTTAAAGCATATCCATAATCAAATCCTAAAACACCATATTCGGATAAAGGGGAATTATAAGCGTTGAATTTTCCTTTTTTGCCTTCTAAACTATTAATTAAAACTACTTCCTCTTCTGAATCTTCGACCTTTA
>Ga0209717_1002720_pt1 | contig 16559 bp, 14 predicted proteins | sample AD_UKC048_MetaG_FD_184418 | JGI IMG/M metagenome (GOLD analysis project Ga0209717, IMG submission 184418) | Active sludge microbial communities of municipal wastewater-treating anaerobic digesters from USA - AD_UKC048_MetaG (SPAdes) (version 2) | ecosystem: Engineered > Bioreactor > Anaerobic >... | reverse complement strand
GCCTTCGGTAAAGGCAGAATAAAATCCATAGAGGGCAAACAGGGAGAAAATAACCGGTATGGAGGGGTTAAAGGCAAAACCGCCATATACAATTGCAAATAAAATCATACCTGTAATCACCACATACCGGAAACCGATCTTATCAGCCAGCATCCCGGCCGGATAGGAAAAGGCAGCATAAAACAGGTTATAAAAAACATATGCCGCAATGGTGATACTATCGGCATTAAATGCTAATCCGTTAATATGGATGACCTGGGCACCAATGGCTTCTTTGGTTATCAGGAGCAAAAAAATATCCGAGCTATTGAAAAGGGCAAAAAGCAACAAAGCCGGAACAATTCTTTTAAAGCCCGGACTGGCAATGGTCCAGTATTTCAGAAAAGAGAAAAAATGCCCTTTCCCGAGGGTGGAAACAGGTTGTTTTTTTTCTTTAAGCAGGAAAATGAGAAAAACAGACAAAATACCCGGGATAAATGCCAACATAAACAGTGTTTTGTAAGCGCCGGGGTACATGGCCAGGTAAAACAGTGCCACCAGCGGGCCGATGGCAGCACCTACTGTATCCATACTGCGGTGAAATCCGAAAACACGGGCCTTGGTTTCCCGGGTGGCTTCTGCAGAGAGCAGGGCATCCCTGGCGGCCGTCCGGATTCCCTTTCCCAGCCGGTCCGTGGTCCGCGCCAGGAAGATCCAGCTGACCTGGGTAAAAAACGCAATCATGGGTTTTGACAGGGCACTCATAAAATAACCCAGTTTGACAAAGGGCAGCCGAAGTCCTTTTTCATCACTGAGTTTACCAAAATAGCCCTTGCTGATACCCGCCGTAAAATTCACTACTCCCTCGAGAATACCAATGAGCAAAACACTAAAACCGATTTCCTTGAGGTAAACCGGTATTACCGGATAGAGCATTTCACTGGCAATATCTGCCAGCAGACTCACCATGGAGAGTATCCAGACCGTGCGGGTGATAATACGCATAGTTTGAAGATAAAAGAAAATCAGCAGTTGCTGATGGCCACTTCCGGAGCAACACAATATATCAACTTGAAAAAAAACCTTGTCTGGCAAGCCTTTTGCCTTGTAAATTCAAATTATTTACTTCAACTTTGCCACAACCTGTCTGCCCGTCTTTTTCTGAACCGGCGGATATACTGTAGGCAGGTAAATCCGAATTAAATACATGGGACTTTTCAACTGGTTTACGCAAGAAATAGCTATTGACCTGGGTACCGCGAATACCCTGATTATACATAACGATGAAGTAGTGGTGAATGAACCGAGTATTGTGGCGCTGAACCGTAACAATCCCAAGGAAGTGCTGGCGGTGGGTAAGAAAGCCCTCATGATGCACGAGAAGACCCACGAAAGTATCCGGACCGTTCGACCCCTGAAAGACGGCGTAATTGCCGACTTCAATGCGGCCGAACTGATGATCCGCGAACTGATCAAACTGGTTTATCCCAAGAAGCCCCTGTTTCCTCCCAGCTGGAGAATGATGATTTGTATTCCTTCCTCCATTACCGAGGTGGAAAAAAGAGCGGTGCGTGACAGTGCAGAGCAGGCGGGTGCCAAGGAAGTGTACCTGATTCATGAGCCTATGGCTGCGGCCCTGGGTATTGGAATAGATGTCGAAGAGCCCGTGGGTAATATGATCATTGATATCGGGGGTGGTACCACGGGTATTACCGTGATCGCCCTGGCGGGTATTGTTTGTGATCAGTCGATCCGGATCGCCGGTGATGAATTTACGGCCGATATTATGGAGGCGCTGCGCCGTTACCATAGCCTGCTGATCGGTGAGCGTACCTCCGAGCAGATCAAGATCCAGGTAGGTGCTGCCATGAAAGACATTGATAACCCTCCGGATGATTTTGCGGTAAACGGTCGTGACCTGGTAACCGGAATTCCCAAGCAGATCATGGTGAGCTACCAGGAAATCGCCGAAGCACTCGATAAAAGCATTTTCAAAATTGAAGAAGCCATTCTCAAGGCGCTGGAACAAACCCCGCCCGAACTGGCTGCCGATATTTACCGTCGCGGCTTATATATTACCGGTGGTGGAGCCTTGCTCCGCGGACTGGATAAGCGGTTGAGTCAAAAAATAAAATTACCGGTTCATGTAGCTGACGATCCGCTGAAAAGTGTGGTCCGGGGTACCGGAATTGCCCTCAAAAATTATGACAGGTATCCATTTGTGATGAGATAGGCCTCCCCAAACCCCTCCAAAGGAGGGGCTTAAGGACATCTTCCGGAAATATGTTTCCTTTCCAATGTACAATACAGTAATCCGATTCATACTGATTTCAGGAGTACATCCTCAAAAGGGAAGTTGGAGGAACAACTATGCGTAATGTATTTCTCTTTATCAGCCGGTACAGAACATTTTTTACTTTCCTGATCCTTCAGGGAGTATCCCTATGGTTCCTGTTCAGCTTTAACCGCTTTCACCGGGCCAAATTCCTGGGGGTGGCCAATGAAGTGACAGGCCGGGTAAATACCCAGTATAATAAGGTAGAAGACTATTTTGAACTGCGGGAAGAAAACCGGCGGATTCACCGGATCAATGATTCCCTCCTGAATCTCCTGCCCCGCAATTTTATGAAAGCGGATACCAGTCTGCGGGAAGTGCAGGACAGCGTTCCTTTCGACACCCTGGGTCATTACCGCCGTTATTATTTTCGTCCGGCTACCATCGTTTATAATACAGTAAACGGGCAGAAAAATTATCTGCAGATCAACCGCGGTTCCAATCATGGAATAAAGGATAATATGGCCGTGCTTAGTTCCGATGGCAGTGCTGTTGGAGTGGTGGTGGGCGTAAGTCCTAATTTCAGCCAGGTGATGAGCCTGCTCCACGTGCAGCAGAAAGTGAATGCATCCTTAAAGAAATCAGGTGATTTTGGTACAATAGAATGGGATGGGAAGGATCCCCGGGTACTGACCCTCAGGGGAATTCCCCGCAGTATTGAGATCAAGACGGGTGATTCCGTGCTGACCAGCGCCTATTCCTTTAATTTTCCGCCGGGTTATATGCTGGGAACCATTGCTGAGATTGTTACGGATAAGAGCACTAACTTTTATGTGCTGAGAGTAAAACCGACGGCTAATTTTTACCATATTCAACAGGTTTTTGTCGTGGAAAACCTGCAGTTTACCGAGCAGACCCTGCTTAACCAGGAGGCAAAGAAGCGGATTGAAGACCCTAAAAAGAATTCAAAGTGAGTGATTTCCTGAGAAATATGATCCGGTTTGCAGTATTAATACTGTTGCAGGTCTATGTGCTGAACCGGATTCCGCACCTGCATCAGTTTATCACGCCTTATCTCTACTTCCTGTTTATTCTCTGGCTGCCTTTTTCTGTTTCCCGGCAATGGTTGTTATTGATCGGTTTTATTACCGGTCTGACACTTGACTATTTCACCATGACACCGGGCCTGCATGCTGCCGCCTGCCTGCTGATTGCTTATGTACGGCCTTTCCTGATCACCATTCTTACGCCCAAAGACAGTACGGAGTTCAACTACCGCGAACCTTCACCCCGGGCAATGCAATGGACCCCTTATATGGTGTATGTTTTTGTACTCACGCTCCTGCATCATGGTTATATGGTTTTCCTCGAGTGGCTGAGTGTCGGCAGCTTTCTTGATTTTCTGATTAAAGTGGTGGCCACTACCGGTATCAGTTTGCTGATGATCCTGGCAGTTGAACTGTTATTTCCCCGTAAGATGAAGTTCAGGACCAACACCGCCTGATCGTAATTACTACGTGACAGCAAGAGAAAATTTTCTTAAATCTGTTTTTATTTTTAAATAGATTTGGAAACAGGCTTTTTGAATTCGTACTTTGTGTGACGATAATCTTTCTTCCTCACCTCCCATTTCATTGTATATAGCGCTCCATGTCTGTCTTTAATCAATCCAGAAGCCGAATCATCCGCTTTATTTTCCTCCTTGCATTCCTTGTAATTATTGGTCAGTTATTTTACCTGCAGGTCGTTGAAGGGAAGTACCGTCAGCTGGCGATGGACAATGCGGTATTTGCTAAAGTAGTGTGGCCCGAACGGGGCATTATCTTCGACCGGGATGGGAAAGCCATTCTGAACAACACCATTATCTATGACCTGATGGTAACGCCTGCTGAAGTAAAGGGTATTGACACCCTGGAGTTTTGCCGGCTCATAGGTATTGATACAGCAGAATTTAAGAAGAGGGTGCTGGATGCCCGATTCAAAAATACCGCCGTGCGGCCTTCCGTATTCAAAGGACTGCTCACCAAGGAACTGCAGGCCCGCTTTGAGGAAAACAGCTGGAAGTACCCGGGGTTCAACCTGGTGGAACGTCCGCTGCGGACCTACCCCTTCAATGCAGCCGCCCATATACTGGGTTATATCCGGGAAGCGGATACAAAAGATATTGAGAACTCAGGAAACTATTACCGGCAAGGGGATTTCATTGGAAAAACCGGACTGGAATCTTTTTATGAAAGTGTGTTGATGGGTCAGCGCGGGGTGCAGTATATGATCAAGGATAATAAGAACCGGCTGGTGGGACATTACGAGAACGGGGCATTTGATACCGCTTCAGTGGCTGGAAGAGGGCTTCGTACGTATATAGATATTGAACTGCAACAGATGGCTGAGCAACTGATGAGTAATAAAGTAGGCGGCCTGGTGGCGATTGATCCCACGACAGGCGGCATCCTCGCCATGGTCTCAGGGCCCAACTTCAACCCCAATGATCTTACCGGATCTGAAGGCAGTAAAAACTACAGCCGGATGGTGCTTGATGTTACAGGTCCTATGCTCAACCGGGCTATTGGTGGTCGATATGAACCGGGTTCCACCTTTAAACCATTGGGTGCCCTGGTGGCATTGAATGAAGGGGTGATAACGCCGGAGTATGGTTATCCCTGTGGAGGGAGGTATACATTATGCGGACATGGGAAGCCTCAATGTACGCACGCAGGTAATGGACACGCCGCGAATGTCCGTTTGTCCATTGCCAATTCCTGCAATGCCTACTATGCCCACGTTTACCGGCTTACGGTGGATAATCCCAAGTACGGGAACGTCAAAAACGGTTATCTGCAATGGAAAAAGTATATGAATACCTTTGGTTTGGGTGTGCGGCTGGGGCTGGATATTCCAAATGAAATTTCAGGCTTAATACCTGATACTTCTGTTTACAACAGGGAAAATGCCAACTACTGGACCTCCTGTACCAATCTTACCCTGGGTATCGGCCAGGATAAAATGCTGACCACCCCGCTGCAAATGGCCAATGCGATGTGTATTATTGCCAACCGGGGCTATTATTACACCCCGCATTTTGTGGAGAAGATCGATGGAGAAACTGCTGATGATACTACATTAGTGAACCGCTTCCGGGTCAAGCATGATGTATTGACTCATATTCCTGATACCGCTTTTAGTGCAGTGATCGAAGGAATGAACGATGTGGTGAAATTTGGTACGGCCCGGGTTGCCCAGATTCCGGGCATTGATGTATGTGCGAAGACGGGTACGGCCGAAAACTATACGATCCTGGATGGCCGCCGGATTAAATTGCCGAACAACTCCATGTTTGTTTGTTTTGCCCCAAAGGATAACCCGAAAATCGCGATTGCCGTGTTTGTGCAGAATGCAGGGTATGGTGCCACCTGGGCCGGACCGATCTCCAGGCTGATGGTAGAAAAATTCCTGAATGATACCCTGATGACCAAAAGCAAGGCTGATCTGGAACGTATTTCGAAGACCAACCTGATGCCGGCCTATTTCAAAAGGGTGCAATTCAAAGAAGATTCGATCCGGGCCTTCAAATGGTACCAGACCACGAAGGACAGCAGTTATATCAAGCGGTATGTAAAAACAGCTCCTAAGCAGCCTTCTAATCCGGCAGATAAAAAGCAACCGGTGCATGTGGCTGATGAATGGATGGCCATACTTCCGGACCGCAATCCCTTCTTAAAAACCATGAACAGCAAGCGCTCATGAGACCCCAAAACGCCGCCATATCCAAAGGCATCGACTGGAGCCTGGTCTGGATCTACCTGCTGCTCGTGAGTATCGGACTGACGGCTATTTTCGCAGCTACCTATAAAGAAGGCGATGCTATCTTTTCGACCTTTATCGGGTTTAAAACCGATTACAGCAAACAGTTTTACTTCTTCCTTTTTTCCTTTGTACTCGGGTTTGTGATCTTACTGACGGACAGTAAATTCTTTTCCGCCACGGCCAATCTGTTATATGCCCTGGGTATTTTCATGCTCCTGTTGGTGTTTCCCTTCCATTCACCTATCAAGGGGACGGAGTCGATCATAAAACTGGGGGCTTTTAACTTCCAGCCGGCGGAACTCTGTAAGATCTTCGTAGCCCTGGCTTTATCCAAATACCTGTCAAGACCCGAAACGGATTTTACCAAAACCCGCTCACAACTGATCGCAGCAGGCATTGCTCTTTTCCCCGCTGCTTTAACCATTATGCAGAGTGAGACCGGTCTAGCATTGGTGTACTTCGCCTTCTTTATTGTGATGTACCGGGAGGGATTGCCTTCCGCCATCCTGGTAATCGGCTTTTCGGCCGCTGCTTTGATAGTGGCCACACTCTTGCTCGAAAAAATCACCCTCGCGATTGTACTGACTTCATTGATGCTGCTGGCGGTTTATTTTACCCGCCGTTTATGGAAACGGAAATCAGGCCTGCTCTACAGCATTATCTTTATCTGGATTTTGTGTGTGGGAATCCAGTTGTTTGTGGTGCCAATTGCCTTTAAAAAAGTACTGAAGCTTTATCAGATCGAGCGGATCTACAGCACCGTAGGTAAAGATGTGCCGACTGAATACGTGGAAGCGCACACCGAGGAGCTGGCCAAAGCCACCGACAAGAAAAAAGATATTGATTATAATGTGCGTCAGTCCAAGATTGCCATTGGCAGTGGCGGTGTATTGGGCAAGGGACTGCTGAGTGCCACCCAGACCCGCTATGATTTTGTACCCGAACAACGGACCGACTTTATATTCTGTACCGTAGGCGAGGGCTTTGGTTTTGCCGGCAGTGTGGTCTTACTCGGACTCTACCTGATTCTTCTTTTACGTATCGTAACCATCGCCGAAAGGCAGCGCAGCACTTTCAGCCGTAGCTATGCCTATGGGGTGGCATCCGTATTATTCTTCCATATGGCCATCAATATTGCCATGACCATCGGACTGGCCCCGGTGATCGGTATTCCGCTGCCCTTTATCAGTTATGGAGGAACTTCATTGCTGACGTTTACGATCATGTTGTTTATTTTGATCAGACTGGATGCTGACCGGCAAATGGTTTTAAGATAGCGAGAAGCAAGAAGCTAGAAGCGAGAAGGGGCGTCCTAAGAAAGATATATTGGATATTGTTTATTTAACGGGATTGTCTGTCATCTCTTTTCTTACTATCTGGTTGAACTCTGCTATGCGACGACTATAATGGACTGTATTCCGCCTTTCTCGGCATCTTTCCTATAATATGGCTGGGTGATACGATGATACTACCCTCTCCTAAAACCTGCATGTCCGGGAGACAGGGAGAGGGCGAACGAAATGCCACAGGCAAACGAAATGTTACTTGGGTGAGGTGTGATGATGCTGTAAAGCAGCAATATTCAACAATAGTCTCTAAGTAGGCCCCTTCTCGCTTCTAGCTTCTTGCTTCTCGCTTCTTCTCTCAACCTCTATCTTTGCCAGATGAAAATCATCCCTCTTTCCGAAGGCACATTCACCATTGACAAAACAAAGCGTTTTGTTCCTTTTGACGATACCGAACACCAGTTGCATGAGCGGCCGGCAGGAAGTCTGCTGGTGGAGATACAGCCCTTTGTGGTGATTACATCCAGGGATATCCTGCTGCTCGATGCCGGACTGGGTTTTGAAAAGAATGGCGTACTGCAACTGCACCAGAATCTGATGGATAATGGGATCAATCCCGGTGATGTGACCAAAGTGCTGATGACCCACTTACATAAAGACCATGCCGGCGGGGTAGGCGTTGAGCGGGATGGATTGGGAGCCAGGTTGTCCTTTTCCAATGCGACTTATTTTATACGGCGGGAGGAGTTTCAGTTTGCCTTTGAAACCGGTTTCCCTTCTTTTATACCTGAAGAACTGGAATGTCTGCGCAATAATCCGCAGGTGGAATTGCTGGAGGGTAACGGGGAGATTGACGGATATATTCGTTATGAATTAACGGGAGGACATTCTCCTTTTCACCAGGCATTCTGGATAAAAGAAGAAGGCGAGACGATCTTCTTTGGTGGTGATGAAGCCCCGCAGTTGCAACAGATGAAACACCGCTTTGTGGCTAAATATGATGCGGATGGAAAAAAAGCCATGGAACTGCGCCGCGAATGGTGGCAGCAGGGCGAAGCGGAAGGCTGGACTTTTTTATTCTATCATGATGTGAAACATCCTGTATTCTCTTTCGGTGTCTCCCGATAGGGGACGCCGAAAGGCCCTTCATCCACCCCCATTTGAAGATTCTTCAAGTTCGAAAACCCGGCCCCCGCCAGCGAGGGATAACGCACAATCTTTACATCCGGTTGGCGTAGGTACTAAGCATCGTTACGCTGTTCAAATGAAGGACGGTTTACTGTCCCCCGCTGGCGGGGGTCGGGTCTTCTATCCAAAAGTATTTTCAAATAGGGGTGGATATAAAAAAAGGAGTCTCCAAACGGAGACTCCTTTTTGAAATATTCAACAAAAACAAATTGTTAGTTGGTCATAAGTTTGTTCCGGCGTAATCCACCACCGCCCTGGCGGTTCTGTATTTTTCGTTCGAGGATTTCTCTTTTCGCTATCTCCAGGAATTCTTTTTCAACAATAAATACTCTATTCGCTCTTTTTTCATCCATCACCTGGCGGAATTCATCCCGGAAACGGACCCGTACTTCCGCTACTTTCAATTGCTGCATCGGACGGTCGGTTCTGTTTTCTACATGTACTTTCCGGAGTTCAGTAATGTATCGGATAAAGATCGGACTGAATTTTTCGGATTCGGCTTTTGTCATGTTTAACCGCTTCTGGATATACTGCTGCATTTTTTCCTGCAGCTTGCCCATGCGGGGATCCGTTTCGTCTTCCTGGGCAAGGCCAGAAAAACTGCCGGCGATCAAAAGGGTTAATATGAGTAAATATTTTTTCATTTTTTTCCGCTTAGTTCATTAATAAAATCTCCTCATCAGTACTGGTTTCAGCATCAGCGGTTTCATCAAGGAATTGCTTCAGTTCGTTTTCAGGAATATCTTTCAGTAATTCTTTTATTTCTTTTTCAGTATCTGTTGCAGCGGTTTCTTCAGTGGTCAGGCCCGCTTCATCAAACTGTTTTACAAATTCAGTCAGCACGGTATCGCTGGTCTTCCTGATTTCCTTCAGCATGCTTTTTTCAAATTTCGCTGCAGCCGTACCTTCTGTTTTTCCGGTATTATCCTGGCTGATGTATAATATGCTCAGTAAAGCAACCACTCCCGTTACCACCGCCGCTGCCGCATACCGGAACCATTTACGGCTGCCACCCATGGAAACCACTTTGGCTGGTTGATGAGTTTCGGCTACCGGCGCACTGATCGAATCAAAATACCCGGCAGGAACACTGTAAGGCATTTCTTTTTTCAGTCCGCTGAGCAGGGGAGATATGTTTCCCAGTTCTTCAGACGCATCCTGTTCACCATACATGGCCACCGATACCAGGGTGGATTCCATTTCCTCAAAATAACCCGCCGGTACCGTATAAGGCATCGTCTTCGGCAACTGACTGAGCAGGGGTGATAAATGCCCCAGTTCTTCCGCAGCCGTAGCGGCCTCCATCGCACGGATCCGGTTCAGCACCTGCTTGGCCAGTCCTTCAAAATAACCCTCCGGTACGGAGTAGGTATTTTGGGCAGACAGGTCAGCCAGGGAGCTTTCTAATTCCCTCAGTTCCTGTGCTATGTTATTTTTCGGTGTCATTTACGTTAATTAGGACGGCTAAGTAAACCCAAGGTTTAATGATTCAGCATGTAATCCTCAATTTTTTTGACCGCGTGGTGGTAACTGGCCTTCAATGCCCCCTCACTGGTCTCCAGTACCCGGCTCATTTCTTCATAAGGCATTTCATCATAATACCGGAGTGCAAATACAACTCTTTGTTTTTCAGGTAGATGCTGCATGGCGATCTGCAATTTCCATTCTACTTTATTGGCATCAAAATGCTTATCAGCCACTATTTTGTTACTCAATCCGCTCTCTACATCGCTCAAACTCACCGAGGCTTTCTTTTTCTGCTGTTCCAGGTAGGTCAGGCACTCATTGGTGGCAATCCGGTACAGCCAGGTGTAGAGCTGACTGTCTTCCCGGAAATTCTCCAATCCGTTCCATACCCGGATCAATACATTCTGCAGCACATCATTGGCGTCTTCGTGCTCGACCACCATCCTCCGGATATGCCAGTATAGTTTTTCCTGGTACTTACGGATCAGACTCGTGTAGGCCCTTTCTTTGGTGGCCGGTACACGGAACTGAACCAGTAATTCGCTGTCGGATGCAATGGTTGACATGGTTTTATCGGGCTTTGGTGGGGCTTAGAATACTGGAATAACCAATTGTTTAATTGGCTTCACGTAATAAAAATAAAAAAGCAGGTCCGATTTTGAAAGAACCTGCTGAATTAGTTTCAAAGAAAATAGTGGAATCAGCTTTTACGGCTGATTACTTTTTCGGCTGCAGCCACGATATCAGGTACATCCAGGCCATATTTCTTCAATAACTGGGCGGGTGTACCGCTTTCGCCAAACGTATCTTTCGTACCTACATATTCGATGGGAATGGGGAAATTCTTTGCGGCCACCTGACTGATGGCATCACCCAGTCCGCCGATAATATTATGTTCTTCCGCCGTTACCGCACATTTCGTTTTGCGGATGGATTTCAGTACAGCTTCCTCATCCAGGGGTTTGATCGTGTGGATATTGATTACTTCCACGCTCAGTCCTTTTTCCCCCAGCTGGATACCGGCCTGTATGGCATTCCATACCAGGTGACCGCAGGCAAAGATGGTGACATCGGTTCCTTCGGAGAATTGCTGGGCTTTCCCGATCTCAAAGGGTTTATCAGCGGTAAAAATGGGCCATACCGGGCGACCGAAACGCAGGTAAACCGGACCTTCATAATCCGCAACCGCCATGGTGGCTGCTTTGGTCTGAGCATAATCGCAGGGTACAATCACGGTCATACCGGGCAGCATTTTCATCAGTCCGATATCTTCGAGGATCTGGTGCGTGGCTCCATCTTCACCCAGGGTAAGTCCGGCGTGGGAGGCACAGATCTTGACATTTTTGCCGCTATAAGCTACAGACTGGCGGATCTGGTCATAAACCCGTCCGGTAGAGAAGTTGGCAAAAGTGGTGGTATAAGGAATTTTACCACCAATGGTCAGACCGGCAGCTACCCCGATCATATTGGCTTCGGCAATACCGCACTGAATAAAGCGGTCCGGGAATTCTTTAATAAACTGATTCAGTTTCATGGACCCCAGCAGGTCGGCCGTCAGGGCCACCACATTCGGGTTCTTACGGGCGGCTTCCACAATACCATCTCCAAAACCACTGCGGGTGTCTTTATTACCGGTGGACTGAATCTCCTTTAATGACATGATTATGCTTTTTTGTGCCGCAAAAGTAAGGCGCTTGTGCCAATGGGCAATGATTAAAAAGATCCCCGGGCTTAATTCAATTCCCCGTACTGGCTGCTGAAAACGGTTTCATCGGCCTTAAGCCGCAGTTCCCATTTCCAGGCGGTGGACATAATATCTTCCAGGGTGTATTTGGGGTTCCAGCCCAGTTCTTCACGGGCCAGGTCGTTATTGGCGTAGATCGCCACCACATCCCCCGGGCGACGGGGGGCAATTTCGTAATTCAGTTTTGTACCGCTTGTTTTTTCAAAAGCCTGGATGGCCTCCAACACGGTGATCCCGCTGCCGGTACCCAGATTGAATACTTTACAGAGTTCCTGTTGTTTGCCACTTTCCAGGTATTGCAATGAAAGCGTATGGGCATGGGCCAGGTCACAAACATGGATATAATCCCGCAGGTTGGAGCCGTCGCGGGTGGGATAGTCATTTCCAAATACATGCATTTTCTCAATACGGCCGATAGCCGTCTGTGTAATGGCCGGTACCAGGTTCTGGGGTTTGCCCAGGGGCATTTCACCAATAATGCCGGAGGGATGTGCACCAGCCGGGTTGAAATAACGGAGCAGGATGTTTTTGGACTTGGCAGCTTTGGCAAATTCATTAATAATCTGCTCGCTCATCTGCTTGGTATATCCGTAAGGGGATTCTGCTGGCTTGGGACTGGTTTTTTCGGTAACCGGTATTTCGTCAGGTTCTCCGTACACGGTGCAGGAAGAAGAGAATACAAAATGAGGAATCTGGAATTCCTGCACACATTTCAGCAGGTTGATCAGGGATACCAGGTTATTCTCAAAATACATCAAGGGTTGGGCTACGGATTCACCCACCGCTTTGTAAGCTGCAAAATGAATGATACCGGTAATGTCAGTATTCTCCTGGAAGATCGCGAACGTATCGTCGAAATTGCAGAGATCGACTTTATAGTTCTTCACTTTTTTACCCGTGATTTTTTCTACGCCCAACAGGATGTTGGGATTAGAACGGGAATTGTTATCCACTGAAATTACTTCATAGCCGTTTTCCAGGAGGTCCACAATGGTATGTGAACCAATAAAGCCGCAGCCGCCTGTTACAAGTATTTTTGCCATATAAATTAAAATCCCGACAAAAGTCAGGATTTTAATTGGTAAAAATACTTTCGGGAGTCAGGTCAGAATAATTTCACAATAAAGTACACACCGCCGGCCAGTAATCCGCTGATCGGGATGGTCAGCACCCAGGCCCAGATCAGGTTGATCGTCACTCCCCAGCGTACGGCGGATAAACGTTTGGTGGCGCCGACTCCCATGATTGCCCCGGTAATAGTATGGGTGGTACTAACGGGGATCTTCAGGGCTTCGGTGATAAATAAGGTAAGGGCACCGGCGGTTTCAGCGGCCACTCCTTCAAAAGGTGTCACTTTCGTGATCTTGGTACCCATGGTTTTTACAATCTTCCATCCACCACTCATGGTACCCAGACCAATAGCGGCATAACAGGCAATGGGTACCCATGGTGGCATGTCTTTAAAATCAGCAATATTTCCACCGGCTATCAGGGCTGCTGTTATGATCCCCATTACTTTCTGTGCATCATTACCACCGTGTCCGATACTGAAAGCGGCCGAGGAAATCAGCTGTAAACGCTTGAACCATTGGTTGGCTCTATAGGCATTCAGTTTACTCAGGTACAGGGAGAAAGTGGCCATGGTGAGCAGGATAAAGCTCAGCAGGATCCATTTGAAATTCTTGGAGTAGAAAATAACCTGGTTGATATAACTCTCATAATGTGTTTTCTTGGCTAATACGGCCCGGTCGAATTCGAGGCTAAGTGACAGGAAGGCTAAAACGAAGATGATCACGCCAACGGAGAATATTTTGGAAGTCCATCCTTTTTTAAAGGAACTTAAAAACCAGAGTGACATAATAAAGGCCATCAGCATACCCATGAGTGGTGCAAACAGGATAAAACTGGCGGTCTTCAGAATTATCGGGGAGTTTACGGCACTGAATCCGCCGGCAGCAATTGCCGCTCCGGCAAATCCGCCAATCAAGGTATGGGAAGAGGAGGAGGGAATACCCAGCCACCAGGTCAGCAGGTTCCAGGCAATAGCGGCAATCAGTCCGGAGAAAATCACCCGCATCATCTCCCCTTGCAGGATATGATCCGGTTTTACCGTTTTAGCGACTGTGTCCGCTACACCATGGTCTTTGAAAATGAAAAAGGCAAGCGAGTTAAAAACCGCTGCCCAAAGTACCGCCTGAAAGGGAGTCAGTACTTTGGTGGATACCACGGTGGCAATGGAATTCGCCGCATCATGGAATCCGTTGATATAATCAAAGATCAGCGCCAGGACGATGATCGTTATCAGGAATGAAGTCATAATTGTTAATCAGGTGTGGAGGAATATCGTTTAGGCGTACTTGATAATGATGGATTCGATTACATTGCTCGCATCCTCGCATTTATCGGTAACGATCTCCATTACCTGGTAGATCTCTCTTTTCTTGATCACTTCTTTGGCATCGGGTTCGGTGGCAAAGAGGCGTTCGATACTCATGTCAAACACATCGTCGGCCTGGTTTTCCAGGCTGTTGATCTTCACCAGGGCTTCAGTGATCTTGCGCATATTTTTCATATCACGCAGTTCAGTTACTGCAATTTTAATCTGCTGGCAACCCTGCTCGATCAGTTCCGCAAATTTCTGCATACCCATATCATTGGGGTTAACGCGGTAGAAATTGATCTTCTTGGCAGAAGCATAGATGTAATCAGCGATATCATCCAGGGAAGTGGCCAGGTAGTGAATATCTTCCCGGTCAAAAGGCGTAATAAAGTTGCGGCCCAGTTCGGTAAACAAGTTGTGGGTCAGTTCGTCGTTGGCATGTTCAAAGTCTTCGATTATTGTAATCAGTGCGGCCCGTTTGTCAAAATCAGGTTCAGCCACCACGCCTTTCAGTTGGGTGCCCATTTTTGATACATTGTCAGCTACCTGTTCGAAGAGTTCAAAAAAGATTTTGTTCTTCGGCATAAAGATCTTGAGGAAAGAATTAAGTCCGGCCATATTTATTGTTTTAGTGGCATCCCGGACGTCCGGGATTGTAATTGGCTGCGAAAATACCGGGTGTGAGTAAGGAGTAAATGCCTGGGGGGAGAATTAATAATTAGTTAATATAGAAATAATGTTCCCGTAACTATTTAGTAACATATTGCGGCACTTTTTAAGCAGCCCGCTCATGATTCTGATTAAGAAAACACCATTTCCGGCCATAATTCTGACTGTTTTATTGATTTTTTCCGGCTTTTCCGGGTTTTCCCAGCGGTATCTGTCAGATATTGATTCTTCGTTCTTTATTAAGGATACCGTCCGTCCGATTATTAAGCGGTTTGAAAACCTGCGGATTACCGGTTATATCCAGCCTCAGTACCAGGTGGCAGCTTCCGAAGGAGCCGCTTCTTATAATGGTGGAAATTTCTCCACTTATTCGAAAAGCCGGTTTATGTTGCGCAGGGCCCGGGTGAAGACCGATTATATACTCCCCTCAAAAATGAAGTATCCGGTGGCATTATTCTCCTTTCAGATCGATGCAACAGAAAGAGGGGTGGTGGTCAGGGATATGTTTTTGAAACTCTTTGATACAAAGACCAACCGGTTTTCTATGACGGCTGGACTATTTGCCCGTCCATTTGGGTATGAAGTAAATCTCTCATCCGCCTTTCGTGAAACACCTGAGCGGGGGCGCATGTCGCAGATATTAATGCCATCCGAACGGGATCTGGGGGTAATGGTTTCGCATGAACCGCAGGATCAGAAGAATAAGCAGTCCCGGTTTAAATTTGACCTGGGTTTATTTAACGGACAAGGTCTCTCTGGTACCACGGATTTTGACAGCCGGAAAGACCTTATATCAAGGATTTTTGTCCGTCCGGATAGTAAAAAGAAACTGGAATTATCCGGAGGCTTGTCTTTATTGGCTGGCGGCTGGCGCAACGGGACAAAATACGTATATGAGACCCGTAAACAAGGGAACGGTGATCCGGTCTTTGTAGTCGATTCCTCAGCCGGTAACCTGGGTAAGACCGCCTCCCGTCATTATTATGGGGCCGATATCCAGGTAAAACTGAAGCATGGCTGGGGTGAAACAGAATGGAGATCAGAGTACTGGTTTGGCAAACAACCCGGCACCAATTCCACTACAGTTAACCCGGGTACCCTGCCGGCGGCAAACGGAATTCCTTTGCCAACCTATATCCGGCAGTTTGATGGGGCTTTCCTTCTTTTTCTTCAGAATATCATTAATAACAGGCATCAGCTGATGGTTAAATATGACTGGTATGATCCGAATACCAACGTAAAGCAAAAACAGATTGGCAAGGCCGGCACCAATTTTTCTGTGGCCGATGTAAAATATTCCACCGTGGGCATCGGGTATTCCTACTACCTGAATACTCAGACAAGACTGATCTTCTATTTTGATATGGTAAAGAACGAAATCACCGACCTGACGGGGTATAAAGCAAATCTGAAGGATAATATCTTTACCTGCAGGTTGCATTTCCGGTTTTGACAGAATCATTGGCTTCTGTGACTTAAGTCATTTGAATTCATACAGATTCATCGTCTATTTGCGATGAACAATCTGTCTGTATGCAAAGAACCAGTATTGAAATCAGTTATTCTCCGGAGGAGGAACTGATAGCCCGATATGCCAAAGCCCTCTCGCATCCTGTCAGGGTTCGTATCCTCCACTTTCTCGAAAGTCAGGCCTGTTGTTTTACCGGCGAGTTAACGGAAGAAATTCCCATGGCACAATCCACCATTTCCCAGCATCTGAAAGAGTTGAAAGAGGCCGGCCTGATCCAGGGCGATGTGATGCCACCC
>Ga0209717_1002700_pt1 | contig 16618 bp, 13 predicted proteins | sample AD_UKC048_MetaG_FD_184418 | JGI IMG/M metagenome (GOLD analysis project Ga0209717, IMG submission 184418) | Active sludge microbial communities of municipal wastewater-treating anaerobic digesters from USA - AD_UKC048_MetaG (SPAdes) (version 2) | ecosystem: Engineered > Bioreactor > Anaerobic >... | reverse complement strand
ACTGCAGGCGGAAGCTGAAGCAGAAGGTGGCCGTGGCGGAAGAGGTCGTGGTGCGGGTGGTCCCGGAGCCGGTGGTCAAAGACGCCGTTCTGGTAGTGGTACGCCCGGTGGACGTGGTCCTGGTGGTGGAAGAAGATAAACAGCAGTTCGGAGTTAGCAGATAGTAGTTAGTAGTCCGATGCTTCGGACAGTACAACTGCAGCCCGGCCAATGTTTATATAAGGAAGAATTGTATTGTTAATTATTAAAACCTGATTATATGAGCACCGTAACAATAAGTGCACAGGATATCAATAAGCTCCGCCAGGCAACCGGAGCCGGTATGATGGATTGCCGTAAAGCCCTGACTGAAACAAATGGTGATTTTGAAGCCGCTATTGACTGGCTGCGTAAGCAAGGTCAGAAAGTGGCCGCTAAAAGAAGTGACCGTGAAGCGAAAGAAGGTGTGGTGATTGCACAAACTACCGCCGATCACAAAACCGGTATTGTGGTATGTGTAAGCTGTGAAACAGACTTCGTTTCTAAAAACGCAGACTTCGTGGCCTTTGGTAAAAGCATCGCTGATGCCGCCATCGCCAACAATGTAAACAACCTGGAAGAACTGATGGCCGTGAAAATCGGTGAGCTGACTGTAGCGGGTCTCGTTGACGAGAAACTGGCCACTATTGGCGAAAAAATCGGGGTGACTAAATTCCAGCGTGTGGATGCTCCTTATGTTGCTTCTTACATTCACGGTGCATACCGCATCGGTGTACTGGTAGGACTGAACAAAGAAGCCGCTGATGCCGGTAAAGACGTAGCAATGCAGATTGCTGCCCTGAACCCTGTAGCCGTGGATGCTTCTTCCGTTCCTGCTGACGTGATCGCCCGTGAAAAGGATATCGTCATGGAACTGATGAAACAGGATCCTAAAATGGCGGGTAAACCCGAAGAAATGCTGGCTAAGATCGCTGAAGGTAAAATGGGCGTGTTCTTTAAAGAACAAACCCTCACTGCGCAGGCTTTCGTAAAAGACAGCAGCAAGTCCGTAGGTGACTACCTGAAAGAAAGCGGTGACGTGGTTGTTACTGAATTCAAAAGGGTGGCTTTAGGTTAATTTTTTTAAACCTATTATATAAAAAGGCTGCATCGGTTAACGGTGCAGCCTTTTTTGTTTTTTCCCGCTAAGGACGCGAAGAGAAACTAGTCGGTAGTTAGTAGCCTGCCTGCCGGTAGACAGGTCAACAGCCAGATTCCTCCTTCGTCGGAATCGCCAAAGGAGGATAATGTTACAGGCTTAATCCCTCCTTCGTCGGGATGACAAAACAGCCTGTTCTCCGGAATTTTAGTCAGGAAGATCAGGAAAGGCTTTATTACTCGCTTCGCTTCCCCCCTGCGTTAAAAACTCCGGAGGACAAGCGGGATGACAAAACAGCCCGTTCTCCGGATGCTAAATCAACTAAGAACCCTTGTCACCCCGAAGCGAAGCGAGGGGTAGTGACTGGGGTTGTAAAAGAAGATGTAGATTCCGACGCAGGGGGAATCTGGTATTTGTTGCGAATAATCGGGAAAGAAATCAGGGTTTCTTAGTACTGAGATCCCTCCTTCGTCGGGATTGAAGTAGTTTTCTTAGATGATTGCTCTTTCCCTCGCTACGCATCGGGATGACAAATTAGTCGGTAGCCGGTAGTTAGTAGTCGGTAGCCTGCCTGCCGGTAGGCAGGTCAACAGCCAGATCCCTCCCTTCGGTCGGGATTGAAAGACTAGTCGGTAGTTAGTAGTCAACAGCCCCTGCTAAGTAAGTTGTATCTTAAGTAACCAATTTTACCCCGTTTTACGGGATGCCTTTCGTACTTCTTACTTCGTACCTCGTACTTGATACAACTGTAAGTCAATAGCCTTATTCCCACTTATGAATGACAAGGCCACTTAGCAGCTTCAATTCACTCCCGCCTTCTTCAATATCATCTCCAGCGGACAGAATTTCGTCAGCGACGACTGCAACAGGTTCAGTCCTACAAAACCGGCCAGGAACAACCAGTTGATATGAACGGTCGCAGCCAATGTAATACTGACTAATACCAAGGTGCCGGCAACGGCACGGATAATTCTTTCTCTCATTTTTTTGTGTTGTTTATGTACCAGTGTCTCCCGAAGGGGACGCTGGTACTTTTATTCCGGTGTCTCCCGAAGGGGACGCAGGACGGGTGTGATAGCAGGGTCCGCTTCGCGAGACCCTGCTATATTAATAACTCGCTTCCTCCACCGGCATGATAAAGGCCCGGATGGGAAATTTATTTCCTTGTACTTTATTATACTCCCGGATCCGCATCATGGCATCGGCCGCGGTAGCTTCGGGGGTAAAACTGAACAGGATCAGGGAATCATATTCGCCGTCCTTATTGCCAAACCAGTCATCCAGCAGATCGGCATCGTGTTCGTCCTTCACCCCGGTGGTCTCCGTTACACTGAACACTTTCACCTTTGCTTCATGAAAGATTTTCATTACATCTGTCTTGAAATCACTCAGACAGGTTACAAATAAGAGTTTCATGTTACAGGGTTTTATTTTTTGTATGTTTTTTCTTCAGCATTTTATAGTAGAGCAAGGGCACCACCAACAGGGTCAGGAAAGTTGATGTTACGGTTCCGCCCATCAGTGAAATAGCCAGTCCCTGGAAGATCGGGTCAAACAGGATGATTACTGCACCCAGTACCACCGCACCTGCTGTCAGCAGGATTGGCGTGGTACGCACCGCACCCGCTTCGATTATCGCCTGTTTCAGCGGAATACCTTCATTCAGCCGGATATCGATAAAGTCAATCAGCAATACAGAGTTTCGCACCATTACTCCGGCCAGCGCAATGAAACCGATCATGGAAGTGGCGGTAAAGAAGGCTCCCATCATCCAGTGACCCAGCACAATCCCCACGAGAGAAAGCGGGATCGCTGCCAGCATCACCAATGGCACACTGAAGTTCTGGAACCAACCCACGATCAGCATATAGATAATCAGGATCACCACTACGAAAGCAATACCAAGATCACGGAACACTTCAAACGTGATCTGCCATTCTCCGTCCCATTTCACCGAATAGTTGTCTTCGAATTCCGGCTGTTGGGTATATTCTTCCTTCAGTTCATATCCTTCCGGCATTTTCAGTTTCTGGAGACTGTCCGAAATTTTCATCATCGCATAGGAGGGACTCTCCAGTTTGCCGGCCATATCTGCCAGCACGTACACTACACGTTTCTGGTTTTTCCGGAAAATACTTTTTTCCTTGATCACCGGTTTGATGGTTACCATATCACCAACGGGTATGGCCATACCTGACTGACTGATCACTTTCAGGCTCTTCAGGTCATCCACAGAAGTCTTATCCGCATCATTCAGTTTCAGTACAATATTCACCGGGTTATACGATGACGGCTTATTGAGATTACCCGTTACTTGTCCGGATAAAGCTGCCCGTAATGTAGCAACGATCTGTGCGGGCGCTACGCCCTGCCGCATGGCTTTTTCCTTATCGATGATAAAATCATACTCCGGCTGGTCGTCTTCCACCATCCAGTCCACATCCACCACATCATCGGTTTTATTCAGCAGGCCTTTGACCTGGTCAGCCAGTTTAATCTGCTCATTGTAATCCGGTCCGTATACTTCCGCCACAATGGTGGATAATACGGGAGGACCCGGGGGTACTTCCACAATTTTTGCATTGGCCTGGTATTTTGCAGCAATGGCCTGGATACCCGGACGCATATCCTTAGCTATATCATGACTTTGTTTTTTACGGTCTTCCTTGCTGATCAGGTTGACCTGTATATCCGCCATATTATCCCCGCGGCGCAGATCGTAGTGACGCACCAGTCCGTTGAAACTGATCGGGGCGGAGGTACCGATATACAACTGGTAATCTTTTACCAGGGGTTGTTTGGCGACAAAATCTGCAATGTCTTTGGTAACAGCGGCCGTTTTTTCCAACGTTGATCCTTCGGGCATATCAATGACCACCTGGAATTCATTCTTGTTGTCAAAGGGCAGCATTTTCACGGCTACTGTTTTGGTAAAGAACAGCGCCAGGGAAATAATCAGGATAGCAACGGTACTGAATATAAACGTATACCGTTTCCAGCGGTGATTCAGTAAAGGCTGAATAAAGGCATAATAGATTTTATAAATTCCGCTGTCTTCCAGCCGGTGTGGTTTGCTCTCTTCATGTTTACCCCCTTTTTTCTCTTTCTCGCGCAGGAAAATATACCCGAGATAAGGAGTCAGGGTCAGGGCCACAATCAGTGAGAGCATCATGGCGATGGATGCACCGATCGGCATGGGACTCATATAAGGACCCATCAGTCCGGATACAAAGGCCATGGGTAATACCGCTGCAATTACGGTGAAAGTGGCGAGGATGGTCGGGTTACCCACTTCATTGATGGCATAGATGGCGGCCTGCATCGGCGGAAGCCGTTTCATCTTGAAGTGCCGGTGCATATTCTCGGCAATGATAATGGAATCATCCACCACAATACCAGTGATAAATACCAGGGCAAACAAAGTGATCCGGTTCAGTGTATATCCAAGGAAATAATATGCCAGTAAAGTGAGTGCAAAAGTGACCGGCACAGAAAGGAATACCACCAGTCCGCCGCGCCAGCCCATCGCGAGCATCACAAACAAAGTCACCACTACAATGGAGATAAACAGGTGGAACAACAATTCACTTACTTTATGCGAAGCGGTTTCACCATAATTACGGGTGATGCTGGTCTTAACTTCAGCAGGGATCAATTGTTTCTTTGCATGATCTACTTTCGACAGGATCTGCTCAGATAACCGCATGGCATCCGCGCCTTTCCGTTTGGCAATAGAAAGCGTAACCGCAGGGTAGGCAGAAGGATGGGCAATACGCGTAGTATCTTCCTGGCCATAACCAAATAATACATATTGCGAAGCAGTTTCCGGTCCGTCACTCACTTTCGCCACCTGTTTTAAGAAGACAGGTTGTTGCTGATTGACACCGACTACCAGGTTCTCCACATCTTCCGCTGTGGCCAGAAAATTTCCTGTTTCCACTGAAAAGGCAGTGTCCTTCTGTAAAAGATAACCCGCAGTGGTCTGGGCATTGCTGCCCTGGATATGCTGGCTGATACTCAGGAAATCCACCCGGTTCTCCGCCATCTTGTTTTTGTCCAGCACTACATTCACCTGGCGGCTGCGGCCACCGATGATCCGTACATCCGATACGTCTTTTACTTTTTTAATTTCATTCGTGAGTGCTTCCCCGATCTGGCGGAGCGCATAGTCATCATATTTTTCACTCCACAGGGTAACACCCAGGGCCGGTACATCATCAATGGCCCGGGTTTTAACCATGGGCAGGGTTACGCCCTGGGGCATCTTGTCCATATTCTTGATGATCTCATTATAGAGTTTCACCAGGGACCGTTCCACATCTTCGCCAACATAGAACTGGACAATGATCATGGCCTGTCCTTTCATGGAAGTGGAATACACATATTCCACCCCCTTGATATTGGAAATCATTTTTTCCATCGGGGCACTGATCTTGGTCTCCACTTCTTTGGGTGAAGCACCGGGGAAACCGATAAAGATATCGGCCATCGGTACTTCGATCTGCGGCTCTTCTTCCCGGGGGATCAGCAGGGTGCTGTATCCGCCGATCAGCAGAAAAGCCACCATCAGCAGGATCGTCAGTTTGGAAGTAATGAACGACCGCGCAATTTTACCTGAAATTCCTTCTTGCATATAATTCGTTTACGGGTTGATTATTTTTTTACGGTTACAGGTACACCATTGTAGAGCTTTCCTTCCGCTTTTGTTATATAGGTTTCGGTAGCCGCGAGACCGGAGAGTATTTCCGTCTGATCGCCATAGACCTTGCCGGTTCTGACCCAACGAAGCAGGGCGGTATTATTACTGCTGATGGTATAGATACTGGTGAGCTGGTCATTCTGCACCAGGCTGGATGTGGGTACCAGTACTATACCGGAAGGCTGGCTGCTTACTGCAGCACCACTTACCGGAATAAATACATTGACATACATCCCCGCATACAGATCTTTTTTCTGGGATTCAGGAATGCTGAGCTTGATTTCAAATTGTCCGCCGGTCATTTGTGAAGATGGACTGATTTCATTCACCACACACTCGATGCTTTTACCAGCTGCTTTGATTTCAACCTGCGCTTTACTTCCTTTTTTCAAAAGTCCTACCTGGTCTTCACTCACGGTAGCACTGATTTGCAGCTGCGTGTTTTGTTCCACTACCAGCAGGGGCATACCCGGGTTAGCCATATTGCCTTCATCAGCCATCCGCTGCGTCACCACCCCGTCAAAAGGAGCTGTGATCGTAGAGTAGGAGGCGATGGCATTGACTTCATTCTTCATCTGGCTGGCCGCTTCCAGGCGGGCTTTCGCGGCGTTGTACTGCAGGGTTACATTGTCGAGTTCCTTGGCTGAAGCACTTTGCTTGTTATACAGATTGGTAAAACGTTCAAAGTCTTTTTGTGCATTTTTTACATTGGCTTCAGCTTCCAGGATAGCGGCACTGGTCTGGGCTCTTTTGGCCGTGATATCCTGACTGCTGATCGTAGCGAGGGTTTGACCCCGGCGCACCCGGTCACCGGTTTTTACAAAGATGCGGGTGATCGTTCCCATCAGTTTGGTACTGAGCTGGGCGGTTTGCAGTGCTTCCACTTTTCCGCTGACCGCGATTCCACCTTCCACGGTGCCACCGGGAGTAGCCGTGTAAACGGTTACAGGGGCAGCGTCTTTGGAGACGGGTGTTTCTTTTTTCCCTTTGCAGGAACTGATGAGGAGGATCCCGCTGAGGAGGAGTACACCTGGTATAAACTTATTGTAAGACATATTTATGCGTTTAATTTTTTTGTGTGGAGGTTAAGAAACTGATATAGGCGGCAGTACTATTATAACTAAATACCGCTTGTGCCTTGCCGAGTTGCTGTTGAGAAAGTTGTGTCTGAGCCTGCAGGACATCGGTACTGTTGACCAGTCCTTGTTCATAGCGGTCCTGCAGAATGCGTAATGCTTCAGTGGCATTATCAATAGCGGCGGTTTGCTGCCTTATTTTGAACCGGGCATCTTCGAGCTGACGAAGGGTTTTGTTCAATTCGAGCTGGCTTTGCACCTGCTGGTTTTCCAATTGACCGGACAGTTTACTAAGTTCGGTCTGCTGGGTAATGATTTTATTCTTTGTACTGTTCCCTTTAAAAATATCCCAGGATAATTGCAGTCCGGCGAGATAAGAACCGGCACCAAAACCGGTCAGCCGGTAATCATTCACCTGGTAGGAGGCAAAGGCGTTGATGCGGGGCAGGTAACTTTTCTCCGCTGATTTTATCATCAGGCTGCTGGCTTCCATTGCTTTTTTCATGGCGGCAAAATCTGCCCTGTTTGCCGGCACACTGGCACCGCTCAGGTCGGTATTTTCAGTTTGTACCGGTTCGGCGGTATAGACCGTTCCATAAGGGCGTCCCATCAGGAGGCTCAGGTAATCAGAGGCATTTCCGATATTGCTGGTTGTTTCGGCGAGATTAGTTTCCACGGTGTGGATCCATACTTTTACGTTCAGGGCATCTGATTTCTGCATCAGCCCTTCTTTTACCCGGTTATCGGTAAAGTTGTACATGGCATTCGCACTGCGTAAGGCTTCCTTTAATACTTTTTCCGCTTCATATAAAAGCTGTAGTTGCAGGTACCCTTTTTTCACTTCATAGGCGAGGTACTCAGTTGTACGTTGGGTCTTCATCTGGTAAATACCTTCCTGGGCGGCTACGGCTTTGCGCATGTACACGAGATCCATATTCAACAGGGGTTGTTTCACCTGCAGCCGGCCACTGTAATCACCGGAGGCACCGGGTTTATTCAGCAGGTCCGGATTGAAATCCTTTTGCTGTACCGCCTGTTGCTGTAGTTTGAAACCAAAGGCATTCAGCGGATTATTGGAACTTAATGCGGTGAAAGAAAAGTCTGCCTGCGGAAGGTAGATGGCATCCATTTCTTTTGTCTTTGCCTTCGCAATTTTTTCATCCAGTCTGGACAGGCCCAGGTCCCGATTATTCGCCAGGGTACTGTCAGTCGCCTCTTTCAGGGTTAAAAAAACAACCGGTTGCTGGGCGAGGGCTGCAGTTGCAAACAGGAATAAACCTGTGATCAGCCCGGCCATCCGGTTCAGTTGTTGTCTCCGTGTATACTTCATGCGCGATTAATTTTGGGCAAAACTATCCGCGCGGGCCCGTTACTGCCGTGACATATATCACGCATAACCGGCGTTAATGAACTGTTTTTTCGGTTGGGGGATACCCGTTAAGGAATAAAATTTATCTTTAGTGATTCAGGTCACGGACCGGATGCTATTTTAGTATCAAAAAAACCTGGTGAACGATTATGGAAGTGTATAATGACTATTTCGAAGCCAACCGTCAACTCTGGAATCAACGGACCATGGCGCACCGCGATTCATCTTTTTATAACCGCGAAGGTTTTTTAAAAGGAGAACGGGTGCTTACCCCGATTGAATTGGGTGAGCTGGAGGATCTGAAAGGGAAAACCCTCCTGCACCTGCAATGTCATTTCGGAATGGATACCCTGGACCTGGCCCGGATGGGCGCTGAGGTCACCGGGGTGGATTTATCGGATGAAGCGATCCGGCAGGCAAAGCAGCTGAGCGATGAGATCGGAACCCGGGCCCGTTTTATCTGTTGTAATGTATATGATCTGGAAGCGCACCTGGATGAAACCTTTGACCGGGTATTTACCAGCTATGGAACCATTGGCTGGTTACCTGACCTGGATAAATGGGCCGGTCTGATTGCCCGATACCTCAAACCCGGGGGACAATTTTATATGGCCGAGTTTCATCCTGTTCTGTGGATGTTTGATGATGATTTCACCCGGATTCAGTATTCGTATGAAAACCGGGAAGTGATCATCACCGAAAACCAGGGAACCTATACGGACCGCAATGCGGATATTAAAGGCAAGGAGTACAGCTGGAATCACAGTATCAGTGAAGTGCTGAATGCGCTGATCAGGGCCGGTCTGAAACTGGAGCTGTTTAATGAGCATATGTTTTCACCATATAGCTGTTTCCGTAATATGACGGAAACAACGACGGGTAAATGGGAGATAAAGGGCATGGAAGGTAAACTGCCGATGGTCTATTCACTGAAGGCTGTAAAAGCCGGATGACCGGAAGCGGAATGAGAAAGGTCAATGCACCCTCCTCATTCCAGACCGGTTTGCAATTATTTATTCATGAGTTCCTGGATATTAAATCCAATACCCACTGTGATACGAAAAGTGGTTACATCGGGTTTGTCGGTATCAACAATACCATCCTGCTTCAGGTTTGATTTTTTCCCGACTGTAAAAATACCTTTGGCAAAAAGATTAATGGGTATGGAAGGGAAAAAGCTGACGCCGCCTCCCAGGTGAGGTTTACCGCCATAGAATTCCGCATCTACATAAGAGGATCCGGCGATTACCTGTTTGATTGTGCCTTTGAGATAGGTATACCCTGCTTCCACAAAAGGACGTACAGGATGCACATTCCCTACAAAATTCAGGCGTACTCCCAGGTCAATATGATTCATTTTATAGGACTGTGCATCAATATCTCCTAAGTTTATTTTGGTAAAGTCATAGGCAAAATAGGGCTCGATCATTTCGTTAATTCCGTATCCCAGCCGGATGCCTCCGCCGAAACCGTTCGGGGCCCCTTCATCCAGGTATTTAAAATATTCAGAAGTCCAGCCCAGTGTATGTACCTGAACCGCGGCAGAAAACCCTTTCGTGGTGGAGCGTTGTTTGATCTGGGCATCAGCAGCGAGTGAGACCAGCAGGAACAGCATGCATGTGATTTTTTTCATTGTAGTTGATTTGTGTGTTATAATGTTATGGTGATTCCTTTTTTCAGGAAAGCGGAATAATTACGGCTCGATAAAATCTCTTCAATTCTTCCACTGAGTTCCGTTTCCTGCAACGGGATCCGCTGGCCATTGGCGGCGGTCACGGTGCTGATGACCAGTCCCAGTTTCTTGTTTCCCGCTTTGGTGATCCGTCCGGTAGCGGTGGCGCCTTTTTCAATTATCATTTCGCCATTGTAATAAACCGGCCGGGTGACGGTAAAGCTCAATCCCTGTCCTTCAAAGGCGGTGGACGCATTGATGGATTGTTGCAGGTAAAGGCTTACTTCTGTTTTTGTCATCAGCGAAACAGTCCGGGGTGCCCTTTTCGATGTTTCTTCCGGTGAGGGTATAATGGGTTTAAGAATTTCTTTAGGCGTAGTTACTTCCGGGGGTGGGGCCGGTTTTTCTTCTTTGGGTGTTACAGGGGTCTTTACTTTACCTTGCTCTGTATCTTTTGGTTTGGGCGTTTCCTTCTTTTTTTCCTTATCATTTCCCGCCGGATTAATCGGTTCGACTTTATCTGACGGTGGGGTTACGGGGGTATTGTTATCTGCAGGCGGACCTGGATTCACCGGAATTAATTGATCTGTTTGGCTGTTTCTGTTTTCTGTTACCAGTTGCGTGCTGTTGGTTGTGGGTGCTGGTCCGGATGGCTGATCGGTAACAGCAGCCGGTGATTCATTTCCGGTTAGTAAAATGACGGCCATACTCACCAGCATCAGTGCCAGTACAAGAGCGATTGCCAAATGTTTTTTATTCGTCCGGCTGTACCAGTCCTTTATCCGCGAAGTGAATGCAGCAGGAATGGTCTGATCACCTGTCCTGTTCATCTCCACCTGTGTCGCCAGTGGTTGTGCCTTATTTGTACTGATGAATTGGGTGGCCGGTACTGTATCACTGACACGGTCCAGGCTGAACTCTTTCAATTCCGGGAAGCTGCTGAGCAGGGCTAGCTGTAAAGCGCGTGCATCGGCAAACCGGTTCTCCGGTTTTTTTTCCATGGCTTTCATCAGAATCGAACTGAGTTGCTTAGGAATTGCGGTATTTAGTTTGTCGGGAGCCGGCGGCTTCTTCTGCATGATCTCCTGCATCAGGTTGAAATCGGTGGTGCTTTCAAATGGGAGTTTACCGGTCAGCAGTTCATACATGGTTACTGCCGTGGCATAGATATCGGAAGCCACGGAAGGATCTTTTCCCTGGATGAGTTCAGGAGCCATGAATTCCACTGTGCCAACTACCCGGTTAACCTGGGTCATGCGTTGTTCGCCTGCCATTTTTGCAATGCCAAAGTCCATCAGTTTCACCGTACCATCGGGTGTAAGGATCAGGTTGGAAGGTTTGATATCGCGGTGAAAGATTCCTTTTTTATGGGCATGATGTAATCCTTCAAGGGCCTGGATAAAAACGGGCACCACCACCTGGTAGGAAAGAACTCGCTGTTGACGCAGGAGGCTGTCCAGGTTTTTCCCTTCCACATATTCCATCACCATGTAATGGCTGTTGTTCTGCTCGATAAAATTGTAGATCACGGCTATATTCGGATGCAGGAGCTGGGCCAGGATGCGGGCTTCCTTTCTGAACCGTTCCAGGAACTGCGCCTGGTTGATCAGCGGGGTGTGGAGCATTTTCAAGGCCACTTCCCGTCCCAATACGGTATCGGTGGCTTTGTACACGGTGCCCATTCCTCCTTCCCCCAGGTGGGCGGTTACCTGGTAATTCTGTATAGATTGTCCGATCATGGTAAATCAAGTTCTTTGGTAACGGGCAGGTCAAAGTCGCGTGTTTCGCGGGCAGGGACTTCTTCCTTTCCTGATTTTTTTTGGGCCAGTACCACGGTAATATTATCATGTCCTCCTCTTTTTTTTGCAGTGACAATCATTTGCTCGGCTGCTTCAGTAAGATCATGTCCCCCGAGGAAGGCGGCAATTTCATCATCGTTGAGGTAGTCATAGAGACCGTCTGAACAAAGCATCAGCCGGTCACCTGTTTCAAACAATAATGCGTAACGGCCCGCATCGACTTTCATGTCTGCTTTCGTGCCCATCGCATTGGTCAGGATATTGCGTTGGGGATGTGTATCGGCTTCTGCGGCGGTGATTTCCCCGCTACGGACCAATTCCTGTACATAGGTATGATCTTCGGTAATGCGGCTGAGACCTCCTTTTTTCAGCAGGTAGGCCCGGCTGTCTCCGACATGAGCAAAATGAATCACCGGGTCTGTCACCACGAGGGCGGTACAGGTGGTACCCATGCCTTGTTGTTCTTTATTGCTGGCAGCAGCCTGGTGAATACTGGTATTGGCAACGATAAATGCCCGGCGCAGATTTTTTTCAATGCCCCCATTTTTTTGCGGGCTGAAATATTCACGGATGATAATTTCAGAAGCCATCCGGCTGGCGACTTCCCCCGCCTGGTGGCCGCCCATCCCATCAGCTACCATCAGCAGACAACCTTTTTCGCGGATCACTTTTTCATCCGCAATCCGGTAAAACAAGCCCGTATCCTCGTTGTTGGTACGGATGTTTCCGAGATCACTCCGGACGACCACCTGCAAGTTGGGGGTATCCCCGGTAGCCGGCATTTTTTCGGTTAGAGGTGACTGTTTGTTTTTGGTAAAAAGTTTTTTCCAGAACATTATTCGTTGTTTATTTTATCCAGTACAAATTCATAGGTATAAGCGCCCATGCGCAGGTCGAAGGACACTTCTTTTTCCCGGTAGCCTGCTGCTTCAATCCGGAACCGGACCAGTTCCCCGTCTTTCCCTGTAATGGAAAAGGGCGCAGTTTGCCGGCTTCCGTCGGGGAAAACCAATTCGGCATGCTCCACCCCGGGCACATTGATGGTGATGCTGCGTTCCGCCGGTTTTATTTCCGATCCGCTAACCGGTTTCACCGGTGGATCGGGTTGTTTGGGCACGTCAGGTGTATTCAGGAGCCATACCAACAGTATGATTGCCAGGCCGGAAATGACAGAAATCAGGACCGGGCTTTTTACGGGCCATTTTTTTTGCTCTTTGTTTTTTGAAAGTTCTTTTCCGGTCAGCAAAGCCTGCAGTTGTACAGCCGTTGGCCGTTGTGCCGGGTTAATCCGCAGGCATTGTTCAATCACCTGCCGGAGCAACTCAGAAAGTTCAGGTACAAATAACCGGGGGTTACTAAAACTTCCCTTACTGATACGGGCCCGGAGTGTAACGGGGTTAGTGGCTTCAAAGGGCAGGTAGCCCGTTGCCAGTTCATAGGTCATCACTCCCAGGCTCCAGATATCTGAACGCAGGTCGGCCTGCTGCTCAAATTGTTCGGGTGCCATGTATTCAGTAGTCCCTACCACAAATCCCTGTTGCGTCAGCCGGGGAGAATATTTGTGTTTGGCAATGCCGAAGTCCAGCATCTTAACCGATCCATCCGGCAGCCGCTTAAAATTGGATGGTTTAATATCCCGGTGGAATATTTCCCGTTCATGGAGATAAGCGAGGGCTTTGCTGATCTGTGTCAGGAGTTGTATCAGTTCCTGGCTTTCCAGTTTGCCCTGCCGGCTGAGATAGCTGTCCAGTGGTTCACCTTCCACATACTCCATGATGATGCATGGGGTTTTGCCTGTATAGGTAAATTCAAAGAGCCGGGCAATATGCGGATGATCAACGGACGACTGGATATAAGCTTCCTGGCGGAAACGTTCCGTGTGTTCAATTTTGTGTAAAATTTTCACCGCTGCCTTACGGCGGAGCACCGGATGCCAGGCACTGTATACTTCGCCCATCCCCCCGGTACCGATTTTATCTCCGAGCTGGTAACCAGCAATTTCGGTATGTGCGGGGATGAACATATTTGGTTGTTGAAAGTACCTGTGTGAGCAGCCGGTCAGTCATTGCAGAAACGGCTGATCACACAGGATAAGTTGAGTGATTATGATTTCCGGATCCCCATCAGCTGAAGACCGTATTTAATCGGAATGGCAAAAGTGATCCGTGTGCCTTGTGCATCGGTGGCCCCGGCATAATAGATGCCTATCACATTTCCTTCTCCATCGAAGAGCGGTCCGCCGCTGTTACCGGATCCGGTTGCATTTATGGTTAACTGGTAAGAATCACCAAATCCGCTGTACCGCATATCTTTCATCGAAGTGGCAGGAATGATACGTCCGATGTTTCCGGGTGTGACAGTAGGAGTGGGCACCGTGGCTTCTTTCATACCGGGGTTAAACGGATCTTTTGAGTTCCGGACACTGACCTGTGTGGGTGCAATTCCCGGATATCCCATTACCGTGACCGATTGTCCGGGCTGAACGGTTCCTTCCGCATCTTTCATTTTTACTTTCTGTAAAGGCGTGGGAATATCCACTTTGATCAGGGCCACATCATGTTCATCCGAGGGTTGAGCCAGTCTGGCCATCCGGCGTTCAGAGGTTCCGGAGAACACCACATTCAGGTAGGTATTTTCTCCCTGGATCACACCGGGCATCACCGGCTGACCGCCTACCATGGTGGCATTACCCGGTACCCAGCCAAATACGTCGTTTTGCATCACCCTGGAATTATAATCGACGGCTAATTTTCCGGATTCATTTACACTTACGAGCAGACCCGGAAATGCAAATTGTTCAAACTGCCAGCGCGTATGCCAGCCGGCGCCAACGTGCCGGTTCGTCAGAATATAGCCGTCTTCCGATACAACAAACCCGGATCCGCTGGCACCGGTCATACCAACCGGAATACCTTCGCCGGTATTTCTTCTGACATTAATGTATGGTTCTATGACACCCTGATTGTTCCGGATATACAGCGCCATATACTGTGTGGCGCCATTTTGGGCTTTTACCGGCACAAACTCATGCCAGAGTTCTTCACCGGTACGGGTATCTTTTAATTGCCAGCCAAATTCGATTTGTACCACTTTGTTATCATTCTGACTTGAGATGACTTCGGGGCTCATCTTGTTTTTGTTGGCAGAATCAGCAACAATATTGTTGATGACCGTTGTACTTTTTTTGAACAGCTTGTCGCGGAAGGCAAAGCCCAGTCCGCCCAGGGCGAGCACCAGGCCGCCAATGATAAAGACCATCGTGCTGTAGGATTTTTTTCTTTCCGCCACCAGCATGCGTTCCACGGTTTGCTTGCCCAGTCCGGTCTTCACCGGTTCAGCGGTGAGCACCACCGGAGGCTCGGTGATGGTGGAGATGCTGGTAGCCTTAATACTGGTAGGAATTTCTACCAGGCGGGTGGCCGCCATCATATCCTGGGGACGGGGATAAATATCGAAGGTGAATACCGGTCCGTTATTACCCAGTTGTATTTCATCACCTGGTTGAATATCCACTGTTCCTTTCACCCTGTTTTTATTGACAAAAATTCCGTTTCGGCTATTGTTGTCTGTTATAGAAAACCGGAGCGGATCGTTGCCGGATTTGACGATAAGGCCGTGTTCACGGCTTACCACCACTTCCCGTTCAGGATCAAACTGGATGTCGCTGCTGGCGGCACGGCCGATATGGAGTTCTTTTTTGTGAAAATCAAATTCCTCCACCTGGTTGATTTTGCTGCCGGAGAGGTGTTTAATAACATAACGTTCTACTGAATGGCTCATAAAAAAAATTTTTTTTGGTTAATGAAAGAATCAGCCGGGAGGTTGTAAAACCTGTACAAGGTTAGCGGACTGTTCCTTCCGGGGAAATACTCAATTTGTATTAGGGTCAGAACTGGTCAATGTTTTGCCAGGGGGTTGCACTATCCTGTACAAAGGGCCAGAGTAATCCGTCGAGTGCCGTATCAAAATTGCTGCTGGTATTCCTGGAATTACAAAGAATTACCCAGGTGAAACCGTTATTGGTGCGGATTATTTCTGTAGCGGTACCCGGTATTCCTCCGGTATGCCACCAGTTGCCGGCATCGTTCACTCCCCAACCACAAGCATACCTGGAAGAAGGAACAGAACGGGTGATCATAGTAGTGATGGTGGATGGCTGCAGGATATCGGCTTTGCCGGAAACCCCATTTACCCTTACTAAGAAGCGGGCCAGGTCAGTAGCGGAGCCTATCCAGCCACCATGGGCATCCATACGGGGAACATTGTATACATAAGGACTAAAACCGCCCTGTCCGGTGTAGACCACTTCGTTGGGTTTGCGCTCCGCCAGGGTGCTGCCACCGATGGACATATTGCTGATTCCACTGGGGGTGAGCACTTCGTCTTTAATAAACTGTTCATAGCTTTTGCCGGAGAGTTTTTCAATGATGCGTCCCAGCAGGCAGTAACCGAAGTTGGAATATTTGTATACACCACGGGTGACTGCGGCATTATAGTTATTCAGGGTCCAGCTGATCAGCTGGCTGAAATTATAGGTGGGTTGCTTGAACATGGGATCATTGCCATCATTCGGCCAGGCATTGCTGGTATGGTGTAAGAGGTGACGTACGGTAAGGTCGCTGACAGCTGCCAGTTGTGTGGAAGGGTAATCACTTCCCAGGATACTACCCGTGCCGAAAACTTTGGAGTCCAGGGTAAGTTGATTCGCTTCCAGCAGTTTCATGATTCCCACGGCGGTGATGGGTTTGGATACACTGGCAATCCGGAACAGGTGATTATTATTAATGGGGGTATTATCGGTGGCACTGATCTGTCCATACGATTTTACATAGACCAGTTTGTCATCTTTTGTAATGGCAATGGATGTGCCGGGGATATTATAAGCA
>Ga0209717_1002696_pt1 | contig 16632 bp, 12 predicted proteins | sample AD_UKC048_MetaG_FD_184418 | JGI IMG/M metagenome (GOLD analysis project Ga0209717, IMG submission 184418) | Active sludge microbial communities of municipal wastewater-treating anaerobic digesters from USA - AD_UKC048_MetaG (SPAdes) (version 2) | ecosystem: Engineered > Bioreactor > Anaerobic >... | reverse complement strand
TTTGCAGTAGCGAGCAATACGAAGAATTTATGCGACAGACGCCTGACTTTGAGCGCCATCTTGTGCGCAGTGGCGTGCATCTCTTCAAGTTTTGGTTTTCAGTGAGCCGCAAAGAGCAGCGCCGTCGATTCAAGGAGCGCGAAAATCATCCGCTCAAGCAGTGGAAGCTCTCGCCAATTGATAAAGCTTCGCTCGACAAATGGGACGATTACACGCGCGCCAAAGAGTCGATGTTCTTCGAGACGGACACCGCCGACTCGCCGTGGACGGTGATTAAGAGCGATTGCAAAAAGCGCGCGCGACTCAATGCCATGCGTTACGTGTTGTCGAAATTGCCATACACGAGCAAAGACACCAAGGCCATCGGCAAGATCGACAGTTTGATCGTAGGGCGCGCGCACGTTGTGTACGAGCGCGGCGAGAAAACGGCACCTGCCGTAGCGTCGGTCGACTAGTGAGACGGCGGCGGCGGACGATGCCGCTCTAGCTCGCGCCGCAGTGCCGTCACCTCGTTTCGCACCGTACGAATCTCGCGCATTAGTTCATGCTCGATCGCGCGCTCCTCTTGTTCCACATCTTTTTCGACAATGAGCGCGGCGACCGAAGCGGTGACGAGAGAGAGCACCGCTAGGCCCAGCATGACCACCACCACGGCGAACGCTCTCGATGCATGCGTTGACGGCACCAAGTCGCCGTAGCCCACTGTTGCCGCCGTGGTGAACGCGAGCCACAACCCGTCAGATAGCGTAACCACGCGTGGATCGAGCACCCAAAAGCCGAAGCCGCCGACGAACAAGATAAGCATTGAAATGCCGACCGAGTACCAAAGTCCTTGGCGAACTAGTATGCGACGGCGCCGAGGACGTGAGCTCATAGAGAATAGGCTGCGGGTAAAGGGGCACGAATTGCAACACACATCGTAGACGAGCGCCGAAGCGTTCGATGCGAGCGACGTGCGCCGGTTTGACGTGCATCAACTCACAGCGAGGCGACAATGGTCGCGCGTAACAGTGACACGAAAATAGGAGGCTTACTATGAAACTTGCGTTGCTTTCCGATATTCACTCGAACATTCAGGCGTTTGACGCTTGCGTGGCAGATGCGCGCGCGCGCGGCGCAACGCAGTTCGCGTTCATCGGTGACTACGTGGGCTACGGTGCGAACCCTAGTGAAGTCGTCGACAGAATTATGGCGATGGTTGACGACGGTGCGGTGGCGATCATCGGTAATCACGACGCGATAGCGTGCAATCCGCCCGCTGCGCCGAGTGATGTTTTAGGGGAAATGACCGCGGCCTGGACCTACGATCAACTGAGTGCAGAGCAGCGCAAATTTTTGATTGAATGTCCGAGGATACACGTGGACGGGAACGTGTTGCTCGTGCACGCTACGGCCGACGCGCCTGAGCGCTGGCACTACGTACGCGATGAGCGCAGCGCCGCCGACAGCCTCAATGCCGCCGTCAAGATAAGCGACGAAATTCGCTATGTGTTTGGCGGTCATGTGCACCGACAGACGCTCTATTACCAAGGGCAAGGGCGCGGATTGATGGCATTTGCGCCCACGGCCGGCGCAGCCGTTCCGGTGTCGGCGCATCGGCGCTGGATCGCAACCATCGGCTCGGTGGGACAGCCGCGCGATGGCCGCACCGATGCGATGTATGCGCTGTTTGACCGGGAAAAGGCGCAACTCACCTTCACGCGCGTACCGTACGACTATGGTTCGGCCGCCGACGCGATTCGAGCTGCTGGTTTGCCGGAATTTTTTGCTGATCGATTATTGAGGGGCCAATGAAGTTACTGGAGCCGGGCGAAACGCTCGACGGATTTGTCATAGAGGACTGCGTGCACTCGGGCGGCATGGCCCACATCTACAAGGTGAAATACGCCAACGGCTTAGCCGATCCCGGCTTTCCAATGGCGATGAAAATTCCGCGAATGACCGCGGGGGATGGTGCGGAAAACATCGTCGGCTTCGAGGTCGAGCAGGAAATTTTGCAAGCGCTCACGGGCCCGCACGTGCCGCGATTTGTCGCGGCGGGTGACCTGACGCGGGTTCCGTATTTGGTCATGGAATACATCGTGGCGAAGCCGCTTGATCATTGGCTTGGGCAGGCCAAGGAAACCGGCGAGCGACCATCGCCCGAGACGATCGCCAAGCTCGGCGTTGCGGTGGCCAAGGCCACACACAGCCTGCATCGGCAAAACGTTGTGCATCAAGACATGAAGCCCGCCAACGTCCTCATTCGGGATGACGGCTCTGCGTTGTTGTTGGACTTCGGTCTGAGCTATCACGGTCATCTTCCCGATTTGCTTGCCGAAGAATTGCGTAAGGCGATTGGCTCACCGGTGTGGATGGCGCCGGAGCAAGTCGTTGGCGTTCGCGGCGACCCGCGCAGCGACATTTTTGCCATCGGCGTGATGCTGTATGAGTTGGCCACGGGCGAATTGCCGTTTGGCGCACCATCAACGACCGGCGGTTTGCGCCAGCGTTTGTGGATGGATCCGCCGCCGCCTCGTCGCCACCGACCGGATCTTCCACCGTGGTTGCAAGAAGTTATCCTCCGTTGCCTTGCGCCAGAGGCAGCGCAACGTTACCCGTCGGCCGCGCACTTGGCGGTGGACTTAAGTAATCCGGACCAAATCAAGGTTACTGCGCGCGGAACCCAGACCGAAGGCACGTCGTTTCGCGTGCATTTCAAGCGCTGGATCAAGGCCGCAGGCATGTCGTATCAGCCGAGTCCATTGCCCACCGAGCAGATTGATCAGGTGCCGATCGTGATGGTGGCGGTGCCGAATAGAGATGTAACCGATGCGACCCTGTATTCGCTGCGTGTTGCGGTGAATCGTTCGCTAGGCACGCGACCCGGCGCGCGGCTGGCTTGTGTGACGGTGATTTCATCGTCGGAGACGAGCGCGAGCGACGCCAGCAAGAGCGAGTCACGGGTGCATACGCGCTACCTTGAAATGCTCAAGCAATGGGCGCAGGGCATCGAGATGGGCTCACACCAAACGTCGTTTCACGTCATTGAATCAGGCGACCCGGCCGAAGCATTGCTAGCCTACGCGCGCGGAAACCACGTTAACGTGATGGTGCTCGGTGCCGCGACACACGGGCTTAAATTGCAGCCATTTATCCCCACCATTCCGATCAAAGTCGCAATGGAAGCCCCCTGTACTGTCATTTTGGTGAAGCAGGAGCTGCCATTTGCGCAACTAGGTGCTCCGGACTGAGCTTTCTGAAATAGCCAGCATCAGCGAAACAATAAGAAAACTCTTACGAATTGCGCTACGATACGCATTAGTAAAAGTTTCTTTCGTACGCGTCGGTCGTGGTTCTGCATCGGCCAAACTCCCGCGCGGCCAACATGTTCAAGCTCTTCCAAAAATCTCCTGCTGACGCGCCGCAAAGCAGTGTTTCGACGCTCGCCGAGCAGACTTTCATCACTGAAGCGCTGCTGTCTGCTGCGGAGGCACTGATCGGTAACCCGCAACCAGAAACGGTTGCGCGCAGCTTCTGTGACGGCATCGTCAACGCTTCGCCGAATATCTGTTTGGCGTGGGTGTGGTTTGGTGATCCTCGCGTAGAGGTCATGCAGCCTCAGGTCGCGGTCGGCCACGCTATGGCCAACGTTTCCACACCCCTCATGGTGGATGCCGAGCTGCTGTTCCCAGCCGGTGCGCCGCCGCCTGGTGGATTGCGCACGCAAACGAGTGAGCTTTCGACTAATTCGATGCATGCGTCGATTCGCGAAGCGGCGTCGCGATACGGCGCTCGCAGTATGTTGGTCGCCCCAATCTCACGTGACGTGGACGAGCGCGGATTAGTCGCGTTTTACTCCACGCGACCCAAATATTTCGAGACCATGGGCATTGGCCTGTTCGATGGCGTCGCTCGGTTGCTGCACACTGTGCTCGCCCATGCACGCAACAACGCGCAGCGCACACCCGCGAAGGCTGCTGACTCAGTCACCGGGCTGGTGAATCGGCGCCATTGTCGACAGTGGCTAGAGTATGAGTGGGCTACACAGAGCGAGCATGTCACGCGCGGGCTCTTGCTGATGCTGGATCTAGATTCTTTGGCCGATATCAACGAGCGCTTTGGACACATCGTAGGCGACTTGACGCTTAAACAAGTGGCGCAAACATTATTAGGCAACGTGCGCAAGTCCGATATGGTGGCTAGGTGGGACGACACAAAGTTTCTGGTGTGGTTGCCGGGTATGTCCGCCGTAGTGGCCTCCGCGACAGCCGAAAAGCTGCACGCCACGATTTCACAGCTGCCGGTGCCCTCGTCCGACACCGACGGTGATACGGTCAACGCATCCCTCGGCGCAACGCCCGTCGCCGCGAGCGACACGTTCACCACTGCGCTTGACCGTGTCGAGAGGGCCTTGGAGAGCGCGAAACACTATGGACAGCGCAGCGGTGTGGTCGTGGCGCGACCCGGCGGTTAGTCGGGCGCTGGAGGCGGTGGGCTTTGTGCCGTCCGCCTCACCACGGCGTCAATGTGCCAGGCCGCGATAAACATCGCGCCAATGACCGGCCCAATCACGAAACCATTAATGCCGAACACCGCCATGCCGCCGAGCGTCGTAATCATCACGACGTAATCTGGCATGCGCGTGTCCTTTCCGACCAAAATCGGCCTCAACACGTTGTCGACAAGACCAATAACCAATACACCCCACGCGGTGAGAGCGACGGCCTGCCACAGCGCACCGCTGGCGAAAAAGTAAAGCGCCACCGGTGCCCAGACTAGGCCCGCTCCGACGGCCGGCAGGAGCGACAAAAACACCATGAGTACCGCCCACAGTAGCGCGCCGCTCACGCCCAAAAACCAAAACGCAACGCCGCCCAACGTTCCTTGGATCACCGCGACGAGCAGATTGCCTTTGACCACCGCGCGAATGACCGTACTAAATTTTGCAAACAATTCTTGCTTGAACGCGGGTGCCAACGGCATCGCTTCACGCAACGCGCCGGACAGCGCCGCACCGTCGCGAATGAGGAAAAACGCGAGGTAGAGCGTGATGCACAGATCGGCCATGAACTCGAACGTGTTTTGCCCGATGCTCAAGGCCTGCGTGGCGATGAACTGCGTACCTTGCGACAGCGCGGCAGATATTCGTCGTTGCAACGTGTTCCAGTCGATGAGGCCCAGGCGATCAAGCAACGCTTTGACCCAACGCGGCAGCGCGTCGAAAAGGTCATGGAAATATTGTCCGGGATTGACCGCGCCGGACTGCACCTGCTCGTAGAGCGTTGCTGCCTCGCGCGAGAGTGAAGCGATCACAGCCACCAGCGGAAGAATCACGATCAGTACGACTGCCAACAAGGTCAGGAGCGCGGCGGCGTTGCGCCGACCGGGCAGTTTCACCAGCAACCAGCGATAAAGCGGAGCGAACAACAACGCGATGATCGTGCCCCACAAAATGGTGCCGTAAAACGGCCACAGGATCCACCCGAGCGCGACTGAGACAACGGTCAGCAAGACCCACAACGCCCTGCGTTGCAGCAGTGCGGACGGGGGCTTAACGGGTGAATTCATGGCGCTCCTCGGCCGAGGCCATATTGGAGGCTCCACCCTAGCAGCGATGCGCGTCGGTGTCTGTGCGGCAGGCTAACAGCTTTTCGCTTGCAACGACCGCCGAGCGGCGGCCACAAGGCCGTTTTATGAATAGTTGAGATGTTGTTTATTGTGCCCAGAACGACCGTCGAATAGTCGATGGCGCCTAAAAGCTGTAACTCATTTGCGATGGGAGCGGAAACGGCAAAGTGCCGACACGAAAGAAAAACCCGGCGCGAACGCGAGCGCTCGGGCCGGGTGAGTTGGGCGTGCGCGACGCGACGAGCGCAGCGCGCGACGAGCGCGATCAGCGCGTTAGAGCCGTCCGCAGAACACGATGCCTTCGTCGGTGTACCCGCGCGAGACCATCTCCGCGAGCGCGGCTTCACTGTCGACGTAACGATGATTCGGGTCGGTAACCACAGCGGCGGGGTTCGCCTTTTGCTTGAACACGCGCCAAATATTCTTCGTGTTCGCAGGGCAAACACGCACCTGCCCGCGACCGACGATAGTGAACACATCAGGCACCGTGAAGTACATGTCGATGCCTTCGTTGGTCGCCCATGACTGCGCGCCGATGGTGGCGATTTCGGACGCAATCGTCAAATAGAAGTGCGTCGAAAATTCACCGGATTTGTACGCGAAGAATCGCGTCACTGGCGTGCCTTGGCCCGCGCTTGGCGAGTACGCCTTGAACGTCACGCCAGTGCGCGCGAGCGCTGAGCCGTTGGGTTGATCGAGCAGCTTCTTTTCGGTGAGGCGCGCGGTCATGAAATATTTCACGAGCGTCGGACTGTAATACTCAACCACTTCCAGATCGGTGCCGAACATGCCGTTGACCGCGACCTTGGCAATGGCGGGATAGCTCTTGCCGCTCACCGGATCGTTTAGGTATCCCACCAACGCCACGCTGCCGTCATGCGTTAGCGTCGACGCGCGAACACGGCCATATTGATTGTTCGGCTTGATTTCGTACACCGCCGTTGGATAGCCGCCGGACGGAATTGCGCCGGAGCCGGACATGCGCGCCGTAAACCAAGTCTCATCAGCCGATCCACCACGCACATGGCCCGTCATCAACACGTCGCCGTTGGACAGCGCGTGAATGCCTTTGCCGTAACCTTCGTCGTGGTTCGAGCCCGTGAGCGCAACGCCGGCAAAGCCCGGAATGCTGCCGTTGGTGAATGTCGTGTCTTGCGCACCACTGGTTGACAGTCGCCGTGCGACAGGCACGCTGTTGCCTCCGACGACGCCATAGCCCGCGGTCAATATTCGGCCACTCGCATCGAAAGCAACGGCTTCATATTGATCGTTTTCGGTGGCGTTAAGGTCTGTCGTGTTGGATGCACCGCCGTCGGACCCGTTCGCGGTGAAACTCGTCAGATACTGCTGAAACGTCGTTCCATTGGGTGCAACATACTGAATCCAACCCGCCACGACAAAACTGTTGTCAGCGCGCATTGCGATGGCGCTCGGAACGACGTTGCCGCCGTTCACACTCAGGTAGTACGAACCACCCGCGCTGAATGTCGCGTCGCTGTCGCTGCCGTTGGCCTTGATCCGAAACATATCCATCGCCCACTTGCCGTCCGACTTGGTGACGAATCCCGCGACGATGATCTGCCCGTCGCTTTGTACCGCCAGCGCGCGCACGCCGTTGGGGACGCCGCCAGAGCGACTTTGCAAGTAGCTGCCTTCAAAGCCGAATCCCTCGTCGACGACACCCGATGCAGTGATGCGTGTAATGACGTACGCGCCGCCGCTGGATGCGGTGTAGCCTTCGCTGCCGATCACGATTTTGCCGTCGGGCGTTAGCGCAACGCCGTAAGGCACGAGCCCGCTTAACGCGCCGAACGGCGCAATGGTGAGCACGCCGGTTCCAGCGAAGCCGGTATCGAGATCGCCAGTCGGCGTGAAGCGCGCAACGATGGCCGCGCCGTAACCGCCGGTCGCGTTTCGTAGCCAGCCCGTGGCTACGAGTTTCCCGTCGGGTTGTTTAACCACAGCGCGGAATTCGCCGCCGTTCGGGCCGAGCGTAAGCACTCGCGCACCATTGGTGCCAAAGGAGCTATCGAGCGCGCCCGGCGCGACGGCTTGCGCGTGCGCGAACTGCGCAGCCAGAAGCGCGAACGCCGGAAGCAGCGCGCGCAGAATTGAGGAAAAGATTCGCATGGTCGTTGTCCGAAAATGAGGGTACTTCGGTTAAGACGTAAAACCACGGGCAGACGCGACGTCAAGTCCGCTAACGGACTTGACGCGATGGCTCGGTAAGCGCGTCAGGCGCGCTAAATCCCGCCCATGCAGATGTACTTAATTTCGAGGTAGTCGTCGACGCCGTACTTCGAACCTTCGCGGCCGAGGCCGGATTGCTTGACGCCACCGAACGGCACGACTTCGTTGGCGATCACGCCGGCGTTGACGCCGACTAGGCCGACTTCCAACGCTTCGGCGACGCGCCACACGCGGCCAATGTCACGTGCGTAGAAATAGCTCGCAAGGCCAAACTCGGACGCGTTCGCGAGAGCGATCACTTCGTCTTCGGTTTTGAAGCGGAACAGCGGCGCGACTGGACCAAACGTTTCTTCAACCGACACGCGCATCGCTGGCGTCACGTTCGCGAGCACGGTCGGCTCGTAAAACTGTCCGCCCTTCGAGTGCGATTTGCCGCCGGTCAACACGGTCGCGCCTTTGCTCACGGCGTCGGCGACGTGTTCTTGCACTTTCTTCAACGCCTGCGCGTCGATCAACGGGCCTTGCGATACACCGTCGTCAAAGCCTTGGCCGACGACCATTTGCTGGACCTTCGCCGTGAGCTTCGCGGCGAACGCGTCGTACACGCTGTCCTGTACATAAATGCGATTGGCGCAGACGCAGGTTTGCCCGGTGTTGCGATACTTCGAGGCCATCGCACCTTCGACTGCGGCGTCAATGTCGGCATCGTCAAACACGATGAAGCTCGCGTTGCCGCCGAGTTCGAGGCCCATCTTCTTCACGGTATCCGCGCTCTGACGCATCAGAATGCGGCCCACTTCGGTCGAACCGGTGAACGTGACCTTCTTCACGATGGGTGACGCACACAAAACTTTGCCTACTTCCGGTGCTTTCGATGCGTCGCAGGTGATGATGTTGAACACGCCTTTGGGCATGCCCGCCTGCTCCGCGAGCGCCATGAGCGCGAGCGCGCAATATGGCGTTTGCTCGGCAGGCTTCACCACGAACGTGCAGCCCACCGCGAGGCCCGGCGCGCATTTGCGCGTGATCATTGCGATCGGAAAGTTCCACGGCGTGATCGCGGCGCAGACGCCGATTGGCTGCTTGATCACGACAAAACGTCGATCCGCAGATTGCGTCGGAATCACGTCGCCGTAAGCGCGCTTTCCCTCTTCGGCGAACCATTCCACGAAGCTCGCGCCGTACGCCACTTCGCCTTTCGCCTCGGCAAACGGTTTGCCTTGTTCAAGCACCATGAGACTCGCGAGATCATCGGCGTTGGCCATGATGAGATCAAACCACTTGCGCAAAATCGCCGAGCGCGCTTTCGCGCTCATCTTGCTCCATGCCGGAAGCGCGGCGTTGGCTGCGTCAATCGCGCGCTGGGTTTCGGCGGCGCCCATGTCCGGCACTTGGCCAATGATTTCGCCTGTGGCGGGGTTGTCGACGCCGAAGGTCTTGCCGGAATCCGCGTCGCACCACGCGCCGTTGATGTAGGCCTGTTGACGGAAAAGGAGGGGATCTTTGAGTTTCATGGAAGGCCTTCAGAAGAGGAGCGCACGAGGCGCGGTACCGTGAAAAAGATTATGCGCGCCGGGTGAGAACGTGGGCGCGTTGACGAGCGCGCGAACGATACTTTGAGCCATACAGCTTTTTGGCGAAAACGACAGCCTGGCGGTCGTTTGCGGCGTAAATATCGCCTAGTCAACTTAAGCAATAAACTAGCTGTAAAGCCCGCTTGGCTGTCGCTCACGCCACAAAGCCATTACTTCCGTAAGCGTGCTTTCGGTGTGACGGCGATCGCGCGTTCGGCCAAGCGGCGCGGCATGGTTTCGGTGTCCAAATCGGCCAGCGGCAGTCCATCAATCACACCGTCGAGCATTAAGTTCGCCAGCCCATGCGACAAGCTCCAACCCGTCAGCGCAATCTCCGGACCCTGCTTTGCATCATGCGCGCATGCCGCCGCGAGCAACATCGCAAACGCACGCGCTGATGCCGCGCGCATTTCCGGAAATTCGTTTTTGCGCGCACACAGCGTTCCGAACATCACACGAAACTGCGCGGGATTCGCCAGCGCACAACGCACGTACGCCTCGCTAATTTGCAGCAAACGCTCCTTCGTGTCGGCCACCGCGACGGTGGGTGCCATCGCTTCGGATAAACGGTCGAACCCACGCGTCGCCACCGCCGCGAGCAAGTCGTCGAGGCTCGCAAAGTGGTGATACGGCGCAGCGTGCGACACGCCAGCCGCACGCGCCACATCGCGCAACGTGAGCCCCGCGGCGCCTTTCGTGGCGAGCACATCGTCGGCCGCGGCCAATAGTGTTTCGCGTAAGTTGCCGTGGTGATACGGCTTCACGACTTTTGGCTTGCGCGTGCTTTTCGCTTTTGCCGGCGGTTGAGCTTTCGGTTGGGTGGAAGTCAGTAACGGCGATTTCATAGCGCTATCTTGACACGAGAAGGATTGCGGTGGAAGAATGCGCTTAATCTTTCTCTTGTAAAGATAGTTCTATCCTCCACTGCGACAACACCTACATCGACGAAATCACAGGAAATCCATCGCATGAACCGCGTCGTCAAAGTACCCGTCCCCGAAGCGAGCAAACTCCTTGCGTCATTCAAGCAAGTGACGTTTGCTGACGCGTACGAAGTGGCGATCGTCAACCCAGCGCTCACCGCAGAAGAAGCTGCACTCGCCATCTTCGGCCACAGCCCGGCGTGGGTCGGCGCGCTCATGAAAGCGCGCGGCGTATTCGCGAAAGCCGTGGGCCTCAAGCACTCCGATATGCGATCCGGCGAACAGCAGCGCGGTATCTTCAAAGTGCAACAACGCCACTCGAACGAAATCATCATTGGCGAAGACGATTCGCATTTGAACTTTCGCATTTCGATACTGCGCGCGGGCAACGCGGACGACGCGGGTGCACAAACCGTAACAGTTTCCACCGCAGTTGAAACGCACAACGCATTGGGCCGCGCGTACATGTTCGTGGTCAAACCGTTTCACCGCGTCATCGCGCGCAGCATGGTGCAACGCGCGGCAAATGCGGGTCGGCTTTAATCCCCGTTCGTGGTGAGCCTGTCGAACCATGAACACAAATATCGGAACGCGATGAACAAGCGAAACCTACAAATCGCCACCGCGATCCTCGCGCTCGTGCCCATCATCACCGGCCTCGTCGGGCTAACGGGCCTCAGCGATCCGCTCTACGCCGCGCTCAACCTGCCGCACGACGCCACACTCGACAGCAACCTACGCTTCTACTCCGGCGTATGGCTTGGCGTCGGCCTCGCCGCAGCGTGGATCGTCCCGCGCATAGAACGCGAAACCACGCTATTTCGCGCGCTATGGCTCATGATTTTCCTAGGTGGCATTGGCCGTCTGCTCTCGCTCACGATAGCGGGCATGCCGTTCGCACCGTTCGTAGGCTTCACAGCGCTCGAAATTCTCGGAGCGCCGTTTTTTGGTTGGTGGCAGCGGCGAATTGCGACTGGATCAAGCGCTGCGGGAGGCCCACAAATGCAGGCGACGCGAGTCAAATTTCACCGCTGACGTCATTTGCAATTGTTGGAGAGAAAGGAACCGATCTCAATCGCTGAACGCCGAGGTGCGCTCGCCCCAACAGCACCCATGACCAGCGAGTCACCCGAAAACCCGAGCAACGAACGCAGTATCAGGAGTCCGTCCGTGTGTGGAAGTGTTTGACCGTCGCCGTCGATGTCGTAGGCGGCAAGATTTACGCTCGCAGCAATGCCTGCTGCGGTACGCGGCACACACGCATGGGTTACGTCGCTTGTCAACGGATCGCCCGTGACGCCAAGCATCCTTCGTAGTATCAAGATGCCATCGGTCATCGACATACGCGCGCCGTCACCATCAACATCGAGCAAACACGCGCTTGACGTGGTAACACCCGTCACCATGCCGGTAACGAGTGTCCCTGCTACGTTCGAAAATCGAATGGGTGTATTGGGGTAGGTCCAATTGGCGTAGGGCACGCCCGGTAAAAGATAAACCTCTCCACTCATGCCTGACGTTCCCGTGCATTGCCACTCCGTTCGCGCCCCCGACACCGAGCAGGTCAGCGCCGGATTGGTCGAACAGACGCTAAACGCGCCGCCATTCAGGACCGTGCCGCGCACGACACTGCCGGGATTGGATGGAATTGACTGCGCTACCGGTCCTGTCGGTAGCAAATCCACATCGCCAGAAAAATGTACCGCGACGCTAGATAAGGCAGCAGGCGGTTGCGGAATTTCGCACAACACGTAGCTTCCCGCATATCCGGTCGCATTCGAGCCGAGTACGCTTCGGGTCAGGCAGTTGCCGCCGTTACTGAGCGCGATTGAGCTCAGAGATACAAAAGGAGAAACATTGACTCCGCTTGGCGCTACTAGCGCGATTCGCAAGCGCAATCGATCACCTGATACGAAAGTATTGCTTGGGTCTAGCGTGACCTGAAGCGTCGGCGTCACGGGGGCAAACTGGAACGAAGTCGGCGCTGAGGATGATGGTAGGTACTCTGGGCCGTAGTACGTGAATTGAGCGGATACGGGCATTGACGATGTTCGTAAAAGCAGATCGCAGACTCTCCAAGGCAGTTCGTTGTTTCCTGAGTATTGCACGCACGAAATACCCGTACCGTTCGGGCTATTCGGCCCATAAAAATTCGACGAAGAGATTGTCACGCTTGGCGGCGAGCCAAGAGTCTCCGCACGAATGCGAATTACCGAGTACGCCGAGTACGGACCTGGCGTAAGCGCGGCCACTACCGTGCTGGTTGTGGCGGCAGTAAATCCAATAGCCGCTGAAGGCACCGACGCAAAACCATCTGCAAAAGCAAAAAGCACCACGTTTTGCTCAACAGCGTTGTAGCGGGCGTCAGCTACAACGCATTCACTCGTACCGACGGTAATGGTGCAACTTCGGATTCCGTCGAGTACGCCAATCCCGCTTTGAACACCAAGATTCACAACAACGTCCGACGTTGCCAGTGCCGCCGTGTCTGCCGCTGTGCGCAGCCCGACACGAATGGAGAATTGCGCGCGATACTCAATCGGCGCACTCGGCACGCCCAGAACCTTGAGTACCAGCGGGGTGCCGATGGCGGAGACGTTCACCCGCCGTAGCGAGGTTTCGCGCCCACCCGACAGCCCGGCCAACGCTTCACCGAGCGCGAGCAACTTACCGGCGTCGTCAAAAACAAGTTCGGTAGCATTCGCTGCTGGGGCGCCAAGCGCATTCGCGTGTCGCCAACGTTCGACCCCTAGGGACGTAACCGACCAAAGAGCGGGAGACCTATTCGCGTCCGTGGTCGAGGAAGCCGCGAAGATTTGGCCCGCAGCGTTAGAGGTGATCGCGCTGATGCACTCCGGCGCGTTTACAAGAAGGTCCCCATGCGCCGTCCACCGCTCCACGCCCGCCGCGGTCCATGATTTCAACAGCGACCACGCGCCGGTCCGCGTGCTCATTGGTTCGCCGCTTGCGGTGCATCCACCCGCGTAAATGTTGCCTGCGCTGTCGGCGTGCAGCGCGGCAAGCCGCGCAAAAGTCCGTGCTGCGGGTCCAAATACTTGTTGCTGCCACTGCAACTGACCATTCGCACCGAATTTCATGACACTCGCACCGTCACCACAACGCGCGGCAATCAACAGCTCATCCGTCGCGGTCAAGACCGCGGCCTCCGTTGCCCCATAGCAGCTCGATCCCGACTGGTTGAACGCCCAGAGCACTGAACCCGATGGCGACACTTTTGATATGAAAAAGTTGAAGGTGTCCGTTCCTGAAAGCAACCACGCATTGTTTTGACTATCAACGGCTAGGTATCGCGGTATGTGTCCGGTCGCGGCTGTGCTCGATTCGAAAGCCCGCACCCCAGTCGACGAGACACGGCCAATGATGTTGCTGATAGCGTAAGTAATTTCGCCATTGGCCGCCGTCGTTTGCAACGCCTGCGGTGTTGAGAATGCGGGCGTCAACAACGCTGGGATTGACCACTGCGCGGCACCCGCGGCCGACAATTTTTTGACTCTGTCCGTGTTTCCGCTGCTGAGCACGATCTGACCTGCGTCAGCGGTGATGGGCGAGCCGCAATCAAAAGAAGTCTGAGGTGAACGCGCGATCGCGATCCCATTGTTTGCTTGAAGCGACGTCCACGACGCAGCCAAGGACTGCGACGAAGGTTCGGTTCTAGCCCACCAACCGTCCACACCTGATTTAGCCAAGCGCGGCATCAAGCAGTTTCCCTGCTGAACACTCGCGGCCTGCCGTACTTCCGCAATCGCGGTCCAGCGACGCATTGGCGGCGCACTTTCTAGGAAGACTGCGGCTCCTCCCAATGAAAGTGGAAAGCCCGCGAATGGCGGAAATGGATTTGATCCTTGGAACGTGCCAACAAAACCTCCGGCAACGGCGGTCCAATGAGTTGGGGCGAACGCATCCGCACGCGAGTAAATGCTCGGAGCTCCAAGCGCGCCATCGGCCGGGTTAACCGGAAACAAAAAAGAATCGCTGCTTTGATTGGCGGCTGAGGTATCCGTGCGTACAGCTGCTAGTCCAGACGGCCCCTCTATGACTTGACGAATTCGCGCATAGTGTCGCAGCCAAAGCACGGTGCCGTCGGCACCGAGTTTTGCGATTTGTGAATCCCCTGACGTGAGGGACGTGCGAACCACATAGGTACCGTCGGCGTCGGCGGCCATGATCGCAAAAGTACTGCTTACGTCACTTCCGGGAAAGATTAGTTGACGCGTCCACGCCACCGCTCCCGACGTATCGTTTCGGGTCAATGTGATCGCGAAGGCATCAGGCGTGCTAGCTGTCCCGCGCACCAGCACCAAATTGCGATTCGCGCGTGGCAGCGCAAGAAACGACGAGAACCCCTGACCCGCGACTGGAACTTGGGTAATGCGCGCGCCGTCAACGCTACTAAACACGCGCAAGTAGAAGTCGCGAATCTCAAAATAGTTGCCAGCCGAATCAACACCGCTGGCATAAAGCGGTCCAGTTGAGTACGAGATTTGCTGATAGGGCCATCGAACGACACCAAGCGGAGAGACCTTGCGTACGTACCGTTGACCTGTGGCGACGTAGAAATCGCCATCAGGCGCTTGGGTTAATTGATCATCAACTGCGCTTCGCGCGAAACACCACCGAACACGACGCTCACCTGTCGCTGCAAAATTTTCTAAACAAACCGAACTCGCGGTGGAGTCTTTCGATAGCACCGAAACAGAATTGTCGGGGTGTGCCCAGAAAGATCGACCCTGCATTCCGGCGGGCTCACCGACCCAGGCGGTCCACTGAGTTACGCCTGCCGAAGAAATACGCGCAACGCGCACGCGGTTGGATTCGCCATCGTACGCAACCCCAACGGAATAGATCGCGCCGTCCGACGCGGCAAGCACATTATGCGGAGCAAGCGTGATCGGTCCCGGAGCGGTGTTCAGCGTTGTCTTCCAGTCCACCTGCGCCGCAACCACTGGTGGCAAACACGCCAGCAGCGCAGTTGCCCACGCGACAAACGTACTCTTCAAATTCCGAACCATGGCTATTCCGCCCGTCTTACGAATAGTCTGATTTCACCAGATGTCCCTGCTCATGACAACGGAATTCCGGCGAATCAGCTTTTTCTGGCAAGCGGTTATCGCGTATAAGTTCAGACGCAAAGTGGCACAAAGTTGACTTACAGCAAAATCAGCCTGTGATGCCCGTAGATCAGTCGTTAGCGCCGGAAAGCTGTGCGCTTAACACGCCGCTCGAGATCACGCGCTAAACGCGCGAGCACGAATCAGCGCGAGATGTCGCAGCGTGCGACATCTCCTAGCGCATGACGCGTCAGCGCTAAGCCAAGAACCTACTGGTTGCCCGGCCCGTTGCCCGGTTGGGTGCCGGGTAGGTTACTGCCACCGTTATTGCGTGGCGGAGGTGTTGGCCGCGGCTGTGGTGTGGGTTGCGGACGCGGTTGTGGGGTCACGTTCGGTGGACGCTGGGGTTGTGGCTGCGGCCGAACGATTGGCGGACGCACTTCCGGCGGACGTACGTTTGGTGGTCGCGAACCCGGCGTGTAGTCGTGCGGGGGACGAGGATTGGGGCGAACGATGGGTTGCGGTGGACGTGGGTCTGGGCGATAGCCCGGTGGTGGTCGGTTGCCCGGACGCCAGTTATTCCACTGCGGCTGGGTTCGATACCACGAGCGATCACGGTAGTTATCGTTCCAATAGCTGCCGATGATGAAGCTCAGAATTGGCAACGAGAAATTCTGTCCGTTGCCGTAAATCGCCCTAGGCTGACCTTGGTACGTGTAGTCAATATTCTTGGCGTACACCCAGCCGCGATCATCTCCGGCCGTGACATCGCACCAGCGGTAATCTTCAAGGCAGCCGTTGACATAAACGAGCGAGCCCGCAGGCACCCACGCCACAAGCGGATAGCCGCGGTCGGGGCCAGCGCGCACGTTCACAGCCTTGTTGGTGACCGCTTGTTGCGCAGCAGCCGAGGCACTAAAAATCAACACCGAACTCGCGACAGCGAGCGCAGAATAAAGACGCGAGACGTTCATAGGTGTCAGACTCTGTTGGGAGGAAAACACTACTGTATGCCCATTGCGCAGCAATGGCTAGTCTTCAGGTCAATGATTTGTCAATGAATGTAGCGCGGGCGTTCAGCAATGCCGCAGCGTTCGTGCGTTGCCGCACACAGCGCGGCGCTATGCGTGCCCGGAACCTGGAAAGCGCAATCGAAATGTGCTGCCATGCTCTGCATTCGTGGTGCCCTGCACAACACTTTCAATTTCAAATTTCGCGTGATGGCGCTGAGCAACGTGTTTCACGATAGCCAGTCCGAGACCTGTG
>Ga0209717_1002691_pt1 | contig 16661 bp, 14 predicted proteins | sample AD_UKC048_MetaG_FD_184418 | JGI IMG/M metagenome (GOLD analysis project Ga0209717, IMG submission 184418) | Active sludge microbial communities of municipal wastewater-treating anaerobic digesters from USA - AD_UKC048_MetaG (SPAdes) (version 2) | ecosystem: Engineered > Bioreactor > Anaerobic >... | reverse complement strand
GATGATCTTCCCCTGTACGACCGGATTTTTGGCATTTATTGGGAAACCAAAAATGACGACACCCGCAGACCATCCCAGCAAAAAATAATCGACCCGCAGTATTTGCCCAAACAGCAGAGCGTGCTCGCGGTGTGGGGGTTTGGCGATGGCCAACAACACAATCAGGAGGACAGCAAAACGGTAACCGGCGGTAACGCCACCGTGCGCCTGCGCAAAACCGATTTTTCCAAAGTTGCCGACATGGACGCGGGGATTTTGGAAGACATCGCCGAAAAACTCTGGCGCGAAATGAGCAAAAGGTTGAAACGACGCATGAAACGCCGCCAAACCAAAGCAACCATCGACCTGCGCCGGACCATCCGCGCCGGATTACAACACGGTGGAGAAGCCATTGAACTGCGTTACCGGGGTAAAAAGCCCAAAAAGATGCGCCTGGTCATCCTGCTCGATGTCAGCGGCTCGATGGACAAGTACAGTTTTTTCTTGTTGCGCTTTGTCTGGGCTTTACAATCTTACTTCGAGCAGGTGGAGTCTTTTGTCTTCAGTACGCACCTGCGCTGCATCACCGAAGTGCTAAAAACCAAGGGCTTGGAAAAAACGTTACAACTATTGACACCCCAGGCCGACAACTGGTCGAGTGGGACCAAAATCGGGGAATCCCTGCGGGATTTTAACGAACATTTTGCACCCAAAATCCTGACCCGCTCCTCAATGGTGATCGTCCTGAGCGACGGACTGGATACGGGCGAAAAAGGAGTTTTAGAAGCGGAGATCCAAAAAATCCGCCGCAAAACGCGGCGCTTGATTTGGCTCAACCCACTCAAAGGCATGCAAGATTACGAACCCAGCGCCCGAGGTATGAGCGAGGCGTTGCCTCATGTGGATCATTTTCGCTCAGCCCATAACCTGGAGAGCATACTGGAATTGGAAGATTTGTTGTGCAGAATTTAATTGGTTGATCAAGGTTGATAAAGGTTGATGAGGGTTGATGGTAAAACTTAATATCAACCCTCATCAACCTTTATCAACCCCATCAACTTTTATTTATCACTTGTGATAAAAAAGAAAATGAGCAACGAAATTTATGAAATGGCTACTGACCTGATCTTGCAGGGTGAACCCTTTGCCACCGTAACCGTGGTGCGCAATGAAGCACCCAGTTCAGGAAAAACCGGGGATAAAGCCATCGTGAATAAAACTGGCGTATTGAAAGGTTGGGTCGGTGGTGGCTGTGTGTACTCCATTGTACTCAAGGAAGTTACCGAAGCCCTGGAAGATGGCAAACCCCGTCTCGTGCGGGTGAGCCCCACCCCAAGTAGTGCACCCAGCCGTGGCGTCAAAGAATACAAAATGACCTGCTACAGTGGGGGAGAGGTGGACTTGTACATCGAGCCCGTGATGCCCAAACCCCATTTGGTCATCATCGGTAAATCGATCATTGGCCGGGCCTTGATGAAGGCGGCCAAAGCCATCGATTTTCGCCTGACGGTGATCAATGAAGAATCCAACCAGGAGGTGTTCCCCGAGGCAGACCACCATCAGACTGCATTCAACCTGGAGGGCATCAGCTTCAACAAACACACCTTTATTGTGGTGGCCACCCAGGGTGACAACGACGAAAGAGGATTACAAACCGCACTGGGCTTGAAATGCCGCTATGTGGGTTTCATTGCCAGCCGCAAAAAGCGGGATGGGGTGTTTGCCAATTTGCTCAAGCTGGGGCTCAGCCAGGAACAACTGGATGAAGTACACGCCCCTGCCGGAATCGACATCAATGGCAAAACCCCACAAGAGGTCGCCATCAGCATCCTGGCCGAGATCATTCAAGAATACCGCAGCAAAGAGGTCGCCTTCGAATCATTCTCGGTACCTGTTTCCACAAGTGGACAGCCGCCCAGCGACGTTCAATCCGGAAAACCTCAAATCATCACCAACCCCGTTTGTGGCATGCCCATCTCACTGGGCATGGCCAAATACATCATTGAACAAAATGGCGAGCCCATTTATTTTTGTTGCGATGGCTGCAAGATTAAATTTGATGCCGAGCCAGAAAAATACTTAATCAAGGGTTGAGAAGTTGAGGGGTTGAGAAGTTGAGGCTATCGTGCTGCTGCGGTAGCCTCAACTTCTCAACCCCTCAACCTCCTCAACTTCTTTCAAAACAACGTACAGCATGAATTTAAGTGGAACCTACACCGTAAACGCACCCGCCCAAACGATTTGGGACATGATGATGGATCCAGAAGTATTGGCGCGGATCACGCCAGCCATCACCAAACTGGAAAAAATTGATGATGAAAACTTCAAAGCCATTGCCGAAGTGAAAATTGGCCCGGTGGGTGGCGCTTTTTCGGGCAACCTAAAAATGGTGGATAAAATTCAACCAGAGTCCTTCAAACTGATCATTCAACAAAACAGCAAAATTGGCAATGCCGCTGCGGAAGTCAGCATGAACCTGAAAGCGCTTTCCGAGGCCCAAACGGAAGTGAGTTTTACCGGAGATGTAAAACTCTCGGGTATGCTGAACACCATGGGTGGCCGGGTGATCACGCCTGTAGCGAATATGTTGTCGAAGCAGTTTTTTGAGGCGCTGGAGAAGGAGGTGAATGGGTAGAAGCCCCGCCTTTGGTTTCCTTTTTTGGAAGAATGATCGGGCGCTTGGACGTAGGGTTCAAGCGCTCGATTGTTTTGAGAGGTAATGTCCAGCATGACGTAAGCTCTAGACCCCGCGATCGTCGAGCCTGCTCGCGCAGCGAGCAATTTAGGATCGACGAGCGCCCACGTAGTGGTGGGTAAAATAGATAATCGACAGGATTTGCCTGGATTGGGCATTGCGCAGGGGTGCGCCAAAGCGACACAATGGGAGCGCGGATGACGCGGATTGGGCGGATTTACGCGGATTTTATTCGCCTGCGGCGAAAGTTTTTTTGCCACAAATTTGTGCAATTTGTGGCCAGTTCATCACGCCGCAGGCGGGATAAAAATCCGCGTAAATCCGCCCAATCCGCGTCATCCGCGCTCCCATCATGTCGCTTTGGGAAAACCTTTGCGGGATAAGCACTATATTGCCCACGAGTCCCGAAATAAGCACCTCTCGCTAAGCCGCAAACCCTACCCGCCACTCCGTGGGCGCTCTTCGATCCTAAATTGCTCGCTAGCGCGAGCAGGCTCGACGATCGCAGAGGCCGAAATCTTACGCACGGAAAAACAAGGAATGTTTTCCATAAACTGGATATTTCCCGCCCCACTTTTCCACATTTTCGACCAAAAATCCACAAAACCACATTTTTTTGGAATGGGAATGCATTTTTAGGTGTTACAAGTGTGACGTTTCTACGTATAAATACACATATCCCATAAACATTGTCCCATGCGTATCCTCATCCTGCTTTCTGCTTTTTTGGCATCCACGATTCAACCCTCTGCATCAGTTGAAAACGAGGGCAAATCGATACAACATACTACTGCCTCCATCATGGACGCTAAAGCCGATCCGGTTGAGTCCACTCAAATCCTGGACATCGACACCGATTATTTGATGAAAGGCAGCTGGCGCATCCTCTCCATCATTGCCGACAAACCTTGTGATGTCGACGGCGATGGCAACGAAACCACCAACATCATGGACGAAACGCCCATCTGTGCGCTGGATGATGTCATGAAAATTTATCCTGACCATACCATCAGCTTCGAACGCAATCAACGCTGTGCAGCGGGTGAACGTGCGCTGGAAAGCTACCGTTGGAAGCTGGCCAAGGATGGTACTTTCACGATCATTGATGGCACCATCGAAGCAAGCATGATCCTGAAATCTGCCACTGCCAGCCGTATGGTGATGTGGATTCCGATGGAGGAGAATGGCGAGATTTATAATTTTAAAGTGACTTACGGCCAAAGAGTCAAGAGCCTGCCTGGAAAAGCATTGAAGAATTAAGTAGCCTTTTGGATATTTTATTTCACACAGATTTCACACAGATTAAACCACAGATTTCACGCAGAAAAAATCTGTGTAAAATCTGTGAAAAATCTGTGTAGCATCTGCGTGAAATGAAAATGGTGATGGTGTGTGAGCATTGAATCAATTCCCCTTTTTTAATCCAGGCACATTGTACTCAATTTCCTGCAAGAAAAACTTCCCATACACAAACTCCCCATCCGGATAATGCCACACGGCATCTCCCCGCTCCATTATTTGGTAGCCGTTAAGGGCTTTGTAGCCATGTACCGGCGTTGAAAAACGGTATTGTTGCATGTCCAAAGCTGAACGGTCATCGGAAGTAAAATTGATCAGTTGACCCTCGGGATTGAAGTAAAGGATTGCGCTGATGCTGATGCCATTGCTGCTGAAAACGGCTTTGGCCGAAGTGCTATCGATGGCTTCCCATTGGATTCTTTTATCGATCAAACTGGCTGGGGCCAACAGACACATGTCGTTGAAGACAGTCACGGTTTCGGCTTTGTTCAATACATCACCTTTGATGTTTACAACCGGAAACAGACCATACACTTTGATCTGCATGGTTGCCACGCCATTCTTGTAGGCATGGTATCCCGGAACGGTCATGCCGTACATCTTTCCTTTCATAAAAAACAACCGGGTAGGTTCGTCAAAACAGTTGTATTGCTCGCTGCGAAACGGGAACCAATCTTTGCCTTTGTCGCGCATTTGGCCTGTAAAAACGATGCGCATGTTTTTGACTTTGGGTTTGTTTAGTACACCCGCATAGCGCAAATACCTTTGCACCGGAGCGGGCAGGTGCTGGATGTCGTTTTCGGTCAGTAACTCATCTGACCCCGCGTTGCTGCGTTCGAGCGCTGTTTTAACGTCGGTTTGATAGGACTTTTCAAATCGCCAGGCGCCCCAGGCCAGGATAGTAGCAAGCAAAATCACCACATTGGCGATGCTGCCAAAACGTGCATCTTGCCAACTGCTGAAAATGAGAATTTGGGACAAAATCACCGCAACCAGACCCACTGGCCACCATTCTTTTTTCAGCAGGATGAAGACAAAAACCAGCAGAAATAAAGCCGCTGCCAGCAACCAAAACAGTCCCATGGGTTTGGAAATGTCTTTGCTCAGTTGGGCAACGGCTCCGAGGCGAAATGCCTTTACAAAACCAAGTACATGGATCAAACCATGTACGAGCAGCATAAAAAGAAGGAGTAAACGTAACATCTGTTTTGTTTTTTGGAGGGAATAGGAAGGAAATACAGTGTTCAAAATGAAGGCGCAATCCTATAAAACTGTTTGACTTTGGGCAACAGTGTACAAATAATGAGGGCTACGGCGTACAAGCCATAAAAAGGCTGAATTTGGCCAATCGCCCCCACGATGTAAATTTGTACATTGATCCAGATGGCCAGGATGATGCCCGTGTATAGCGAAAAAGTCCAGGCCCAATGTTGCTCGGGATAGATGTTGAGGAACATGGGCCATTTCCAGTTGGGTTGATTCCAAAGGGCAAATGCCGTCAACAAGGGCAATCCCGCCATACCAATCAAGAGGATGACCCCTGGAATGAAATAATTGGGAAACGGCAATCGCTCTATGGTTCCAGGTGGAAACTGAATTTTTACCCCGCTAGGATCAGCGATCAGCATTGCGCCGCCATACATGCCCCCAATGCCCAGAAAAATGAGCAGGAACCACAACAAATAAACGGCTAGGGGGTGTCGGGGTGAGCCAGCTATTTTCATCTTTTGGAATGTTTAGTCAAAATTCCGATGAATTGGGAATTGAAGAATTGACGAATGTCAGGGCAATGGGTGTAATTTGTTCGAGATGGTACATTATTTGGTGTTACAGACCAGTCTTATTAGTTTTACACGCAGATTAAGCGTTATCATGAACCAAGAATTAAGCCAGTTTTTACATGCTATTTTTCCTTTACCCCTGAACGTGTTGGAAGAAGTTTTGGCCGCTTTTACCCATTGGGAATACCCCAAAAACCATTACCTGCTCAAACAGGGAAGGCCTTGTTCGTATTTGTATTTTTTGAAAAAAGGGGCGGTTCGATACATTTTCACCGATGACAATGGCAAGGAGAACAACGTGTGGTTTACCTTCGAAAACGATGTGGTGACGGATGCGACAAGTTTTGTCCAACAACAACCCGCTTTTGAGAGCATTCAACTACTGGAAGAAAGTGAGTTATATGGCATTCATTACGATGACTTGTCTAATTTACTGCAACAACATCATGCGTTTGCGCTCTGGTACATTAAGCTGGTTGAGCAATTTTATATTGTACAAATTGAAGAGCGAGTCTTTGACCTGCAGTTTCTATCCGCTCGTGAGCGGTATGAAAAGTTATTGGAATACTTTCCCAACATCACCAACCGGGTCAGTTTGGGGCATATTGCTTCTTATCTCAACATAACCCAGGAAACCTTGAGTCGGATTCGAGCCAACAAGGTGTAAAATTTTGATCTAGATCAAATCCATTTTTGATCTACCTCAAAAGGATTTTGCCTGTCGGAGCAGAACTTTGCAGTGTTGATAAACCTATCTTAAAACTGCAAGGTCAAATGAGCATTTCCCTGTTTTTTCAGTATTTTTTTCAGGCTTTTACTGAAATCGTGTGGTACTACGTCATTTTTGCCATTCCCTTTTTTCTGGTTTTTTGGGTCATTTGGAAAAAATATTGGCAACCCAGACGCATTCAAGTGGTACAACGGGCTACCCCGCACCATTTCAAACACGATTTGGCTTTTTCCTTCAGTAGTTTTTTTGTTTTTGCCGTCATGGACGTATTCTTGCTTTACCTGGAACACAAGGGATACACCCAATTGTATTTCAAAGTAGACCAGTACGGCTGGCCCTGGATTTTCATCAGTCTGGCTCTGGTGTTGTTTGTGGACGATGCGTTTTTTTACTGGACGCATCGGGCCATGCACCATCCTCGGCTGTATAAATTTTTCCACAAAGTTCACCACGAAAGCACCGATCCTTCACCATTGACGGCTTTTGCCTTTCATCCCTCGGAGGCGATTATCGAAAATGCGATGAATGTAGTCCTTCCCTTCATTTTTCCACTTCATTTTGGAGTAGTTATTGTTTGGCAAGTTTTTTCCATGCTCAACAATGTGATGGGGCATTTGGGCTATGAGTTGTACCCGGCAGGCTGGACTAAAACCCCATTACTGCGCTACAAGACAGCCTCAGTGCACCACAACATGCACCATCAACGGTTTCATGGCAATTATGCCCTTTATTTTACCTGGTGGGACAAGTGGATGGGCACCGAATTCCAGGATTACGAAGCGCGGTTTGAACAGATTGTTACCCCAAACGTAGAGCCCTCCGCAGCGAGTACACCCACAATGTCCAGTTCATACAAGCAGGTAACTGTCACTGCCCAAGTGTTGGATCAAACTTATGTTTTTGGGGCGGATGACCGACAAAGTATTTTACAAAGTGCCCTTGATCAACAGATCCCACTCCCTTATTCTTGTAAAAGCGGGCGTTGTGGAACCTGTAAAATGAAATGTACAGAAGGGACAGTAATCATGAAAAAGAATGCCATTCTTTCAAATGTGGAACTGGAGGCAGGATATGTGCTTACTTGTCAGTCTTTTCCCCAAACGGATAAAATTTCTCTCAAAAAATGAACACGGTTTGCTGAATTATGGGAATCGCAGAGCGAAAGGCTAGGGATCAGGAAAATTCGTTTTAATTTTATCAATGTTCAATTCAAACGGTATGAAAATTTTCCCAAGCTTCATTTTTACTTCGCTTCATTTTTTGCCAAAGCAAGAACAGCTGCACAAATTGGGACACCCACTTTTCCTCCTGTCCATCACGATTTTGGCCATCAATGACTGGGTTTTGAAGGTTACTTTTCACAACGTGCTGACTGGAAAACTATCCGATTTTGCCGGGCTTTTTGCCTTGCCTTATTTCCTGAGTACTTTTTTTCCAAAAAGAAAATTACTCATCCACCTGATCATCGGGCTTATGTTCATGTTGTGGAAAAGTGAATGCATACAAGCAGTGATTGATTTGGTCAATACCTGGGGCATTGCCCTTGGCCGAACGGTGGATCCCTCGGACAATATTGCGCTGGTGAGCATCCTCATTTCTTATGGACTATTTGAGCGAATTCGCGCCTATCCACTTCGACTAATTTTGTACAAAACCATTGCCGTGTTTTCGGTTTTGAGCTTTTTAGCCACATCCTTTCCCAAACAAACACTGCGAAAATTTATATCCATTGACAAAACCTACCCTTTTAATTTTTCACGGCGTGAGTTGATATCCAGACTCAATATGGTTCAAATAAAAAACATCTACGTCCTCAATCAATACTCGGGGGAAGCCGATTTTGATGCCAGCAAGAATATTTTCCATTGGCATGGCCAAAAGGATACCCTGGCCATAATCCTGGACGATGAAAAATTCAGTGCAGAAGATACCATTACGTACAAAACCAGCTACGCTCAAATACAAATTATCGGAAATGACAGTACGTCGACCTTGAAATTGATCAACCTGTATAAGTTCGCCCCCGCGTATTCAGATAAAGATTACCGGGAAAAGGCCATTAAGCAGTTTGAAAAATGGACGGTGAAGAAGATTAGAAAATATCGGAGGGTGTATTAGCCTTGTTGTGATCGAAAAATGAACATTGTTCTTTAATTTCAACCCGAAATCATTTGAATATGGGAATTGCAGAGCGAAAAGCCAGGGATAAGGAAAATTTGCGGGCGCTGATCTTGCAAGGTGCCAAAAAACGCTTTGTGGAACAAGGCATTGAACAAACCACCATCCGCAAAATCGCCGAGGAAATCAATTACAGTGTGGGTACCATTTATGTGTATTTTAAGGACAAAAATGCCATCCTGCATGCGCTGCACAGCCAGGGATTCAGCGAATTGGGGAGCAGGTTTCAGGTCTTGTTCAATGTCAAAGACCCAATGGAACGATTGCGTTCGATGGGGCGGGTGTACCTGGAGTTTGCGGTGGAATACCCCGATATGTACAATTTAATGCTCAACCTCAAAGCACCGATCGAATTTTTAAACGCCATTCATACCGAAGAATGGAACGAGGGCAAAGCCACATTTAACTTGCTAAAAACAACCGTAAAAGAGTGTATAGATGCCGGGCACTTCAAAAATCATCAACTCGAACCGCTGGCTTTTATGTTTTGGAGTCTTGTCCATGGCATGTGTAGTCTGGCGATCGGACAGCGCATCAAAGGGGTTAATTTGGAAAATCCAGACCACATCTTAACACAAGCGTATGAGGAGTTTTTAAAAATGATGGAGCAGGGTTAAATTTTTTGGATTAAAATGAACAATGTTCATTAAAAAATCATTGTTCACTAAAATTGCAAAGCATGAAAGAATTGGCACTGCTCACGGGAGCATCTTCGGGAATTGGGCTAGAAATGGCCAAAGAATTGGCGGCCAAAAAAATAGACCTCGTTTTGGTGGCCAGAAGGGGCGAAATTTTAGTGGACCTCAAAGCGGAATTAGAAAATAAGCACGGGATTAAAGTGTACACATTTGCCAAAGACCTGTCAGATCCAGCCAATGCAATGGCCTTGTTCCATGACGTAAAAGACTTGCAGCTGCAAGTCACCATGCTGATCAACAATGCGGGTTTTGGCGGATATGGCAACTTTGTCGAGACCTCTTTGGAAGAGGAACTGTCGATGATTCAGGTGAATATTTCTTCCCTGGTGGCGCTCACCAAATTGTTTTTGCCAGATATGATCCAACAAAATCATGGCCGGATCATGAATATCGCCTCCCTGCTTTCGTTTTTGCCATTTCCCTATTATTCGGTGTATTCAGCCAGCAAAGCATTTGTATTGTCTTTTAGTGAAACCTTGCGAACCGAACTCGAAGGCACCAACATCACCGTAACCGCCTTGTGCCCAGGCCCGGTCGATACGGCTTTCAACACCTCAGAAATGTTGCAAACCAACGCCTATGATGCCAACAAGCCCATGGACCCTCAGATTGTGGCAAAAAAAGGAATTGAGTATATGCTGGCGGGCAAAGGCACCAAAATCATTGGCTTAATGAATTGGTTCATCGCCAACATGCCACGTTTTTCACCACGTTGGCTGACGCTGAAAATCACTAAACATTTGGCGAGTAGGAAAACAAGCTAGTAGCAAAATCACTAGCCAATAATTCCTCTTCTTTCCGATTGCTTTTTCCTAAGAATTGCTGTACAAAATAATGCCCCAATTCATGCCCCAATACTTCCGTTAACGGAATAGGCGCGTTCAAATTCAGGCAAATGCTGCGGCTGCGCGAATCGTACTCGCCCCAGCTTAGTGGATGCCAGCGGGCATAGTCCAATTTTATACCCGCGAGTTCTGCCAAAAGGAAGGGATCCGTAGTGCCGTATTGTTCAACTACCGCTTGAGCCAGTTCCTGTCCGTTCTTTATTGTTTTGGTCATTCTGATACTTGTTTACCGGGCATGAATATGCGGATCACCTTCCTCTAATACCAAGCCGTCTGGCCACTGCAACTCAAGTCCCTGCTCTTCCAAATGCTGTTGAAACGCTTGTAAATGTGATGGTGAATTCCGCACTACCCGCGGACTCAGATCATGTTGCAAACAATACCCGACCAAATACCCTACGGCCTCCCCGATGTTCCATTCAATCGGGTGTAGGCGGTAGCAGCCGTTGGTGATGTGGGTCGTGCCAATATTTTTGCAGGCCGGCAAAAGGTTGTCCATTTTTTCGGGAATCAGTGCCCCTAACGGAATCTGAAAAGGCAAACTTTCCACATCCACGTAATTGTCGCCACCTACACTCGGGTGCAAATCAATGCGGTAAAAGCCAATGCCCACCGAATCCTCAAACGTTTCGGCATAAACCTGTCCCGGCCGATGTGCTGCCGAAACGTGTTGCTCTTTGATCGTAAACTCAGCTTTGATGCGCCGCGACTCGCGGATGTAAGGGCGTTTGGCCAGGCCATCTTCCGTTCCTGTGATATCCGGGCGAAGTTTCAGCCCTTTAAAGCCCAGTTCCGTTTGCAGGTAATACAGAAAGGACAGACTTTGGTTTTTAGCTGCCGCAATCAGGGCTTGTTGTTCCGACGGACTGGCGTGCAACAAATCCCCGAGCAAGTAATCAATTTGTGGATAATTGACCAGCGTAATGTCCGAATCAAATGCGCCCGGCGTGAAATGCTCCAGGTGGCGAATGCGGCGGTAGGTCCACAAACCCGCAAACGCCAGATTGGGCTCCCGATTGGGCTGGAAATTATAGTGTATGGCTTGCAGGGTGCGTGGATTCAGACCACTCAAGCGCAGCAGCGGCCCACTCCAGGGAGGGCTTAATGCTGGGACAAAATCGCGCCAAAGGTCATAATCACTCGGTTTTTCAATGGTCCAATCCTCCCCCTCATGGTAGCTCAGCGCAAAGCACAGGGAAAAAGCCTGGTTGTTGCGGGGATCAGCCTGTGCTTTGGCGCTTGGTTCGCCCGTCTCCCACTGGCTTTCCGAACCACTGACCCAGGCGGTTTGGGTGAGGGGCAACAAGTCGCCCAATTCGGTCGCATCCACGAAATAGTGTGCACGAACCTCAATTTTTTTGCCACTTTCTGCAGCTTGCAGTACAATGTGGTGTACTGCTTGTGGAGAATACGCGGCACTCAGCGGGCGGTGATTCAACAAAAGGATCAATTGCCCGGAGGCGATAAACGGTGCTAACGTATCTTGCAACACGGCCAAAAACACCTTCGGCTCGGCGCACAATGGAGAGACCCAACCATTGCCAGGGTTCAAGTGCGGATTTTCCCGTGCTTCCTGCGTTAAGGGATACTGTTGGCGGTAATATGCGCGCACCTGTTCCCGAAACTGGCGGTAGCTGCGCGTACAACCAAATTGTTCGATCCAGCCATGCTCATCCGGGGGCGTGGCCTGGGTGGTAAATTGCCCGCCAATCCAGTCGGAATCTTCGCTGAGGATGACTTTTAGTCCGGCTTTGCAAGCAGCCAGGGCACAGGCACAACCGCCTACACTGGCACCAACGATGAGGATGTCTGTTTGCATAAAAGTTGAAGAGTTTAGGGTTGAAGAGTTGAAAAGAAGTTGAAAGGTTGAAAAGTTTAGGGTTGAAAAGTTGGGTAATGCGATATTTTACCATTTAGCTACGCAAGGAGTTTATATTAAGGTACAACTATTGTACTACCGAACTTTTCAACTTTTCAACCCTAAACTTTTCAACTAAGCGTAGCGACAATCACCACCGTCTCCGCCGATGGCAGATGTTCCAATTCCGTTCTAGCCAAAGCCAAAGCCTGATTCAATTCTGCCAAACCGGTCAGGTGGATGATTCTGCTACCGACCAACAACTGAATATCCGGCAAACTACGGCCAGCATCGCCAAAATCGGTCAATTGGTTGATGAGCTTTTCCAGTTGGGTTAAAGTACCGGCTATGGTCGTGCTGCGCAACTCCACCTTGGGGCGTTGCAAACGAATCACGCCACTCCGATCCAACACCCGAATGGCCAGATCCTGGCGTTTGAACAAACCCCAGAAGCGACTCTGGGTCTGCGCGGTACCAAACACCAATAAACCTTTCGTTTCTCCGTGGAGTGCTACTTCTTCCACCGCGCATTTCAGCGAACGGGCTGCGGTGTTTTGACAAGCTTCCAAACTGGCTTTTTGTCCCGACTCGGCGTCTTTTTTCAATTCGGTGGTACCAAATGCGGTGGCGCGTACCAGATTGCGGCGGGTGTCCACTTCCACTTGTACTTCCACCGTTTCGGGTACAGCGCCAATGTTGATTACGGCCTCGGCGGCTTCACGGCGCACTTGCAGGATGTCTTCGGGTTTGGGGTCAACGATGTTGCGCTCTACCGTATCCCGCACCATGGCCATGGCAACGCCGATGGTGGAAATCACTTCCGCCTTTTTGGCGAGACGGGCAGGTAAATTCATCATTTGCCCGGTGTACAAGACCAGCGCAGCGGCACCGCCACCGCCGCCTACCAACTCTACCGTATGCCGATCGAGGTGGTACTCCTGGATCAAGGCTTCAATCTGACGGGCTACTTTACGGCAGGAAATGTCCAGCACCTCACGGGCGCATTCCTCGGGAGATTTCCCTAGTTTTTCGGCCAGCGCCATAAAACCCTGGCGGGCTGCCTCCGGGTTGCCTTTGGCAAAAGCCGTTTCCGGCACAATGCCGAGTAAATTGGCGGCGCAGGTGGGCGTCAGTGCAAAACGTTGACCTCCGGGTGTTTCGATCGCTATGTAATCGTCGGAATCTTTGGGGCTGGGACGCAGGTGTACCAATTTGGCACCCCTCAGCAATTCGGGATCTTGAAAACATGCGTAAGCCAAGCCCGCAATGTGTGCCGAACGTGAACCTACATCCACCAGTTTGCCGTTTTTTTCCCGAATCATACTGCCTCCGGCAATGGCCAGCGTACGCACATCCAGGGTATTGAGGTAAGTGCGGTGACCGCCTACGCGGGCGGATTTGGTTTGCGGCTGCCCGTCACGAATCACCGAAATATCGGCGCTGGTGCCGCCTACTTCGATAAAAATACCATCCGATACCCGCTCGTGCATGAGCGCCCCGGCAATTCCAGCAGCAGGCCCCGACAACATGGTCATAATCGGGCGGCGTTGTACTTCTTCCACGTTCATCACCCCACCATCCGAACGCATGATCATCAGGGGAGCGCTGATGCCCGCTTTTTTAACACAATCATCGGTCATGGTGGCGGTGTGGATCATTTTGGGTAAAATGGCACCATTGATCACCGCCGTGCGGGTGCGCAAGCCGTAGAGGGAGGATACTTCGTGGCCACTGGTGGTCAAAAATCCTTTGGCGCGGGCTTTCTGGGTGATTACGTCCTCAATGGTTGGATCATCGACCCCAAATGCCATGGAACTTACAATGACTTCAATGCCTAGTTTTTGCCATTCATCCAATTGCTGATCCAGCTGTGCTTCGGTCAGGTTTTTGCCAGCCAAAAAACGGAATTCGGCGTGTAAAAAACGATTCGGGGCCAACTCCATGCGCGGGATGCGGGTGTCGAGTTTGGCCTTGAATTGTTCCAGTCCCTGGCCTACCCCGATGATGCCCACACTGGCCACATCACCCTCTAACAGGGCATTCGTAGCCTGGGTGGTGGAGTGGGCAATGAAGACTACCTGATCGGGCTGAATGTTCAGCTCACCCAGTGCCCGATTGATGGCTTCAATGATGCCACGAGCTACGCCTTCCTCCGCATCATGGGTGGTCGGTATTTTGAGTTGGGCAATTACTTCCTGGCTGCGGTGATCGATGACCACTACGTCCGTGAAGGTTCCACCTACATCAATGCCAATGCGTACTTGTTGTTCCATAATGGGTTGAGAAAGGTTGAGGAGGTTGAGAAAGTTGAGGAAGTTGATGCTGCCGCAAGCACCGCTGACAATGTCGCTCGCGGCAGCATCAACTTCCCAACCTCCTCAACCTTCTCAACTACGTAAACAATAAAGCTGCAATAATCAATCCGATGATACAGACCAACATCACGGGGCCAATCGTATCCTTCGTAAACTGCTCTACCCTTACCCCTACAAAGTTTGCAATCCAGACATTGTGGGTATTCGTGGGGTCACAGATATTTTGTACCTGAACCACACACATGATCGCCGCCAACAGGGCCATGGCTGGCAGGATTTCTGCCCCAAACATGATGCTGAACAACCCAATCCCGATGCCAAAAACATTGAGCGGCCCGCGGTATAGCGCCAGTGGTGACAACAAACCAAAAAATGCAATGTAAAAAACGGCAGAACTAAAGGGCAGTGCCTGTATCAGGGGTTCCAGCGCCGTTTTGATGGCGGGTAAGTTCAGAGCGTTGAGCAACATCCCGATGCCCATCATCAGCAAGGCTGCGGGCGCACCATCTTCGATACCTTTGATGGCCGAAGCACTGAGGGTTTTAATAGAATTGCGCCAATCCGTTGTCCACACAGCGAACAAAGACCCAATGATAAAAGCCGCAATAAAGTCCAGTTTTAAGCCAAAATAATTAAAGCCGAAGAACAGCAATAGTGGCAATAAGGGAGAAAACAGGGCTATAAATGGCACTTTGGAAATACTTTTTCGTTGCAACAAATCATCGGTACTTTCCGCAGCCATCAGCAACATTTCTCCCGAACGTTTGGCCGCAATCAGCGCATAAATGACCATCGTGACCAGCATCAAGCCCAATAAGATCAGGGCAAAACTGGAAACCTGCGGCGGCAACATTGCACTTTCGTCGAGCTGTAACAATTGGCGGTAAAGGGTGAACAGGATGGGGTTAAAAATGAACCCGGTGCCAAAAGCCAGCAAGAACAAAGTCCCCGCCAGTTTGCGCGGAATACCTAAACTCATCATGATGGGCAAAACCAGCGAACCGACTGTGATGATCGCCCCTAAACCTTGCAGCGTGGTAAACAAAACCACCGTAACCAACATCAGCCCAAAAGCCACAACGAGGGGGCGTTCGCCGCCAAACTCGGCGGCTCGTTTGATGATTTCTTCGGCAATCCCCGTTTGCATCATCACCCTGCCCATCATCGCTCCGGCAAATACCGCTACGTATACCGGGGCCAATTTTACCGAGCCCTGGGCAACGATGTGATTGAGTACTTCCGTAAACGGCAATTGAGCCAGCACCGCAATCAGGATGGCCATACAGGGCAGGGCCAGCAAAGCGGGCACTTTGCGCGTAAACATGAGCGCAGCAAAGAGGATAAAAATCCCGAGGAGGCCAAGTGCAATCATCGTTTATGGCTTTTTGGAAAAAGTCAAGGAAAAATCTATCTCCGCCTCAAAGGTGCGGTTCCAGGGTAAATCAAACTGGAATTGGCTCAGTGTTGCTGGTTTACCTTTGGTTTTGCCAAAAAACTGTGCAGCCGTACTTTTGGCCAATGGCAGCATTTTTTCAGTGCACATTTGTTCTGCAGTTGCGGTTTGTTCGGTTGTCAGGCGAAAGGTATTCCATTTTTTCTCCCGAATGGCTTGTTGTACTTCCGGGCGTACCAGGGAGTGGTAGGTGTAATCGTCCAGCAAACGATTGAGCATGAACCAGTTTTGGTGTTCCAATAATTGGTGACCGAGGTTTTTGCTGGTTTTTGCAGAAATATTTTTGGCCTTGAGCTGAGTGGCGAGTTGGGTTTTGGCCATTCCGTATACGATCCCATGGGGCAGAGCAGTGCCAATGGTATTCCCTGCGGTATTCCAACAGGCGTAGCCGTAGGCTTTGGTAAATACCTGGTCTTTTTTCAAGGCTTCAGTAAAAGTTACATCTCCTCCCTGCACATCGCCGCGTGGATCGACATCAGCAATGATGATGCCCTTAGGGCTTGTGTCCTTTGAACTGACTTGTTGTTGGATGAGCGCGGCAAAATTTTGTGCAGATTGAGGCTCAAAACGCGAGGCGAATACGTAAAAAAGGATATCGGCTTCTTCGGCCACATTTACCTCCTGTGCTCCAACAGCCAAAAGGTGAAAACTGACTGTTTTGCGCAATGGTCGATCTTCAAAGGGCATGACCTGATTGGCCGCAGCTTCGGAAGAGTAGATCACTTTTACCTTGGGGTGGTAGGCAAAACGATCGCTTACCGTGCGGGCAAGCAGGAGCATGGAGACCTCGTCGGCACCGGGTTGCACCGCTACGCGTTCGCTCAATCCCT
>Ga0209717_1002687_pt1 | contig 16686 bp, 8 predicted proteins | sample AD_UKC048_MetaG_FD_184418 | JGI IMG/M metagenome (GOLD analysis project Ga0209717, IMG submission 184418) | Active sludge microbial communities of municipal wastewater-treating anaerobic digesters from USA - AD_UKC048_MetaG (SPAdes) (version 2) | ecosystem: Engineered > Bioreactor > Anaerobic >... | reverse complement strand
CAGTCAACGATCCTATCGAACGCCATTCACGCCCCAGCAAGCAAAAGAAGAGCTGAAGAGGAATAAAAGCATCCAGTTCGATCCCGAGATCGTCGATGTCTTCCTGTCTCTCGATTCCGAATCACAGAAAACCCTCGAAGCCTCTGAGAACGGTGACACCGGATCGGTGAATCGGCTCTGGGAATCTACGAAAAAGGCCTAGAGAGCGTCGGGTTCACCCTTTTGCGTAAGAAGCAACGGAGAATGTAACGAAGGGCGCATCCGCTTTTTTCACGGCATCGTCTTGGAGCTTTGTCCGCCTTTGGTTCATTCTACGCCCAAGGCCTTAAACACCGCTTCATGCGGGGTAGAATAGAATATCAAACTGAACGCGCCAATGAGGTCCGCCGGTACCGTTCCGAGTTCTGTGGCGGAGGTTATTGGTATCAATACTTTCTTCGCCCCGCTGTCAAGACAAACTTGCAAAACGCTCGCCAATTCTTCGACTTTTTGTATCGTACCACCGATACTGATTTCCCCGAGGACCGCAAGGCTCGATAGCGTCGGTTTACCGAGGGCGCAAGACGCGAGCGCGATCACGGTCGGAAGCGTCAGATACTTCGTCATTCCGATCCCGTTAAGGTCCTGGTAGTTAACGATATAATCCTTCGTGGTCGTGCTGATCGTCCCGCTAATTTGGCGCCCGTTCGCTTTCAGGAAGTTGAACGCCGTATTGGCGGATTCCCTGGCGTCGCGGTCGGAGGTTAATCCTGTCCGTTCGAACTTACCGCTTCCGGGGAGCATTTGTGTTTCGAGCCGAAACACGCCGATCATCCCGCTCTTACCCCTTGAAATTGTGTAAACATTCCCCGGATTGCTTAACCCTTCAGGGATAATCTTTCCGCCACCTTGTTCCGGGACAGTAACATAGCGTTCCTCGAAGGACTCGTTGTCAATGTAAGAAAAATTCACATCATAAAACTCCATCCCACCGATTTTTTTAAGCTGCTCTTTGACGCGGCGGCGCATCTCAAGCGCAAAAACAAGGACTTCCTCCATGTCCTTTTTGCTGAACTCCCCATTGGGATAGAGCAACTTGGTAAAACCCGAAACGATCTTGCGAACACCGATCACATCGCGCTGGTTCAGGTTGTTTCCGAAGCGGAAGTATTTATCGCAAACGTCTCCGAACGGCTCTTTCCTCATTTCGCGCATGAATTCGGCGAGGTAATCCGTGATGAAACCGTAGTCGTTGGTAAACGATTCGGGTCGATACTTTGGAATCTCCCAACCCGGTATGTAGCAATGCATCCGGTCGAGAAATGCTGTGTCATAGGCCATCGCTTCCGGGAATGGTTCAAACAGGTGTGAGGTCTTCTGCAGCGATTCGACGCTCTGATTGATATTTCCGACGAAGACCATCGACGCGGATGCCGCCTTTTCCTCTTTCCCTCTGGCGAAGGAACCGGATGCCATGTAGTCTTTCATAATTTGAACCCCGTCTTTGTCCTTGAACGTGATACCGGCGACTTCGTCAAAAGCCACACAATCCCAAAGCCCGACCAGCCCGACGGTTTTGCTTGCCATATTGTAAAACAGGTTCGCCACTGTGGTTTGTCCACCGCTAATGAGAATGCTGTTCGGCGAAATCTCTTTGTACAGGTGTGACTTCCCTGTGCTGCGGGGTCCCAATTCGCAAAGGTTGAAATTATTCTCTATCAGCGGAAGCATTCGGGCGAGTTGCAGCCATTTCTCGCGCGTCGAGAATCGATCCGCTTCCATTCCCGCGGAGCGAAGTAAAACTGTAATCCATTCATCCTTCGAGAAAGCGCGGCGACCGTTCTTGATCTCTTCCATATCGATGTGGGGCATTTGTATGGGCGTGAGTTTTATAATACGAATCGGGGTGGATTTTTTTTCTTCTTCTATATACTCGTATTCAAGCCCTATGATGCACCAGATGCCGCCACAGAGCAACCGGTCGTATTTTGACGGATACTCCGGAGAGATCGGGATCCCGCGTACGCCAAGGTTCGAAAAGTCCGCTTCATACCTGTCGACTTTGGTATTCAGGCTCACGGTGATACGGTCAATCACTGAATAACTCCCCCGTTCCCGCAACGAAGACAGCACCTTTTGGGCTTCATCGGGACGCACGAAGTTTTCCGCGAGGATTCGTTTGACATTCTTTACGCCGTCCTCGATGATCTTCGGGTCATCGGAGCTGCAGAATTGCCCGAGTAAAAACTCCAAAACATAAACGGGGACGTTCGCGCCCTCTTTAATGGCCTTGGTCAAGTCTTTTCGGACGATCTTACCCTCGAAATTCTTGCGCAGTTTTTTATAGATAACGACGTTCGCGTCTTCGATTTCCGGAAATTGGCTGTTCTCTCTATCTTCCATCGCGGGGCCCTCCTAAATATCGAATCCAAAATCGTCAGCAAAGGCAATATCGATGTGGAACGTGATCTCTTCGCCAGCTTCGGTGTCATTTGCGATGACGAGCCGATAAACAGCGTTGCGGTCGAACGCCATCTGTTTCAAAGTAAACCGAACACGAAAAACGCGCTCGGAAGCGTTGTTACTCGTTCTGTTCGCGATAATCGTCTGGATGTCGCTGACCGGGTTACCCGCGTTATCGGTAACGTACAGGTTATAGTTGCACGTCTGCACCTTGTCCCCGATCGGCTGTTTCTGTAAAAAGTCGAGGGAAAAGAGTAGATTGGACACTTTTCGGCTCTCGCTGATGAGCGACAGTCCAGGATTTTGTATTTCCACATACTTCTTGTAACCGGAACGCATCCCTTTATACACGATGACCGGCACGACCATTTCTTGCATGCTGATACCGCCGTGGACATAGTTTTCCCCGCCACCCTGCACTTTTATTCGTACAGTATCCTGCGGTGTATAGCCTTTCATCGGAATACCACCGAGTTGCCCCTCTGTCCTGACCGGGAGGAGATAACTGGCAGTCGTACCCGGCGGTACAAGAGCGAATCGTCGGCCAAGTTGGTAAATCTCTCCCTCGAAGGTCTGACGGCTGATCTTTTGGCTCTCTTCGAGTGGTTTATAGGTATAGAGAAACCCGTGATCGGCGGTGATGAGAATATTTATACCGCTCAAGTCGTTCACAATGACTCTCACAATCGCCTCGAGTTCATCGATCGCCGTTTTGCACGCTTCGAACACCTTCGTTTCGGTAGCGGATTTGTCTCCTATCGCATCAATCGAATTATGGTAGATGTAGATGATCTCCTTACCTTGCGCTAAATTCCGGCGTTCTGCCTGCTTCATCCGGAGCAGGTCATTATAAGTCACGGCGAGGCTGTTTGGGTTAACCGCATTCAAGAGTGCCCCGCGTCCCGCGGTGCCGGCCGTCGAATACCCGTCAACGATCACATCCATCTTTTCATTCATCGACAACTCCTTACCAGGAAGCAGAGCCGCCATGCCAAATTCGGTCACACTCGGGAACACGGTTTGCATCGCTTCAAGGGACGCCTTGCCTCTGGTAGTGTGGTCGAGGGTTTCGGCCAGTTCGGCGGCGACCTCGAAACGCAACCCGTCGGAGATGACGACGAAGACGCGGCTACCTTTGCTCACGCTCTGCAAAACGTATCGGGAAAAAAATTCCCGTTGCCTGTTTATCTCGGAAACATAACCAAGCGCTTCCAAATCGCGGGCGATGGCTTTCGTCCAGAGCGCTGTCAATTCTTTCAAGAACCACTCCCTGTACAAGCCCTCGACAAAATCGGAACACTTCTTCAAAGCGTCCTCCAGAATCGGGTTCGATACTTTCAGCGTTTTCTCAAAATTCGAATGAAATCGCCGGTAATACCGATCCATCCAATAAGCGTTCGTCGTGTACAGTTCCCAGACCTTGACGGGTTCAACGAGGTGGAAGGCTTCGATATGCGTTTGATAAAACTCCTGCATTTTCGCCATATCGTATAAGCATTCGAAGTATTCTTTCGTTAGAGAGTACCAACCAGAGGTACGGCGGTTTTCAACCGCTTCGAGAATCGTGTCAACCTTGATGACATGCTCGCCGATTTCGGCATAGAATCGCTTCAGTATGCTTTCATCGATTGCGGGAAAGATGCCGCTCTTCAGCAACACGTCTGTTTCGAGCTTGTCGAATCGATCGGCAAGGCGCAGCTCGCTTTCAACGTGGCGACAAATATCAAGTAGGAAACAGGGAGTAGAGGTCAGGGAGTTGTTAATGCGTTGCCATTCGCGAACAAGCTGATAGCAGTACGCTTTGCACGAATCGGAAACAAAACGTTCTAACCCCTTCAAAACCGAAGCCGGCATCGTATGCGACAGGGCGGTTAGGAGAACGTGAGAAGCGAGGTCGCTGAGCGACCGGCCTTCTCCACGCGCATAGCCTGTAAATTTCCGAACCAGTTGCCAGAACGCCTCAATGTTACCGAATTTCTCAATGTTCTCAAGCAGGGCGTTGCTTCCCTTCTCCAACCCTGCGGAGAATACGGCGATGATGACGTCCTGCTCGGAACCGCCGTTCAACCCGCATAGAACCGCCATAATGTCGATATGAAGCTGGAGCGGGGTTTGGTACGTCCTGCCGATTTTCCGCAGCTTCGCTTTTCGTTCTTTGCTGTCGAAAAATCGGGCATACAGTTTTACCGTCTTTCGCATAACGGCAGTCGGTTCGACGAGCAACTCTTCCATCTGCAGGGATACAAGATCGGCGCGGAACTCCTCGCTATATAGCTTGATGTCGAGCAGCCAATCGTCGCGGCTGTCTTTCTCATAGGCAAGAGGGTCATAAATGAGGTAGTCGCCGGTCAGGTCATCCACGGTTAGCAATTTTTTGACGGCGAAGTGATTACTTCCCGTGAGCTTCACCAGCGTCACGTCTTCTGGAACCAACTCGTCCACCCTTTCGGGAAATTCGCGGTCTTCATCCCGCCAGAAGACGATTCGACGTTTATAAAACTCTGGTAAGGGCGCGGCAAACCGTTCTGCGAGCCTTAGTTTTATAGTTTCTGACAAAGTGGAGTGCCTCCGTGACCGCTTCTACCTTCTGTTTTCATTTGCACGTTCAGTTTCAGATTGAAGCGCGATTTATTATTTTGCGTTCTATTGGCGTTCTATTGGCGTTCTATTGGCGTTCTATTGAATATACCAGGCCGCTCCTTTACCCTTTCCTTTTGGCTCGATCTTCCCATCAGACCGTAACTCACCTAAGAGTAGTTGAATTTGGCGAGGAGAATGCCCCGGTAAAACTTGCTGCAATTCTTTTAGTGGGGCGCCTTTATTTCCGGTTACGCGTATATGCTTTAAGAGCAGTTCCTTATTCGTTTCTCGGTCCAACCCAAGCAATCTGGTGCGAACGCCAGACTTGCCTGTCGCTTCATATAAACCTCGCGCCAGAATATATTTGTTCCTTCCCATCCGCTCGATGATACCCATCTCGACCAAGTGCTTCAGCCTTAAGTAAAGATTTTTGTTAAGGGGGTTGGCGTAGAACAAAGAATATATCACGAGGAAATCATCCGTCGAAAGCATTTCCTGCCGTTCCTCGCCGATTTTCTTGATAAATGACAACAGGTGGTTGTCTAAAATCAAGCCATTCAGCGTCAACTTCACCAGATAGGCGTCTGAACCGAGGAAGTTCGGCAGTTCCTTGGATTCACGGACACAGAGTTCATACATCAAGTCCATACCCTGCCCGGAACGTTCCACCAAACCGCAAAGCGCAAGCATTTCGGCTATGCGTTTGTTGCGGGGCGACTGTCGATACAGGATATTCTCAGGCGTTACTCCCGCAGGGAGACCGCCAGGGCTTTCGATAACAAGCCTGTCGCGGTATTGGCGTACGAACACGCTTCCCGGCAACTGGTAATTTCTATGGCTGACGGCGTTCAGCAAAGCTTCACGAACAACACGCTCATTGAACGTGGGAATGTCAAACACAAACAATCCCTCTTGATAGTGCTGCTTGTCGTTCCGGAGGTTGATGAGTTCCCACACACGGTTAAAACAAGCAAAGAAACCGGCCAAGAATTCCTCCCGCTGCGCGGCGGGTCCCGATGCCTCTGATGAGCGGTATTCAAAAACGATTTCCGCTTGAGAGAGATATTTATGAAGGGCCTCTCTCGCCCCGAACAGCACCAATGCCGCGTAAGTTACGCCGTCCTTGGTAATAGCTCCCGAATCACGCAAAAGTTGCTCTTTTGAGAGGTTCTTTATCTGCTTACTGCCGCTTTTTTCTGCCCATTTCACACGAAATAGCGAAATCGCTGTTTCGTCCAAATCAGCGATCGTTGCGCCAGAACAGATTTCGCTTGAAAAGTCGCGCCCTGTTTCATCATAGATGCCTCGAAGAACATCCGACGGCATCGCGATAAGACTGTCACCGTCGCGCCACCAAGCAATGCCGTCAACCAGAACGGGCAATCCTAACGGGCGGCTTGCCACATCAAATATCAGAATACGCTTGCCCTCATACTCCGTAACCTCAAAGTCAACACGTACGCGCAGTTTGTCCATCAAGCCTTTTCGGGTACGCTCCGGTTGGTTAAAAGCGTCGCTGCCAACGACTTGACGTGGACGTTTATCGGTGACGCCAAGAATGAACTTCCCTCCGCCGCAATTTGACAAGGCGCAGCAGTATTTGCACGCTTCATCAAAGTGAAAGGTTTTTTTCGCTTCCTTGAACTCGAAATGTTCGCCTTCCGGAGCGTTCAATAGTTCCGCAACGGTGTCAAATCCTCGCATAAACGTTCACCCCTTAAATCTCCGACAGTATACCCGAAAATTTCTCGTAATTCTTCTTCACACCATCGTCGAGATCAATCGTGATGTTTCTGTCGGCGAGATGGTGGACTTTCTCTTCGAAGACCACGGTTTCCCGAAGCTGTTCCATCAGCTTGTTCTGCCGCTTTAACAGCCGCGCGCGTTCGGCGCCCGCAGCGGTGTTCAGCGCGTCGGCGATATGCGACAGCTGGGTGCGGTAACGCTCCTGTTGTTCATGAACATAGTCCGTTCGCAGCTTGGCGAGCAAATCTCGAGAGTAACGATGCATATAGATCAACGCCTTGAAGCTGTTCTTTTTTCCGCTGTCGAACAGCCAGTAGATCGGGCGTTTCTGGAATATCTTGCAGTGGTCTTTGAAAAAGTCGTTCAGGAAGTAACTCCGAATCACATCTCGGGGTGTCCCTTTTCCGCCGAGAGCGTTGGCGATAAATAGCAGGTTTTCTTCCAGGGTGTCCACGCCGTACACGGTTTTCACGAAGTCTATAAACCTGCCTACGATATCGTCGTCGAAGTATTCATCGTCGCAGATGGGAAGGATGTTATCTTTATCGGGAATAAATGTTATGTACTTGTCGTTGTCCCAGTCTCCGCCCGCGTAAGCAAGCCCCGCGACATCAAGAGAATACCGTCCGAACATACAGCCCACGGCATAGCTGATCAGACTGCGGATTTCGCGGCCCAGATCGGCGCGGCGCACGGTCACATTCTTGTCCGCGACCTCCGGCGTAAGTTCGTCCCGTAAGCCGTAGATGTCGATGAAGATACGGTTGAGTTCCTCTTCGTTGGCTTTGAGCGTATCGAACCGCTCCGCCGCTTCGCACTCCCATTCAGCATACGCCGCCGCGATTGTACTTGCCCCCTTTTTAAAGGGAGTGCCCTCGCTAGTAACGGGCTTAGATATGGCCCCCTTTTTAAAGGGGGTGCCGACACAGTCGGCGGGGGTTTGTATCCTCCCCTCAACGACGCGCGAAATCTCTCCGCAGACCCGCGAAAAATCCTTATCAACAGCGCTATTGGGAAACCTTATCACTTCGATGCCCAATCCGTTGAGGTAAGCGGTACGTTCGTTATCGTAAGCGATGCCGTCCGGCGTATGATGTTGTGAACCGTCCAATTCAACCACTAACATAGCGGCGTGGCAGAAAAAGTCAGCGATATATTCGCCGATGATCCTTTGTCGCGTAAAGCGTGGTTCGTGGTTTTTCAGATAGTCATACCATAGATGGTTCTCTTGGCTCGTCGCATTCGTTCGCAGATCGCGAGAGCGGTCTTTGAGCTTTTTGTCGCAAGGGAGGAAAGGCAAACCCCCGCCCCCTTCGGAAAGGGGGAAAGGCAAACCCCCACCCCCTTTGAAAAGGGGGCTGATCAGGGGATGGCGCTTGAAGTCCCAACTGGTTTCGAAGGCGTCCCAGTCGGTTTTTCCAAGTAAGATATTTTTCATTGCCAATGTACATACTTCTTGCATTTTCTCTTGAGGACGAAATAACGGAAGAGATGCAATATGCCCCGCTTCATAATTCATAGTGGGGGAGACAGCATCCAGTATAATCTTTGCAACAATTGAGTTTAGAAATCCGAAATCAAAAAACATCGTTCTTTCGTCGGTATAGAAAATACAACAACCAGCAACATCAAAGATAAAACCCTTTGGATAATATCTAAATGCTATACTTCCACTTGAGATTTTTGACCAGCTTAGGCAAGGTTTGAAGTACTCGCTGATACTCTTTATTGTCCTAGTAACAGATTTATAGAGTTGAGCAGCATACTGTTTTACCTCGAATCCATTATTTTCGTAGTTGATCATATAACCTACATCACCAAACCACTTGCGGAAATCTCCCCCTTTGTTATACGGGAACCACTTTTTTTTCGTATTCTCAGCTTCAATAGCGTTGGCACAGGAAAGTGCTACCTTGTCATTACTAACTTCAAACCATAACCGTAAAAACCGGTTGTTATCAGAAGTGGCCATTCCTTGACGAGTATCACCTCGTTTCTTGAGAACCTCTCCTTTTTCAAATGCCTTTAACATTTTCTCTCCCGACCAATACGTCACGGGGCTGCCGGGTATCTTGGCGAAGTTGTCGTTATTTGCTGAAAAATATAGTTTATCCCCCTTGTTGATTAATTCATTTGCTACTCCGGATTTTGTGTCATAGTTATCGAAATCGAATCTCAGATGACCGTTATTTTTACTAAGTAAAAACAGTTTTTCTATATCTGAGGGTTCGATGTACTGGAAAACCCGTTTATGAAGACGAAAATAATCGGAGCTCTTCGGGATTGCTTTGTGCGATTTCCGAATGACAAATGAAGCCGAACCAAAGTCGATTCCAAAGATTCCCCGACCCATATGAAGCATACTAATCACCGTATGCATAGACAATATCTCTTTCCTGATTTTTTCGAATGAGGAGAGGAATAAAAAAGAGGGTTGAGTTATCATTGCATAAAAACCATCTGTTTCCGTAAGCTCACCGCATCTTTCGATAAACGCGGCGAACAGGTCGCTTTTACTGTCAGGGTAGTTCATTTTTACATAATCCGAAAGCTTCGCGTTTAGACCCTTATTCCCCATATACGGCGGGTTGGTAACGACCACGTCGTATTTTTGAGCGAGCAACCTTCGAAAGTTCCAAGTGTTCAGCTTTACTTTATAGCTGTCTTCAAACATCCCGATTTGGTCGGCCTTTGGCGGTTCCGGCATCGGCTCAAACACATCCCCCTTTTCGGCGGAAGCGCCTACGCTTGAAGCGAGGTTAGATATAGCCCCCTTTTCAAAGGGGGTGCCGACGTAGTCGGCGGGGGTTTGCACTTTTACCAGCGACCCGTATTCCATCCCGTCCGGGTAACCCGTCGGTTCGTACACCTGCGGGCGAACACCGAGGGTCAGAATCCGGCGGTTGTACTGCCGCGCCTTCATCATTAACGCGAAGTATGCGAGCTGATAGGCGCGACGGTCGATCTCCAAACCGTACAGGTTCTTCTCCAGAATCAGCTTCGCGGCATCGCGCTCCGCATACCCTTCGGATCGGTAAATTTGCATCAGTACCTCAAAAGCGTAAACCAAAATATGGCCGCTGCCCATACAGGGGTCCATTACCTTAATGTCATCGGGGTTAAATTTTGCGGTTTTTGTATCGGGGCGAGTGAGTCGAAGCCGGCGGACTTCTTCGCTCTGCTCCGCTTCAGGCAGATAATACCTCCAGCCAAATTGTTCTGAAATCCGCTTTTCTTTCTCAATTCTTTCAGGTTCGGTCATATGATCCCCTAACCACTTGCCACTATCCACGATAAATAATCTCCCGAGCGAATTTTCGACCATATACCGCACAATCCAGTCGGGCGTGAAAAGCTGCGTCGCGGCGGGGATTTTCGCCCGACTGATCTTGATGTTCTTCTTGAGCCCGTCGAACACTTCCTGCTTTGGTTCGGTGTTGTAATACTGGTACAGCCAGCCGATGATTTGCACCGCGTCTCGAAAATCCTCTTCGGGAATGTCTTTCACAAGTCGCCCGATGATGCCTTCCGGCTTCAGGATGTTGTTCGGGAGGAGCATTTCGGTGTAGGCGCCCATTTCCTCGAACATCTCCGGCAAGAGCGCGTTCAACGCGTTGCACTGCGTCAACAGAAGGTAACGGTAAAGTTCCTCCGTCCGGTTGGCGTTTAGCAGGTCGGACACCTTCCCTTTGTCCAACCCGGGCAGATCCAGATGCAACACGTCTTTCAGGATTTCGGGTTTGAACCCGCCGCTCGTGTCGGAGAGCACGCGGATATGCGTGGGCAGATAATCGTTGACCTCCATAAACCGCAAAGCGATAATACGGTTGAACCACGTGTATGCCACTTCTTCGCTCGCCAGTTGGAAGCCGGATTTTTTAATCTCGCTAATGAAGGCTTGACGCTGTCGCAATTCTTCGGGAGAGAGCGCGCGGCCGGCAATCGCGACGGCTTTTTCATCCCCGTAGCCCTTGTCGGTGATTCCGTATTGGAAGGCGCGCTGCTTAACCTGTTCGATGAGTTCGTTCCGCGCCCAGATCGCATAATTTTTAATGGCGTTTTTATTCATTGTTCGTTCACTCCGTTCACTTGAGTTTCGAGTTTCAAGTTTCGGGTTACAAGGGTTTTTGATAGAGAAGAAAGCATCTTAGCAATTTCGGTTATTAATGAAAATGCAACTTGCATTTCTTGATTGTTCATGTATCCAACTCGACTACAAATTAGCAATTGTGTTTCTAATTCAGAGTTCGAGCCTTTTGCAATAGCGATAAATAGCAAAAATTCTTTTACCGAGTTTCTGCTCTGTCCTTCAGCAATGTTTGAAGGAATGGTACAGCCGCTCTTCTCATTTGAGATGACAGTGCAAAAAGCTCTTCCTTTGGTAGCAATTTGGCTAATCGATACACCTCTACCGTTAAGTCCATTGACTTTTGCCATACATTCAAATCCTTGTAATATTTCGTGTTTAGCTCCAATCTCGCAACCTGCAACTTACTACACGGAACTAATTGATCTGGATTCCACCGTTTACATCCACGGCGTCATAAAGCTTCTTTCGGATATCATCCAGATAACCGTCCACCTCTTCGCGTGAAGTCAACCGTTTAACCGGAAACATATCGTGACGGCGCACTTGCACGAATTTCTGCGGTTCCGGCTGCTTACCTCCAGGCGCGGACGGACTACCGTGCATGATGCTTTCTATACGCGCGCGAACTTGGCTTTTATCGTTGAGCAGCCGCGTAATCATCGCGTCAAGCTCGGTCAGGCTCGTCGCATCGGTAACTTTCTGTTTATATTCTTCAAATCGCGTGTCTGACTTCTTGACTTCATCATCCGCTTTGCTTCCGACACCCGCGATCGTCCGGATATCAATCTTACACTGCCGTACGGTATCGAGTACTCCCTCCTTCTTCTGCTCGAGCAAAACACCGTAGGCTTTCTTGATCTCCTGGGCTAAATTGCTGAGGTCTTTGATCCTTCCGAAAGGTTTCGCCATATCAAGGATCGAGGAAAGCTCGTTTATTTTTTCTGTTGTGTCCGCATCGGCGGCAAAGTAATCCCGTTCTTTTTGCAGGCCGCGCCGTAACTGCCATGCAGAGTCAAAGATTGTCTTTTGCGACCTGAAGAAGGTTTCTACTTCCTCCATATCCTCGGAACAATCGCGCAGGGCGTCCTGTTTTTCTATCAGACGATTCAACAGAGCGACGGTATCGCTCTCCTGAGATAGGATACTTTTCATCAATGCTTGGGCGTTCGCGACAACCTCTTTTTGAGGATAACGATCGTTATTGTATTCGCCGATTAGTTGATCAAGGTAGCCTAATTTGGCTTCGAGTGTTTTCTTCAGGAAGGAGAGCAGCCCGTCTTCGTCTTCCGGGATACCCATCTGCCCGAGCCAGTCCCGCAGGAAAACCACTGATTTGCGAATAAGCTCCTCGCTCGGAGCGAAGCGCCGGCTGACGCTCGCCTTGTCTATCTCGGTTTTCTTACGGAGATAACCGACGAGGTTTCTGTCGGTTTTGGTTACGACCGCCCCGCCGTAGCCGATCTCTATCTTACGCGAAACGATGAGCCTTGCAATGAGCGCGGCGATATCCACTTCACGCCATCCGTAGGGTATCACCTGATACCGCCGCTGAACATCGCCCATAGAAACGGGGACGCGGTTTCTGTGGCGGTCTTCGAGCCACTGGCTCACTTCGTTTATAGCGAACTCGTTGTTCACACCACTTCCGTGTAAACCACCAATTTCCGGCTCGCTGTTCAGAATTTGGAGAATATCCGCGTCGCTTTCGCAGAATCGGTTCAAGAGGTTCAGTTTGTTGTATACGCCATCTATCAACTGTTTGAGGGCTTCGTCCAGTTTTGCCTTAGCTTCACCGTACTTGATTTCCACTTTTTCGCCGTATATGTAGAACGTTCCGTCAACAATCGCCTTTTCGATCTCCTTCCGGGCGTTATCTTCGAGGGAACGTGCCTGAGCCTGCCGTTTGCGGATGATGTCCTGTATACTCTCGGACAACTGAGACACGTTTTTTTGTTTGACATATTTTTTTATCTTTGCGGCAGTTTCTAACGCCTCGAAGTATTGAACCTCCTTTGAAAGCACAACGACCGCTTCGTTGTTAACCTTCGAATCCATAATGAGCTTCGCTTCCGAGAAGGTCCAGAGGTCGCCGGCCACCGTGACAAAACGTAGCCTCACTCCGCTCGATGCCGTGCCGATGCGTGTTTCGTCAATGTATTGTTCGTAGGGGAAGTCGTATTTATTGTACTTGTATTTTTTCGACGGATAGATTTCACTAAAAATCGTCTGTCCGATATTCTGAACAATCGTCGCGCTGTCGACGGGCGTATTTCGGATATCGGTGGCGATGTCTTGTTCCTCATCGGTCAGGAAGGCGTAGGTGTCGCCGCTTCGCGCGACATAGTTTTGCGTCTCCAAACGGTGTAAACTCTCTGCCATTTCGCGACGCAGGCTTATCTTGTCCACCTCGATGCTTTCAACCATCAGAATAGCGATATTGTCGATCGTGGTTCTGATGTCATCAATGTATCGCACAAGGTAAAGCAGTTTTAGCACACTCACATCCTCCGGCTCCAAGCCGTTACGCTGGTCTGCGGCGGTCTGACAGCGGTCGATCACGCGCCGAATCGGGCTTTCGAGGAACGTATGTACCGTATCATAGAACGCGGCAAAAGGCACCAGAGCATTCTCGCTCTTTTCCTGAACCTTTTGAGCCGCTTCCTGAAAGCCGGAGATCATTGATCGCTCGCCTCCGGAGAGATGCTTGCCGGAGTTGCCATGCTTACGTATCTCCATTAGTACTTTTTGGATGATGAGAAACTGGTAAGGCACGAAGGGATAGGCACCCGAAAACTCCGCGCCGTCCGCGAAGCCTTTGATATCCGACACCGCGTCGTTGAAGGCGAAGAGATTCTTCAACACGGCGCGCTCTTTGTCATAGACAAGCCGCAAGAGGTTGTTCGCATCCTCTGTCTTTGCCAGGACGCGCTTTTTGATCACTTCGTCAACCGATGCCGATGAGAGCGACAAGCGCGTATTGAAACGCCCCTGTATCTTCGAAAAGTCGTCGCCGGTGACTTTCACGACGGAGTCGATAGCTTCCTGACTCGTCACGATCACCCATACTTTGCCGAGGCATTTGCTTCCGATTTCCTCGACGAGGGACTGGAGGTTCAGCATCAGGTCGCTGTCGTCGCCGATGTACTGTCCGACTTCGTCGACGCAGAACAGGAGTCTAAAGTCCTTGCCCTTCGAGTCGATATATTCTTTAATATCCTCCACAAGCTGCCTGATACTCATGTTTATATTCTCTTCGCCGGTGAACCAGTTACGGGCAGCAGTTTCGGACATGCCGAGAACGCTTTGCAATACTGACACGATGTCGTCCTCAAAAAAAGCATAGGAAGCTCTGGCTTCTACCCACGACGCGCCATTGACTTCCTCAAACACTCTGCGGAAATCATCGGTTTTTTCCCGTGTATCTACGAAGCGTTCTAGTTTTGCGATTTTCAAGTCATCACCGTAAAAACCGAGGTGGTTGTAGAACATTTTGGCAAACACCCGCAAGACAGCGGTTTTGTCCTTGTTGATGGGGCCTTCGATATCGATGTTGAAAAGGATAGACTCTGTGGGGATATTGGCGCAACGCGCGAGCGCCGCGTATAGTATCGGGTCGTCGTATTTCTCTTTGAAATAATCCACTGGCGTCCGACCGGCAACCGAAGGGTTCGACAGAAGATAGGACAGCATTTTCAGAAAGTGGGATTTCCCGCTGCCGAAGAAACCGGAAATCCAAACTCCTGTTTTATCGGTGGGATCGTCGATCGCTTTCGAGTAATGATCGAAAAAAGCGCTGAAATGCCGACGGAGTTCTTTGGTGACGATATACTCGCCAAGCTCTTGGCGAAGGCTCTGTTCATCGTCCTGGGCCACCTTGATAACACCATTGATTTCGCGGTTGATATCCTTTCGGAACATATTCTGTATTTTCATAGGTTGCTCCTTTCTGTCGTAACAGTGGTAAGGGATTAGTGGTTAGTGTTAAGCCATAAGTGAATAGAGATGAGCGATGAGCAAAGAATGATATTTTAGCAATTTTTCATCCGCTATCGACTGATCACTACCCACTACCCACTAGTTACTTATCCCTACTTCCACCTCCCTCTTTACTACAATAAATTGAACGCCCGGTAATAATTACCATCGTGGAATTTATCGAACAGAATCAGGCTTTGCCCGTTAAACTCCCCCGGATAAAACAACACAATCGGAATATCTGAAAAGGCCTGCTGCATGCTGTCGAGCATCTTGTGCGCCCGAATAACGGGATACGCTTTGCCGACACCCGTCAGGAAAAGCACGTCGCCGCGTTGGTGCGGCTCATACCGCATCCTGGAAAGGAACGCTTCCGGCGTCGCGATCTTCTGAAGCTGCCGGAGAAGGTAATCACCGCCTTTTTTCTCTTCCAATCCCGCCACAGTGCCAAGCACGCGTTTTTCTTCCAAGATTTTGAGGAAAATCTTGTACAAATCTCGCTCAATAATACGGTAAACATCAGAAGGAGAGCTGACAAGACGTTCGATCCCGTTTCGAACGATTAACTCATCCCGCGGATGGTATGTGAAAACGTGTATCCCGACCTCGTTGCTCAGCCCTTTGTTGGCGAGAAAACTCGCGTCGGAAATACGTCCCTTGATTCTATCTAATTCTTGTTTGATATCCGACATCGTTCCACCCCTATTTGAAGCAGTTAAACGCCGGGAGAGCCATCAAATCATTGTTCTCCCGGATTCCCCTTTCCAATTCCTCGCTGATAAGAATAGAATTCAGGGTTGTGTCGCGGACGTCGTCAAGCATCTCGGTTTCTATCAGACATCTGGTCATTACTTGCCTTAGCTTCGTGATCGTTAGCTCGCTCCACGCCGCTACATCGTCGTTTTGCTGCCGCAGCCGAGAAAAGAAAACGTTTGTGTCCCTCCTGGTATATGAGAAGTCGCGTTGACGGTACTTTTCACCGACGAGATCAATCATGAACTCGCGGGCAAGACGGTTGTAGCGCATCATCGCGTAGAGGTTGATCTGTTTGGCGATATCGATCGGAGCGTTCGCAACCTCGTAGACCAGTTTATCATTGCCGAGCGCGATGATCCGCCTGTGGCAGGCGCCCGTAAGCATAGATATTTTCCGCTCGGTAGGATATTGAAACAAGTTGTCCTGCCGTATCACGCCGATTATCTCCTTCAATGACAGGTCTTCAAGGTATAATTTTGAGACGATCCGCATTTCGCGGAAAAGAAACTGTTCGGCAGTCAAACAGCCGTTGTAAGGTATCGACATGTTCATTTCGTTCAATCCCTCATCGACGCACCGTTGAAGCCTCTTATCTTCGGGACCTTATTCAACCTCGGGCACCTCTATGTTTTACTCGACTCTCAAGTTTGTCGACGTTCTTTTTCTTCCGGTTCGCTTTTAGACCTAATCATTGCGATCATAGCACTTTCAATGTCAAATTTCAAAAACCGGTTTTGAAATCCTATGAATGAGAAGCGATCGAATCTCGCTTTTCGGACACCGGATCGGTGAATCTGCTCTGGGAATCACTGAAAAAATAGAACCCCGTTTCACGCCGTCATTCTCTATATGACACGGTTCGCGGAGTTTTCTTGACAAATCCGTTTTTTCGGTATAGAATTAGACCATTAGGTTTATACTAAGTGGTCTAATTTAAGGAGGCAAACATGATTACCGTCAACCGGTTAACTCACCGATATCCTCATTCCGAGAAAAATGCCGTCGACGACATCTCTTTTCATATCGAAAAAGGAGAAATCTTCGGCTTTCTGGGGCCCAGTGGCGCGGGGAAAAGCACAGTGCAAAATATCCTAACG
>Ga0209717_1002685_pt1 | contig 16692 bp, 11 predicted proteins | sample AD_UKC048_MetaG_FD_184418 | JGI IMG/M metagenome (GOLD analysis project Ga0209717, IMG submission 184418) | Active sludge microbial communities of municipal wastewater-treating anaerobic digesters from USA - AD_UKC048_MetaG (SPAdes) (version 2) | ecosystem: Engineered > Bioreactor > Anaerobic >... | reverse complement strand
GGTTGAGTCATGATCGTCTCCTTGTCTGTTAGTTTTGTCAAAACCATCAAAACAAAGAGCGGGATCTGGCTCAACCTTTTTCTTCATCTGCCGTTACCTATTTTACACCAACCTTTGAGACGCTACCACTATTGGCTGCTGGACGAGGAATACTGACACGTAGTATCCATAATTGTTTGCTTGTATGTATACCATTCTGGCTATGGTTTGCTAACAGGGCGAACTTGACGCGACCTTTCCCACCCCACCGCTACTGGAATTTTCTGGCAGGCCAATACCAGCCCGAAAGCTAAAAACTGGTCTCTGGGCTCAGCTTGGTCCAATACGATACTTTTTCATCCGCCTGGGGCGATATGAGTTCGGTTGCGGCACGCACAAAAAAGGCCGGAGCGAAAACTCCGGCCTATTTGTTTGTCAAGGTCTGATCATTTCAGCAGCACAGCCTTGCGCGAGGCTGTGAGCGCGGGTGACGCGATGCGGAAGAAGTAGATGCCAGAGGCCACGGGGCGGCGGGATTCGTCGGTGCCGTCCCAGAGGATCCGGTGGGTGCCCGCGCCGAGAGGAGCTTGCAGCAGGCAGCGCACCAGCTGGCCCTTCACGTTGTAAACGGCCAGGGTCACCGGGGTGGCTTCCGCGAGGTCGAACATCACGGTGGTGCTGGGGTTGAAGGGGTTGGGATAGTTCTGATGGAGCCGGGAGACCAGCGGAGGTGTGTGTTGATCGTTGCCGTCCACATAGGGCCAGGCCACGCCAAGAACATCAGTGGCGACGCTGGCGCCGGCATCGTAGCAGGCCAGAACGTAATAGCGGTATTCGCCGTCAACGGCTGGCAGTTCGCTCCAAGCGGTATCCGTAACGATGGCCATCAGTTCGAAGGGGCCGGAATTCAGCTTGCGGAAGACCTGGTAGTTCAGCACGGTGGAGGGCGGGGCAGCGGGAGCTTCCCAGAAGAGGGAGAGGGTATCCTGGTTGACGCTGAAGTCCAGTCCGGAAGCGGGTGTGAGCCAGGTGAGCAGAAAATCCTGCGGGAAGCTGGGGCTGCTCACGCTGAGATTCACGGGGAATACGCTTTGGGACTGGTATCCGGGGCCGGAGGCAGTCACGTTGTGCACGCCCTCGGGCAGATAGAGGGTGTAGGCCCCGTCGGCATCTGGACGGGTGGTGATGGCTTCCGCGTTTTGCACGAAGAGGGTGGAATAGTCATCCTCGGGACGGGTGGTCTGCACCAGGCCGCTCACCTTGCCGGCGAAGGGGATGAAGCCGGTGGTCTGAACGTCGTCCAGATACCAACCCTGGCCCTGGATCATGGTGTCCGCGGCAAAGGTCCAGCGAAATCTCACAGTCTGGTTGGAATAGGCGCTCAGCGAGAAGCGGGCCTGCGTCCAGCCATTGCTGTTGCCGGCATATCCGGGTCCGTTGAGGGCAGCCACGGACTGCTGGGTGTAGCCGTTTTCCGGGGTAAGCAGGGTCCAGGTGCTGCCGTTGTTGGCGGAGATCTTCACGTTGCCGCCGTCATAGTTGAGTTCGGTGTCGAACCAGTGGTAAAATTCCAGGATGAAATTGCCACCGATGAAAACGGGCGGTGAGGTTAGTGTCCAGTTCACGTTGTTGGGATACTGCTGGTTGATGCGGGTGCCCCAGGCCTTGGTGCCGGAATGCGCGCCGGCGGTGGTGTCCGTTCCCCACTCCCAGCCGTTGGTGGCTGGCTGGGCCTCGAAAGCGCCGTTGTTGGCCTCAAAATCCTCGAACATGCCGGTGGTTCCCACATTGAGCAGAAAAACCTCGTTCTGGGCCTCCACCGCTTCGCCGAGGAAGGTGAGGTAGAAAGTGAGATTGTTGCCCACGATCACATTGGGCGAGAGGCTGACCTCGTAAATGGCCTGGCTCACTGCGCCGGCTGGAATGGCCGGGATCAGCTGCTGGGAATTCACCAAGGTAACGTCGCCACTAAGGCACATGATGTTGCTGGTGAGGTTGTAGGCGGCTACGGCGCCGTTGTTCACATAGTTCACGATCAGGTTGAAGGTCTCGCCGGGATCGGCCAGTCCGTCCACATCGCCCTGCAGGTCGCTGATATAGATCCCGCATAGCTCGACGGCGGGTTTCTTGATGGTGAGCGTGAGGGGATAGGTCCATTCGTTGCCGTTGATGCTCACCTCAAACTGGAGGGGGATCACGAGGTTGTTGGTGCAGTCGGGCGAGGCGGTGACCATGAAAGGCACCACATTCACGGCGGAACCGCTTCCAGGTATGTCCGGACAGGCGCTTTGGGGATTGGCGATGGTGAGGAGGGGACTCACGGTGGAGGCGGTGACCTGCACGTTGGTGGCGGTGTCGATGCCGAGGTTGTTCAGCTTGATGCCGATCTGGGCGGTCTCACCGGGTTCCAGCCAGGAATTGGCGTTGGCGTCGTCGAGGATGAGTTCCCCCACCACCAGGTGAGCGCTTTGATGCAGCACGGGCACGGTGGTAATGAGCAGGGCCTTGCCGTTGGCGAGCGGCTCCGCGGCGGGCGGATGCTGGTTGCTGAAGGTGTATTCAAGGCCGCGCAGGTTGGTGTGGTCGCGGATGCCCACGGTGCAGTGTTTACCATGGGTGGGGGTGTAGCCGCTGCTGCCGATGTCCACGTTGTTGAAGACCTTGTACTGGAACTTGATCATGCCGTCGCCGAGGCTGGAGGGATAGAAGAGGGGATCGTAGAAGATCACCTGGAAGGTTTCCTCGCTGCTGCGATTGTAGCCGTTTTTCAGGTTGTGGTACTGGATGATGAAGATGTGCTCGTTGGGGTCGTAATAGCGGTAGATGCCGCCTCCGGAGAGGATCACGAGGTCATCCCAGAAAGGCGCGATCATCGGTGAGGGACCCTGTCCGCCAGGCATTCTGCCGTTGCGGAATTCGCCGTCGAAAGTAACGCCCAGGGCGATGAAACCGTTCACGCAGACGGTGATCTGGTTGTAATCCACCCCGTAATAGCGGAAGGGGAAAGGCAGATCGATGGTTTCAAGGGCATCGCTGCCCACTTGGTCACCTTCGTCTCCGTTGGTTCCGGAATCGTTGAGCCCCGTGATCAGGGTACCGCTGCCGCCCAGGCTGGGCACGATCTCGACCCATTGGTAGCTGGGGCAGTCCGGGTAGGCGGTGTCCGAGACATCGTAGATGAAATAGCCGTATTCATCGGGTCCGAGGGGCGTGTTCTGCGCCACCGTGCCGATGGGCAGGGAAAAGTGGGTGATCTGTTCCAGACCGGAGGCGTTGTAGAGCCTCAGTTTGAAGGGGATCATCATTCCGGGGATCAGCAGGGGCCGGGCGAAGAGGCCAAAACCGTCGATGGAGGAGGCGTTCATGCCGGCAGGGATGCCACCGAAATAGGAGGTGCTGTCGGTTACCACCACCAGGTCGTTAAGTGCTGTGAGTTCGCCGTAAACATCGCTGGCGCCAAACACGGAGGAATTGCTTACGGTGATGGTGAGGATGCCGTTCTCGGAGGGATCGAGCACGCTGTTGCCGCCGGCGCTTACGCTCTGGTTGCTCACGCTGAGGTCGGCGTTGAAGCTGCCCAGGTGGAAGATGGCCTGATAGCTGTTGGCAGCGCTGTCCGTGAGGTTGAGGATGAAACGGCAGTCGTGGAAGGCGGGGATGTTTTGCGCGAAGCTAACCAGGAAGGGCACGCTGTTCACGGCCGTGTGTTCGGCCAGGGTGGCCGGCCAGGCGCTGCTGGACTGGGTGATGTTCACCAGCGGATCGGCGGAGCTGAGCACCCCGGTAATGCCGTCGATGGTGGCGGCGGTGGAATTGCTTAGCTCCACGCTGAGGGCGACGGTCTCCCCCGCGTTGATGAAGTTGTCGCCGTTTCCGGAAGAGCCGGCGCTGCCGTCATCGGCAAAGGTTTTGGCATAAAAGACCAAAGAACCGGCGGGGTCGATCGGCAGGATCTGCTGGGCGGGCTTGTGATCGTGTTTGGAAGCGGTGATCAGCAGATCAGAGCTCACGAAATTGGGCACCTGCAGGGTGACCTCACCGCTGGCATCAGTGAAGCCTTTGGCCACCACGTCGCCGTAGCCGTCGCTGTAGAGAGTAACGCTCACATCAGCCAGGGGATTCATGGAAGTGTCAGAGATCTGGATGTCCACCAGGCTGGTACCCCGCGGGATGGAATCCGGAGCGCTAATGACAAGGGATCCGGGTATGCCGATGAAGGTTTCCACGGTGGGGTCTCCCATCAGGTTGCACCAGTGGGCGAAATAATTCGTCTGGGTGGGGTTGGCCTGGCCGTAGATGTTATAAAGGTAAAGGCGTCCGTTGAGCAGGGCCTCACCCATGTTGCGCATGCCATAGAGGAAGATGCCGTCGAAAATGCCGCTGGAAAGTGCGTTGTTGAACATCGTGTGGGTGCCGGAGGTAGCCATGCCGATGGCGGTGAGGGCGCCTTTGGGAACGGCTTCCGTGCCCAGGCGAACGAAGGCTTCGGAGGTGGCGGGACCGTAGGTGGAGGCATAGCTGCCGGTGCCGCAAGTGAGGATCACAGCGTGTGGCAAGCGAGGACCGTTGTTCAGGGCGCTGCCGGGATCCCAGCCGCTCATGCCGATGTAGCCGCGGTAGTTGAAGAAGCTCACGCCTGTGTTGATGCCGGAATTGATGGTGGAGGAATAGCCCCCGGAGTAGTTCTCGATGTAGCTGTAGTCGGGATTGACGCTGTGGGTCATCTCGTGGATGTGCTGGTTGGTGTAGATGGTGGAGATGCCGGAGGAGGAGGGATCGCCGATCAGCAGCATGCGGTTTAGCCAGGCGGCGGCAGCGGGATCGTTGTTGATGTTCTTTTCGTAGGTGTAGACCTTGTTCAGCAGGGTGTTCAGCTGCGAAAGGTTTTCGGCGGAAAGGCGGCCGATGAAGACATCCCCAAGCAGGTCACCGCCGGCCAGATGGGTGTAGGGATAATCACCTTCCCCGGCGTAGGAACTGTAGTTTTCGGTCCAGGCCGGGATCGGATAGCTGCCGATGGTATCGCCCAACAGGATCACGAAATCAGGGCGGGTTTCCGGATCGTTGTACTGGCCTTGGATATAGTTCTTGATGGCGGTGGTGCTGGTCCCGCCGGCCTGGGTGGTGCTCACCACGGTGACAGTGTAGCCTTTCTGGCGTTTCCAGGTGGCGAATTCCAGGACTTTGGCCAGGAAAACCGGATCGCTGTTGTTGCCGTGGATCAGCAGGATGCGGGCGTGGGCGGGCGCTGTAACCAGTCTGCTGTAATCGGCAAAATTGGCGATCTGGGCCTCGTAAATGTTTTGGAAAGCCTGGCTGTAGGTGCTGTAATCCGGAAGTTCATTCAAGCCGGGCTGGGAGGTGAAATCCAGGGTTACCTCGATGTCGCTGTAGGTGGCCAGGCGCATGGTGGCGGGATCGTACTGGCAGGGGTGGACGTTGATCTGCACCACGCGAAAATCACGTAATATGGCGGGATCGGACGCGGTGGCCAGGCTGGCGGGATAGAGTCCGCCGGAAGGGCTGGTTCCGTTCGCGGAACCTTCCCGGTGCAGCCTGGGGTTTTCCAACTGGCTGTATTCCACGCCGCCGTAGCTGTAAGATAGCGTGAAGCTGCCCCGGGGCGGGATCGCCACCATGGTGCTGAGCACGGGCAGTTCCGGCTGTCCGGGTTCCGAAGTGCTGAAAGCGCCTTCCATGCGGACTTCTTTCACGGCCTGACCCCCGTCTTCGCCGGCGGCAAGGCTCAAAGCGGGCACGGAGACCGCGAGTTTAAGCTGGCTGCCTGATGACCGGGCAACCGAGAATGGGTTGGTGGATGTTTCAGCGCCGAGAGCGGCAAGGCAGAGCAGGGCCAAAACTGATAGCGACAGGATCCTTTTCATCCTCTTTTCCTTTATAGTCAAATTAAAAAACCTGGAGCTGATGCTCCAGGTGATGGTATGTTTTCAAGCTAAATGGTTTTCGGGTACTTCGATCAATCGATGGCATAGATGAGCACGCCCTGGTCCCGGGAGGCCACGACCAGTTTTCCCTGGTGGAATTTGGCGTTGTTGGTGTAGCCGGCGGAGCTCAGATTCTGTTTCAGAATGGGATTTCCGGGGGTGCTGACGTCAAAGAGGTAGATGCCGCCGCTGCCGGAACTCACCGCGGCCAGATTGCCCTGGACGTCCACGGTGGTGGCATAACCTGTGGTGTCGAAAGTCTTCACCAGCAAAGGTTCGTCCGGGGCGCCCACGTTCACCACGTTCAGGCCGCCCTGGCGGCTGGCCACGTAGGCATAGTTCCCGGCCAGCTTCACATGCAGGGCTTCTCCGGGCAGGGCGAGCTCGCCAACCTTCAGGCGGGTTACGCGGTTATAGACCAGCAGTCCGCGCTGCTGGGCAGCCACAAACACATAGTTGCTGTTGGCAGCGGTGCCTTCAGGCACCCAGGGCGACGTGACTATGCTGTAATCCGTGCCCAGATAGAGTTCACCGTTGTAGCGGGCGTAGAGAACCTTGGGTTCCGTGCCGCCCACCGCGAAGAATCCCTCCACGATGTTGTCGTCGGAAGGGTTGGGGATGGCGGTGAAGCTCATCGACATCAGATTGTCCGTTCCGCCCGTGATGGAATCGTGCAGCTTGAGCGAATCAAGATCGGAATAGTCGATGATGCGGATCTTGTCGGCGGCGTAGTATTCACTTAAAAACAACAGTTTGTGCTCGCCGATGGCCGAAATGTTGCGGATCCTGGCCAGCACGGCGTCCGCGCTGGGCGGATAAACCTCCGGCCACCAGCGCTGCGAGTAGTCCGTGATGTCGATCAGGGAAATGCCGCCCTGGTCCTGGGCCACAAAGATATGGTCGTCGTCAAAGGACAGGTCCACCGGATTTCCCACCACCTGCACCTGTTTGAGCAGAGTGAGGGTGTCCTGGTCCTGCCAGGCAGGATTGCGCCGGGCGCATCCGGACAGGACAAGCAGCACCGCCGCGAGTAAAAAGATATGCTTTTTCAGCATGTAAAGATCCTCCCAAGGGATTGCCAGTTTAAGCTGGCAGGTAAAGGCGATGCAAGAATCGTTCCGAATCCGCCACAAGAAACAGGCAGCTCCCTGCCCCACCTGTTTTTTTCTTTAGCCCTCTCCCATTCGCCTCCCCTTCGCCTCCCGCTGAGTTCCCGCCTGACAGGCGGGAACTCAGCGGGAGGCGAAGGGGAGGCGCACGGGAAAGGGCTTAGGGAGGAGTAAGGCGTTTACACATGAATTGAGGTTGCGGTCTGAAGTTCGATCGCTACGAATCAGCAGGGCCGGCAGGCTGGGGGGATTCCGCTGCGCAACAATTTGCGAGCCGCATCCGCAAGCGGGCGTAACTTTTTCTTGACAAGGCGGCCAAGGTGTGGCGTGTGGACTCACATGACGAATATTTGAAACTGATCTGGAGGAATGCTTGTCGCTGCTCAAACAAATACTGACGGCCGGCCTGCTGGCGCTCATGCTGATGAGCCTGGCCTGCAGTAAAAACAGGAGTCTGTACAGCCAGGCGGTGCGGGAATACCGGCGCGGCGAACTGGAAGCCTCCCTGAACAGCAGCGTGGAGCTGTTGCAGCGCAAGCCTGACTACTACAAGGCCCAGAAGCTGGTCAAAAAAACCTATCCCCGTTTGCTGGAGGAAGGCGAGCAGCGGTTACTGGAGCTCGGCGAAGCGCCCCCGGAACAAAAATGGGACCGCAACGTGGAGGAATTCGCGCGCCTGGCCGGCTATGAAAACCAAGTGAGAAAGATCGACCCGCTGGTGAATCCCAAAACCGGCGAGAAATACAACTTTGAGTACCGCGGCTATCAGGACAAGCTGAACCAGAGCAGGCTCACCGCGGCGGAATACCACTATCAGAAAGCTTTGGAGATCCTCGGGCAGAGCGACGCTCCGGACCATCAGAGAAAGGCGGCGCAGGAATTTCAGGCCGCTCTAAACCATGTGCCCAACTACCGCGACGCGGCCCAGCTTTTCACCAACTCCCGGCGGCTGGCCACCAAACGCGTGGCCATCTCCGTTTTTGAAGACAAATCCGGCACCCGCAGCAAATACGGCGGCCTCATCGACCTGCTCACCGACACCCTGATCGCCAAGCTGGTGCAGGACAAAACGGTGAGCGAGTACTGGGATATAGTGAGCCGCGACCAGATCGAGGCCCTGCTCACCGAGCAGCTGTACGGAAACACGGAAGTACCGCAGGCTGAGAACAGCAACGAACTGAGCCGTCTGCTGGGCGCCCACGAGATCATGACCGGCAAGATCATCCAGGTGAATTACGTGCCCGAACGCACCAGCGAACTGGAACTGAGGGAAACCAAAAACATGATCACCGGCAAGGAAAAATACACCACGGACAAAGGCAAGGTGCGTGAGCGCGAGGTGAAAGAGGACGTGACCTGCGTTTACAAGCGCTACACCAAAACCGCTTCCGTGCGGATCACGGCCACTTTCAGCCTGATCGACGTGAAGACCGGCGTGACCAAAAACGGTGACACTGTGACCGCGGAATACCCCTGGACGGATGTTTGGGGCAGAGTGGTGAACGGTGGTGACGAGCGGGTGCTTTCGGCTGAAGCGCTGGCCCTCATCCAAAAAGAAGAACCCTTTCCCCCCGCGGAAATGGACATGGTGAATTTCGCCCTGGACAAGCTCAGCGACGAGATCGTGACCAGGGTCCGCGCCTACGTCAGCCGTTAAATTTTCCTCCCCGCCAAGGCGCTTTCCCGCCCCGCGGCACTGCTTTTCGGCCGGGGTAATTCCCAAAAAGCATTGACAATCCGGCCGGAGCCAAAAAATGAGTTTCAAAAAGAAAAAATCCCTATGGAGACGTAAATGAAAAACATCCTTGTCCTCGGAGCAGCCGGCCAGATCGGATCGGAGCTGGTTCCTTACCTGAGAAAGATCTACGGCGGCCAAAACGTTGTGGCCACCTACCGCAGCACCCCCCTCATACCTGAGATCATGGAAGGCGGCCCCTGCGAAAACATGGACGCCCTGGAAGCGGAAAAGATGTTCGAAGTGGTGAAAAAATACCACGTCGACACCATCATCAACCTGGTGGCGGTGCTTTCCGCGGTGGGCGAAGCCAAGCCGACCCTGGCCTGGAAGATCAACATGGACAGCATGATCAACTCGCTGGAAGTGGCCAAAGCCACCGGCGGAGCGGTGTTTCTGCCCTCCTCGATCGGCGCTTTCGGACTCAGCACCCCGATGGACAACACCCCGCAGGACACGCTGATGCGCCCCAGCACCATTTACGGCATCTCCAAGGTGGCGGCCGAGCTTTTGGGCGACTATTACCACGTGAAATTCGGCGTGGACACCCGCGGCCTGCGCTATCCCGGCATTATCTCGAACGTGACGCTGCCCGGCGGCGGCACCACCGACTACGCCGTGGAGATCTATTACGAAGCGATCAGAAACAAAAGCTATACCTGCAACCTGGGAGCCGGGACTTTTTTGGACATGATGTACATGCCGGACGCCCTGCGCGCCTTGGTGGAGCTGATGGAAGCCGATCCCGCCAAACTGAGGCACCGCAACTGCTTCAACGTTTCCGCCATGAGCTTCGATCCAGAGATGATCGCCGCCGAGATCAAGAAACACATTCCCGAATTCCGCCTGGAATACGACGTGGACCCCGTGAAGCAAGCCATCGCGAACAGCTGGCCGAACTCCATGGACCACAGCGCCGCCCAGCAGGAATGGGGCTGGAAACCTGAATACGACTTGGCTGGAATGACCAAGGACATGCTGAGCATCCTGGCCGCCAGACTGGGATAAACATGCTGCGAATCGGCATTGCCGGCGTTGGCCGTCTGGGACGTTTCCACGCCGGCAAATTCCTGGCCGATCCGCGCTGCGCGCTGGCCGGGGTTTACGATATCGACGCCACCCGGGGCCGGGAAGCCGCCCGCGATTTCAAAGTGACGGCTTTCAACAGCCAGGCGGAGCTGCTGGCCGCTTGCGATGCCGTGGACATCGCCGCCACCACCAGCGCCCACTATGAGCTGGCCAAAGCCGCTCTGCTGGCGGGAAAACCGGTGTTCGTGGAAAAACCGCTGTGCGCGGAACTGGCGGCTGCGGAAGAATTGGTCGGCCTGGCGGAAAAGCTGGGCCTGAGCATCCAGGTGGGCCACATCGAACGCTTCAATCCCGTGATCCTAGCAGCCGAAAAGCACATCAGCGCGCCGCTGTTCATCGAATCCACCCGAATATCAAGCTTTCAGCCCCGCGGGACCGACGTCTCGGTGGTGCTGGACCTGATGATCCACGACATCGACCTGATCCTGGATTTCGTGAACAGCCCGCTCACAGCAGTGCGCGCCAACGGGGCCGGCATCCTCACCCCCAGCCTGGACATCGCCAACGCCAGGCTGGAATTCGCCTGCGGGGCCGTGGCCAACGTCACTTCATCCCGCGTGGCCCTCAAGCAGGAACGCCAGCTGCGCTTTTTCCAAAAGGACGCCTATGTCTCCCTGGACCTCATCGCTAGGCAGGGCAGCGTGGTAAAGCGCGGCGAAGATTCTGAAACTCTTTTGCAGAAAATGATGCGGGGCGACACCAGGGTGAAGCCGGAAGAGCTTATCCATGCCCAGCGCCTCGATCCCGGCCCGGAAGCGCGGGACGCTCTCGCGCTGGAGCTGGAGAGCTGGGTGGATGCCATTCTGAACAGCAGCAAACCTTTGGTGGACGGAGAGGCCGGCCTGCGGGCCATGCGTGCCGCGGCCCTGATCACCGACGCCATCAACCAACAACCCAAGGTCAACTACGGATGAACATGAAAAGCATTTTGATAACCGACATCGCCGCCCACCTGGGCAAAGAGATCACCCTCCGGGGCTGGGTGCGCACCATCCGCCACAGCGGCAAGCTGCTGTTCATTGTGCTGCGCGACGGCACCGGCGAAGTGCAGTGCGTGGCCTTCCAGCCAGAGCTGGGGGAGGAAATGTTTGAAACCGCCAGGCGCCTCACCCTGGAATCCTCCGTGAGCATCAGCGGCACCGCCAAGCCGCATCAGAAAAAGGAAGGGCAGTTCGAGCTGGCGATCAGCTCCGTCTCCCCCATCCAGGTGGCCGAGGATTATCCCATCGGCAAAAAAGAGCACGGGCCCGATTTTCTGCTTTCGAACCGCCACCTATGGATCCGCTCTTCCAAACAGTGGGCCGTGCTGCGCATCCGCCACACCGTCTACTACGCCATCTGCGACTGGCTGAACCGGAACCACTTCGTGCGCTTCGATTCGCCCATCCTCACCCCCAACGCCTGCGAAGGCACCACCACCCTCTTTGAGCTGGACTATTTCGACGAAGGCAAGGCCTACCTTTCCCAATCCGGCCAGCTCTACCTGGAAACGGGGATCATGAGCCTGGGCCGGGTTTACGACTTCGGTCCGGTCTTCCGGGCCGAACGCTCCAAAACCCGCAAACACCTTACGGAATTCTGGATGATGGATGCCGAGGCGGCCTTCGTGGAACACGAGGAAAACATGCAGATCCAGGAAGGAATGATCCGCCACGTGATCCGCACCATTTTGCAGGACTGTGACGCCGAACTCACCATCCTGGAACGGGACAAGGAAGCGCTCGAAGCCGCTGACGCGCCTTTCAGGAAGATGACCCACCGCGAGGCCATCGATTTTCTGCGCTCCCAGGGCAGCACGATAGACCCCGGCAGCGATCTGGGCGCGGCGGACGAAGTGTTGCTCACCGCCGGTTCGCCCGTGCCCGTCTTCATCGAAAAATGGCCCAAGCAGATCAAAGCCTTTTATATGAAACGCGATCCCCAAAACCCTGATCTGGTGCTTGGCAGCGACCTCATCGCCCCTGAAGGTTTCGGCGAGATCATCGGCGGCTCCCAGCGCGAAGACGACCACGACCTCCTGCTACAGAGGATGCAGGCTGAAAACATGCCCATCGAAGATTATCAGTGGTTTCTGGACCTGCGCAAATACGGCAGTGTGCCCCACAGCGGTTTCGGGGTGGGCCTGGAGCGCCTGGTAACCTGGATGAGCGGCATCCATCACATCCGTGAAACCATACCTTTCCCCAGGATGATCTATCGGATCTATCCCTGAGCCGGAAAATGGGAATTACCGACGCCGCCGTCGGTCAAAGCCAGCAGGTGTTTTCGAAGATATGCACAAGCTCCTGCGGAGCTTCGCGAACGAGGATGTCTGCCGCCACGGACCTGATCGCTGGTGCCGGCAGTGAATTAGATATATTAAATAAACAGATAAATGGAGTAAAAGGATGAACTACCCCAATTCCTTTTCCAGGGTGACGAGCGCGATGAAATCCTCGCTGATCCGCGAACTGGTGGCCTCCACCAAGAACATTGAGGGCCTGATCTCATTCGCCGGCGGCTTTCCCTCGCCCCAAACCTTTCCTTCGGCCCAACTGGCGGATATTTTCCGCGACGTGGTGCTAAATGAAGGCCGCGACGTGCTGCAATACGGCGCCAGCGAAGGCGACAGCCTGCTGAAGCAACAACTGCTGCGGTGGGAGGGATACGACCTCAGCCCGGATGAGATGGTGATAACCGTGGGCGCCACCAACGCCCTCTACTACTACGGCAAAACGCTGGTCGATCCCGGCGACGTGGTGCTTTGCGAAGCGCCCACCTTTCTGGGCTCGCTGGTGGCCTTCGACGCCCTGGAAGCAGATTGCCAGAGCGTTGCCTTCGATGAGGACGGCATCATCATGGAGCAGCTGGAAAACAAAGTGCGCGCCCTGCGCCAGCAAGGCAAAAAGATCAAGTTTATCTACATCATTCCCGATTTCCACAATCCCGGCGGCATCAGTTACAGCCTTCAGCGGCGGCGGGAACTGATCCGCTTCTGCCTGGACCACGAGATCCCCATCGTGGAAGACAACCCCTATTCCCGCCTCCGCTACAGCGGCGAGCCGCTTCCCACCTTCTACCGCCTGGCGCGCGAGGAATTTGGCGGCGCCCCCATCGTCACCGAGATCGTCTCGTTTTCGAAGATCCTCGGCCCCGGCATGAGGGTGGCTTACGCCAAGGGTGACAGGAACCTGATCTCCAAAATGGTTTCCTGGCAGCAGAAGATCAACATCACCCCGGATTGCGTGGCCCAGAGGGCGGTCGCCCGCTTTCTGGAGCAAGGCCTGATGGATCCGCACATCGAGACCATCCGCGCTTTCTACGCCCCCTATCTGCAAAAGATGCTTTCCGACCTTCAGGCCTTCATGCCCGCCAACGTTCACTGGACCAAGCCACAGGGAGGCATTTTCCTCTGGATGACCCTGCCGGAGAACGTTAACGCGGATGAACTGTTCGTCCGCGCCGCGCAGCACAAGGTTTCCTTCATTCCCGGCTCCAAGTTCTATCCCGAGGGCCAGGAACTCTTCAACACCCTGAGGCTCAATTTCAGTTTCGCCACTCCGGATCAGATCGAAACAGGCATCCAGCGCCTGGCGGAACTGATGGTTTGATGGCGAAAGGAAAGTTAATGCGCATTACAGACAAACCCCTGAACCGCTGGCTTCCGCTGCTGGCGCTGCTGCTGGTTCTGCTGCCGGCCTTGCTGGGCGCGGAAATGATCACCCACCGGGTGGTTTCCGGCGACACGCTCTACAACATCAGCAAACGCTACGGCGTGAGCATTGAAGACATCAAGAACCTGAACAACCTGCGCGACAACACCATCAGCCTCAACCAGGTGCTCAAGATCAAGGATGTGGATCCCTATGCCGCGGTGGTCACAGAGCCGGAACCTGTGAGCGGATTCACCGCCAGGGCAAAGCTTCCCGCGGATCAAGACACCCCCTTGTTTTCCGCCGGCATCGATGCCGAGGGCAACTGGCTGAACATCCGCCGGCTGCCGGCCAACGCCCTGCACGCCGAAGACGCTGCCGGCAACCGTTATTACGCCGGCGTTTTCTCTGGTAAAATGGATTTCGGGCAGTTCAGCCTACAGGCGCGAACCACCCAAAGCGGCCTCACGGACAGCTGGCTGGCCTGTCAGGACAGCGCCGGAAAATGGCTCTGGGCAAAGCTTCTGGCCCCCGTCACCGAGGACGGGGAACCGCGGCTGGTCCTGGCTGTGGGACTCTCGGGCTCGGTATGCGTGGCCGGAGCGTTCAGGGGCGAGATCGACCTCAACACAGAAAAATTCCAATCCGCGGGGGGCGGCGACATCTGGCTGGCCAGATTCGACAATGGCGGCAACCCACTCTGGCAGAGGCAGGCAGCCTGTTCGGGCACCGCCTCCAAGCCCGCCCTGGTGATGGACGCCAGCGGCATCCTCTGCCTGGCCGGGGAATTCAGCGGCACTCTCAGCCTGGGAACCCTGAGCATCTCTTCCGGCGGCGAGACCGATATCTTCGCGTCCAGCCTCGATCCAGCCGGCAGCTGGCTTTGGGCGCAAAAGACCGACGGAGCCAAAACCGAGTCCCTGCGCAAACTGACCCTGACGGAAGACGGCGCCTTCATCATTGGCGGCTCCAGCACCGGCAACCTGACCCTGGGTTCGGGCAATGTGGGCTCCAAGCCCGATCCCGCCGGCAACGTCCTGTTCATCTCGCGCCTCGGCGCCGACGGGGCCTGGAATTGGGGCAGCCGGGTGCAGCAGCTCTCCGCAGAATGCCGCAAAAAATGTTTCGACACCGATGCCAACGGCAACACCTGGTTCGCGGACAACCTTTACGGCAACCCTCTGCCCAACCCCATCTACGAAGGCGCCATGAGCGTGATTTCCAGCTTGAACCTGCTGGACAGCAAGGGGAAAAAACTCTGGACCCGCGCCGTGGAGGGAACGGACGTTTCCATCGATTGGATCAGTGCCGGACGCCAGAGGGACGTGTTTGTGGCCGGAACTTTTTCCGGCAGCCTCACCCTGGGCAGCTCGAAGTTTTCCGCGGAAGGCCAAAGGGCCCAGTTTTACGCCCGCTTCGATGCCGACGGCAAATGCCTTTGGGCCCGCAAATGGCTGGGAACGGAACTTCACTTTCTGGAAACGGAACCCACCGGAAATCTCTATCTGGTGGCCAAATACAGGCCCTATATCGATGCTGGCGGAGAACCCTTCTATCTGAACCAAGAGGAAGGAAAGCTTTTCGTGGCTGGCCTGGATGAAGAAGGCAACTGGCTCTGGACCGCCCAGACCGATTCCAGGCTGGCCTTGGACCTGCTGGGCGCGGAGTTCGATCCCAAAGGAAACCTGCGGGTTACGGGATCCTGCTCCGGCGAGATGAGTTTCGGCGCCCTGTCGCCCTGATCCCGGGGGCTTTTCAGCCGCCCGGACGCGCCGTCAGGAGTAAACGAGCAGTTCTTTGCCCGCGTTCGCCCAGCAGTGGCGGACCTCACCCACAAAGATGGTGTGGTCTCCGCTGCGCACCTGGGACGTAACCTCGCATTCAAACACCGCCACCGCGTCTTTGAGAACCGGCAGCTTGCGCAGTTTTCCAGGCATGGTTTCCACCGCTCCTTGGGCAAACTTGTCGTTGTCCCGGCCGGAGGTGGAACCGGCCATGGCGCAGAGCGGCTTCATCTCCACCGAGGGAAAGACCAGGTTGAAAAACCTGTTTTCCAGCAGGCATTCATGCGAAAAGCGGCTGTGGCCGATCGAGATGGCGAACATGGGCGGCTGGATCGAGGTTCGCATGAACCATTCCAGCGTGATAAGATTGTAGCCGCCGCCAGGCTTTTCCGTTACGGCGAGGGCGACTTTCGCGGGCAGATGCACCAAGCCGTAGGCGTTGGTCAGATCGGTCTGTTTCATTATTGGACGTCCTGTGTTGTTGATACCAAGACATAATAAGCAATTTACCCGCCAGAGAAACCGCAATGTGCATAATGGCGGCAACAAGGGTTCCAGGGCCTCTCCCCAACCAGCTTCGTGTGTACGTCATTCCGAAGTGGAACGCCTTCAACCGGAGTGCCCGGAATCCAGACGGGGCGGAATGGCCAGTCCGGGACGGAAGCGGTTCGATCCAGACTGCGTCCAGGCCGATGCCCTTTGTCCGCATTACCCCCAAAGTCTTGGCTTCCAGGTCTCGCGTTCGCAGGATTTCCTGGCGTCCAGCGAGGAACGAGCATGGACGACAGGAAGATGGCGAGGGGGCGGATGAACAGATGATCTGTCGCCCACAAGGGGCTCGATTCTCCGTTTTGGTCTTTGTACGAGGGGCTCCGTCACGGCTGAAGCCGCGCCTCCACACCCTCGCTATCATTCTGTCGCCCACAAGGGGCTCGATTCACCGGTTATTCCGCATTCGAGGGGCTTACGCACCCTCGCTATCATTCTATCGCCTCTGCGAGGCTCTGTCTGGCCGCCCTCGCTTCTGGCCGCCCTCCCCACGCGCTACTGACGTCCCGCCGATCTCCGGATTCGGGCATGGCTTGGACGTCGCCTAGACATGGGCGTGGGATCGAGGGGCGGGAAGGGGCGAGCCCGGAGGGCGTAACAACTTAGCCCAGGGTGAAGCGCAGCGGAACCCTGGGGTGTGGAGACATAGGATGAATGCAAGCCCGGAGAGGCGGCACAAATAATTGCAAAATAACAGATTAGGTTAGTGTGTCGCCCCTGCGGGGCTTATCTCCCTCATTCGTCCCGTTGACCCGGGTTGCCACCCCGGGCTAAAATGTGTCGCCCCTGCGGGGCTTTCAGGGGCGGGAAGGGGCGAGCCCGGAGGGCGTAACAACTTAGCCCAGGGTGAAGCGCAGCGGAACCCTGGGG
>Ga0209717_1002683_pt1 | contig 16700 bp, 16 predicted proteins | sample AD_UKC048_MetaG_FD_184418 | JGI IMG/M metagenome (GOLD analysis project Ga0209717, IMG submission 184418) | Active sludge microbial communities of municipal wastewater-treating anaerobic digesters from USA - AD_UKC048_MetaG (SPAdes) (version 2) | ecosystem: Engineered > Bioreactor > Anaerobic >... | reverse complement strand
TGGTAGGTAGTGGTGGATCCCGGTCCCGAATTCATTCTATATACAAATACGACTTCGCCGTTCGAAGTATTGAGCCGGGCTTGCATATCCCAGTTCTCCGTAGCACCATACCTTTTAACCTGCTGCCATTGGAATACTATCTCATTTCCAACCGTTTCCCATCGTATTTCAGTGGAGGTTGTGGTTGTCGCCCGGTCTAAATCCGCGCTGAATGGACAGATATTAATACCGGATCCATTACCTGTGCTTATGCCTGTAGTAGTATAGGCTGAAGGAGCGGAACCTCCCAGGCTGATATTACCATTTGATGTAACATAGGCTGTTGTATAGGCAATACCATTAAAAGTAAACGAAGGAATGGTAATGGCTGTGGAAGCCCATGAGTCCATGGCACTTGTGCCATTGATTAAAACAGTCCCACCTGTGATAGCGGTATAACTTCCCGAAGAGCTCGCGAAAATATATCCACTCACTTGACCCCAGGAGTTACTGCTTAAAACTGCCAAGGCGAAAATTAGTGTAATCAGTCTTTTCATAATTAAGGTTTTAAGTAGGTTATTTTTTTATTGTTGTTGGCATGAAATGGTTTATACATTGGCAAAAATGCCCTTGGTTAAGGGCAACAGAAAAAGAAATCAAGAAAACATGATCCGGCTTTCATGAATCGGGCTTTTTCCACTATTTATCAAAAATATAATTTATTCCGGTTAAATACGACATATCGCACAGCCAATTATCTAATTTAGAATGATTCAAAATTAATTTTCATCACCCCGCCATCATTATATCAAAATATCGAAATATTAAAACCTCAAAAGATCAAAAATTCATAAAATCACAAAATCATAAGTTCAAAAAATCATAAGTTCAAAAAATCACAAAATCAAAATATCAAAATATCAATTCCTTACCCCTCTTTCTGACCTTCATAGATCTTCATCACCACCATCGTCAAGGGTACCCCAAGCACCGCTCCCGGCATCCCCAGGATCCAGCCCCAGACCAGCAACGACAGAAAAGTGGTCAGCAATGAGATGTTCAGGCTCTCTTTCATGAAAATGGGCCGTATCACGTTCTCCACTATACCATTGATCAGCCAGAAACCGATGAAAACAACCAGCGCCTGCCACCAGCCCATCATGATCAGGGCAATCAATGCGGGTGGAATAAAAGAGATGATAAACCCGATGTTCGGGATGAAATTCATCAGAAAAGATAGAAACGCCCAGAGAAAAGCGAAATCTACCCCCAGGATCAGGAGGAAGAAAAAATTCAGGACTCCGGTAATGACACCCGTCAAGGTAGTGATATTTACATACTTGCGAAGATCACCCCCCAGCCCCGTCAGCCACTTGATAAATACCGACTCTTCCCTTTTTCCTTTCTTCAGATCGGTTGAATAATTGATCAGCTCGATGATCATGAATGCCACCAGCATGGCGATGATAAAGGAAGAGCTGAAGAAGTTCGTCAGTCCTGTTATTACTTTTCCGGTAAATCCGATGATCTTATCGGGATTTATATTGATCTTTTTGACCAGGTCGGAGAAATCAATGTTCTGCATTGCGGCAAATTCCTGCAGGTTTTCATACAGAACCGACAGTTTCTCCTGGTACTCCGGAATGGCCTCCACCAGGTTGCTGACCGAACTGGCCAGCATGGCCGAAACCAGGAATCCCCCGCCAAGGATGACCAGCAGCGAGATTAAAATCGCGAGGCTTTTCCTGACGCCTTTTTTTATGAGCCATTCGGGTAGCGGAGTGATGACCATCGCCAGCAAAAAAGCGATCAGGATCTGGTTGATCGGTCCGGCGCCGAACTTTAAACCGGCAATGATGATAACAACGGCGGCTGCCCCGACAAGATGCTGTATGAATGGTTTCATGGGGAAAAGAATTAATTTCTGACGAATTTATTCATTTATTTCATAGAAAACGGAACATGAAATCAAACAATATCCCCTGCCAACTTCTTCCAGATCCCCTCCTCCGGCAAAGGTGCCGTGATACTGACCGGTGCTTTGCTCACCGGGTGCACAAATTCAACCATCCGGGAGTGAAGGCTGATCGACCCGTCGGGATTGGAACGGGGAGCGCCGTACTTCAGGTCGCCTTTGATCGGGCGGCCGATGGCAGCCAGCTGTGCCCTGATCTGGTGATGCCGGCCCGTCAGCAGTTCCACTTCGAGCAAATCGTAACGGTCGCCTTGTGCAATCACACGGTATAAAAGCTCTGCCCTCTGCCTCCCTTCGCCCGGAAGATCGTATGCGTAGGATTTGTTCTGCTGCTCGTTTCGTTTCAGGTAGTGGGTCAACAAGCCCCCTCCCCGTCCCTCCCCCAAATGGGGGAGGGAGCCAGGGTGGGGGCTGACAGCCCAATACACTTTCTTCACCTCCCGACTCTGCATCATCGCATTCATCCGGGCCAGCGCCTTACTGGTCCGGGCAAAAACCACCGCTCCGCTGACCGGCCGGTCGAGACGGTGCACCACGCCCAGGAACACCTCTCCCGGCTTATGATATTTTTCTTTCAGATAGGATTTTAACGTCTCGACCAACGGCTCATCCCCGGTTTTATCACCCTGCACAATATCACCCGGCTGCTTGTTGACGATCAGCAGATGATTGTCTTCGTATAAAATTTGGTTTGTCATTTACTCACTTCGTTCGTGTCATTGGTCATTAGCTCGCTGCGCTCGCGTTATATTAATGACTAATGACGTGAGGTACGTAGTGCCGAACTAATTACCATTGGCTCAATACTGCTCCCTCTCATTCGGGAAATCTCTTGATTTCACATCATCGATATAGGTATTGACCGACGCTTTGATCTCATCGCTGAGATTGTGATACCGGCGGAGGAAGCGGGGGGAAAACTTCATATTGATCCCAAGCATATCGTGCAAAACGAGCACCTGACCATCGACCGACGGGCCCGCGCCGATACCGATCGTCGGAATTTTGACCTGGTCGGTCACCTCGGATGCCAGCTTTGAGGGGATCTTTTCCAGCACGATGGCAAAACATCCCGCTTTCTCAAGCAGGAGGGCATCTTCCTTCAGCTTGGCCGCTTCCGAATCATCGGTGGCCCTGACCACGTAAGTCCCGAATTTATTGATCGATTGAGGTGTCAGTCCCAGGTGCCCCATCACAGGGATACCGGCCGACAGGATCCGGTCGATCGACTCGAGCACCTCTTTTCCCCCTTCCATCTTGACGGCATTGGCGCCCGATTCTTTCATGATCCGGATGGCTGAGTGCAGGGCCTCCTTCGAGTTGCCCTGGTAGGTGCCAAACGGAAGGTCGACCACCACCAGAGCGCGTTTCACAGCCCGCATCACCGAAGAGGCGTGATATATCATCTGGTCGAGGGTGATCGGTAATGTTGTGCTGTGGCCGGCCATCACATTGGAGGCCGAGTCGCCCACCAGGATCACATCGATCCCCGCTTCGTCGAGCAAAATGGCAAAAGAATAGTCGTAGGCCGTCAGCATCGCAATCTTCTCCCCTTTCAGCTTCATCTCCTGCAGTACATGCGTGGTGATCTTGGCATATTTTCGTGAATCTGTTATCATAATGAGGTGTTTTCAGCGTTAGCATACAAAGGTAAAAACAAATATTTCGATTAGCCGGCTAAATTATTGGTTAATAAGCTAATTTTGCATCCTGTTTTCGAGCGGACATCCATCCGTAAAACTAATTATATGAAAAAGCTTGCCACACTCCGTTTCTTCACTATTGCATTCAGCAAAACAAGACTTTTCTTTGTTCTTTTAGTTTCGGTCCTGATGATTTCCTGTGAAGAGGATTTTGAGATCAATGCCCCTTACCAGGATATCACCATTGCATATGGACTGATCGACCCTTCCGATGATACGATCTTCGTTAAGATCAACAAAGCCTTCCTGGGCGACGGCGATATCCTGGAAATGGCCCGAATTGAAGATTCGAGCAATTACATCAACAACCTTATGGCAGTAATCGAGGAATGGGACGGCGGAAACCTGGTCAGGACTTATCAGTTAGATACCATCACCATAAAAAACAAAGAAGAAGGGACATTCTACAATCCCTACCAGGTTGTTTATTTTACACCTTACGAACCGGTCACCTCCAGGCTTTACCGGTTGAAAATCAATGTGAACAATAAAGAAGTTACAGCAACTACTTCCCTGATTAATGATTTTACCGTGAGTAAACCCAGCGCCGGTTCCAAATTCATCCAGTTCAGGAAAGGCACCGACAGCGACGTGGAATGGGTTTCGGCCAAATACGGCAAGCGTTATGAAGTGCTGATTAGGTTTAAATATAAAGAAGTTCTATTCAGCAGTCCTGATACCGTTTACAAGCAGGTCGACTGGTTCCTGGCCACCAAGAAGGCGCTGGATGACCGGGGCGGAGATGATATGAGTGTCGCTTACAGAAATGATGGTTTTTATACCCTTATCGGAGATAAGATCCCTTACCAGGACGCGGCAAAAGAATCAGACGTTAAAGCCCGCTATACGAATGATGTCGATTTCATGATCGCGGTGGCCGCCACCGAATACAATACCTACATGGAGGTCAATGAACCGACGAACAGCATTGTGCAGGACAGGCCGGATTACACCAACATCTCCAACGGACTGGGGATTTTCTCAAGCCGTTATCGAATTGTCCGCACCAAAAAAGTCCATGCTGAGACCATTGAAGTGATCCAGACAGACCTTCCGCAACTTAAGTTTGTTTACTGATTTAAAATGACTTTTTGTCACTTTCTGGCAGAAGGTCAATCATGGCATAATCATTGACAAACCAAAGGAAATTTTTGAATTTCTTAACAATACTGATAATTTATGGGTAAGATAATTGGAATTGACCTTGGGACGACCAATTCGTGCGTCTCGGTCATGGAAGGCAATGAGCCGGTAGTAATTCCCAACAGCGAAGGAAGAAGGACAACGCCTTCCATCGTTGCTTTTACAGATAACAACGAACGGAAAGTGGGTGATCCGGCAAAGCGCCAGGCGATCACCAATCCGAAACGTACCGTTTATTCGATCAAGCGTTTCATGGGCGAAACCTTTGACCAGGTGTCGACCGAAACCGGTCGGGTGACTTACGAAGTGGTCAGGGGAGATAACAACACCCCGCGCGTTAAAATAGACGACCGTTTTTATTCCCCGCAGGAAATTTCGGCCATGGTGCTGCAGAAAATGAAAAAGACGGCAGAAGACTACCTTGGACAATCGGTGTCGGAGGCTGTCATTACGGTTCCGGCCTATTTCAGCGATTCACAGCGGCAGGCCACCAAAGAAGCCGGTGAGATTGCCGGATTAAAGGTCCGTCGTATCATCAATGAACCGACGGCAGCTGCGCTGGCTTACGGTCTCGATAAAAAGAACAAAGACATCAAAGTCGCGGTGTTTGACCTTGGCGGCGGGACATTCGATATTTCAATCCTGGAGCTGGGGGATGGCGTTTTTGAAGTAAAATCGACCAATGGTAATACGCACCTGGGCGGTGATGATTTCGACCAGACGGTGATCGACTGGCTGGCGGAAGAATTCAAAGCCGATGAAGGCCTTGACCTGCGGAAGGATGCTATGGCGCTCCAGAGGCTGAAAGAAGCAGCCGAAAAAGCTAAAATCGAGCTTTCCAGTTCCACCGAAACGGAGATCAACCTGCCCTATATCATGCCGGTCGACGGTGTGCCGAAGCACCTGGTTCGCAAACTCTCCCGGGCAAAATTCGAACAACTGATCGACAAGTATGTACAGATGACGATCGATCCGTGCCGGCAGGCGCTGAAAGACGCCGGGCTGAACGCTTCACAGATCGATGAGGTCATCCTCGTGGGCGGATCCACTCGCGTACCGGTCATCCAGAAGATCGTCAGGGAATTCTTCGGTAAAGAGCCCTCCAAAGGGGTCAACCCGGATGAGGTCGTGGCTATTGGCGCCGCTATCCAGGGCGGTGTTCTGACCGGTGAAGTGAAGGATGTTCTGTTGCTCGACGTGACGCCGCTTTCTCTTGGGATCGAAACACTCGGTGGCGTATTTACCAAGCTCATCGAATCGAATACCACCATCCCGACGAAAAAATCGGAGGTGTTCTCCACCGCAGCCGACAGCCAGACATCGGTCGAGATCCATGTACTTCAGGGCGAACGCCCGATGGCCATGCAGAATAAGAGCATCGGCAGGTTCCATCTCGATGGTATCCCGCCGGCACCGCGCGGCATCCCGCAGATCGAAGTGACCTTTGATATCGATGCCAACGGCATCCTGCACGTGGCAGCCAAAGACAAAGCCACCGGCCGTTCGCAGCAGATCCGTATCGAAGCTTCCTCAGGGCTGAGCCAGGACGAGATCAACAAGATGAAACAGGAAGCCCAGGAAAACGCCGATTCCGACAAAAAGGCCCGCGAAACGGTTGACAAGCTTAATGCGGCTGATGCTCTGATCTTCCAGACCGAAAAACAACTGAAAGAATACGGCGATAAGATTCCCCCCGCTTTGAAAGGCGACCTGGAATCGGCCCTGGAAAAACTGAAAGAGGCTCACAAATCGAAAGACCTGGCGGCTATCGACAGCGCTATGGCCAACCTGAACGAAAAATGGCAGAAAGCCAGCACCGAGATGTACCAGAATACCCAGGCCGGACAACAGCAAACCGGCCCACAGGACGGACCGGGAGCCGGCGGGCAGAAAGGTAACCAGGGTAACGACGGGGAAGTGACCGACGTCGACTTCGAAGAGGTTAAATAACTTCTTCTACGCAGGTAAAACCTGTATAATATTACCTTTGTACCCTGCGTTTTACTTTCGATGAATAAGATCCTGCTTACCGCTTTAGTCATCCTTAACCTATCGGCACTTAGCCAGACCGGTGTTGTCAGGCTTGAATTCGAAGCGGCAATCAACAGCGATATTTACCAGCTTGTACCCCTGGACCGCCAGGGGTTTCTGGTTTTTTACGAAACCAGCGGGATGGCGGGCGAGGGAGCCAAGAACTGGTTTTTTAGCTGCTTTGGCCCCGACTTTAAGGAAAAATGGAAAACCAATATTCCGGTTATCCTGAATGCAGAATACCAGCATTATATTTTCCACGATTCACTGGTTTATCTCACCTTTTACAACCCCGGGAAAGTCCGATCAGGATCGGAAAACTTCCAGGTCACTACCTTCGACCTGGTCAACGGTGTGTCGTATGAAACAAAAACTACTCTTCCCCCTGATGGAAAACCGGTCGAATTCATTGTTGCGGGGGATAAAGCAATTGTCGGGATGAACCTGAAAAATGACCAGGCCGGCGTCTTCTCTATCATCCTGAAAACAGGTTATCTAAATGAATTTACTTTCACCTGGCCGGACCAGAATTTCATCGAAGACCTGGCATACGACCTCCGGAATGATCTTATCGTCTGCCTGGTAAACAACTATTTGTCGCGGAGGCAAAACAAGCTCTATTTTGCTGCCCTGTCAACTGAATGTGCCTTTCGCCATGACCTTGAAATAGCCCCGGTAATGGCGGGAAAGTACCTGAATACGGGACGTATCGTAATACAAGACAGTTCACGTTTCCTGATCCTGGGCACCTATGGAAATGTCTCCACGAAAATCCCGTCACAAGCTGAATATTTCGGCCTGGAATCGGCCGGGGTTTATTCCACCCGGGTTTCCGGCAATTCTCAGGAATTCATGAATTATTACAATTTCGCAGAGTTTAATAACCTCAGGGCGGGGGTTAGCGCTCGTGATTTTTACCGGCTGCAGAAGAAAAAAGAGCGGGAATCTCCGGAATACTCTATGAATTACGAATTGCTTGTGCACGACGCCTTGATCCGGGATTCATCCGTCATTATGTTCTTGGAAGCCTTCTACCCGGAATTCCGGACCGTCAGCGACATCTCCTACGATCACTGGGGAAGGCCGGTCACGCAAAGTTATACTGTTTTTGAAGGGTACCGGTTTTTCAATGCCTTACTGAGCGCATATGATGCCGACGGCCAACTGATGTGGGATAATAGTCTGGAGATCAATTCATCCCCGACACGGAACCTGGAGAAAAAGGCCGGTTATTATTTCGACGGCAGGCCGGCACTGATCTTTAACAACGACGGGGCCCGCATTTCCTACCGGATCTGCCTTGAAAACACAGAACTGGAACCCTTCTCAAAGCTAGACCTGGAAACAGCGGAATTCGGCGACAAGATAACGGCAGCCGGCAAGAACCGGATGATCCACTGGTTCGGTTACAATTTCCTGGCCTATGGATATCAAACCATACAGAATAATTTGCTTCAGGATAAAAACGAGCGAACCGTATTCTATATCAACAAGATATCACTTGAATAACAGCTCCACTCCGGGTTTATGGCGAACGGGGAGATTCCTTGAGTTTCTGTTCCGGTCAGGCACACGCTACCGGGTCCACTCCCCTTTCCTGTACGGATTAATCACTGAAGTGATCCGTAAAAACTCAAATATACCGGATGAAAGGCCTATCCTGGACCTGAAAAAACGACTGTGGAGCAGCAGTGAAACAATTCTCAAGACCGATTACGGTTCCGGTTCCGGCAAAGATGGCGAAGAACCGGGCATCTATCCGGTAAGCCTTCGAAAGCTGGTATCCGGTTCTGTTTCATCTTCCCGTGAAGCGCGGCGTTTTTACCGCCTGATCAGGTACAGCAATTTCAATAGCATACTGGAAATCGGCACTTCCATTGGATTGACGACGGCATATTTTTCCAAAGCCAATCCTTCAGCCAGGATCATCACGCTCGAAGGATGCCCCGAACTCAGTCGCATAGCAGTAGAGAACTGGAAGAAGCTTGGACTTGGTAATATCAGCATTTCGGTGGGCCGTTTCGAAGATACCCTGGCTCCGGCGCTGGAATCGCTTGGGAAAGCCGATTTCATCCTTGTGGATGGCAATCACCGGAAAGAAGCGACCATAAGATATTTTGAAATTTGCCTTCCTTTTATGAACAATGATTCGGTCATGGTGTTGGATGATATACATGCTTCCCGCGGAATGGAAGAGGCCTGGGAGCATATAGTCACCCGGCCGGAGGTAAAGGTCAGCCTGGACCTGTTCTACAGCGGCTGGCTCTTTTTCAGAAAGGAATCGTCGAAGGAACATTTCAAACTGAGATATTTCTAACTATTTTATACATTTGTTTGAAAGAAAAGGCTGTGATGAATAATGAAGTGATCAGGCTGGTGGACATCACCCGCCATTTTAAAGTCGGACTGGAGGTAGTCCAGGCGTTGCGGGGTGTTTCTACCGTCATTAAGAAAAATGAATTTGTGGCGCTGATGGGTGCTTCCGGATCGGGGAAATCAACGCTGATGAATCTTGTCGGATGCCTTGATACGCCTACCTCAGGCCAGTACTTCCTGAACGGAAATGATGTCAGTAAATTGGACGACAACGAGTTGGCCGAGATCAGGAACAAGGAGATCGGATTTATTTTCCAGACTTTCAACCTGCTGCCCCGTTCCACGGCGCTTGATAATGTGATGCTGCCGTTGATCTATGCCGGAATTGGAAAAAATGACCGGATGGAGAGGGCCGTCAAAGCATTGGAGGCGGTCGGCCTGTCAGACCGTATGAATCATAAGCCCAATGAGTTGTCGGGCGGGCAAAGGCAGCGCGTTGCCACAGCCCGTGCGCTGGTCAACAACCCATCGCTGATCCTGGCCGATGAGCCAACCGGAAACCTCGATTCCAGGACTTCTGACGAAATCATGGCTTTGCTGGTGGATATCCATAAAGCCGGTAATACGATCATCCTGGTCACTCATGAGGAATCCATTGCACGTTATGCCCATCGCATCATCAGGCTGATGGATGGAAGGATTTTGTCGGACGAGTTAAACAGGGATGTGTATGTCAAGGTTTAAGATCTATACCCGAACCGGTGATAAAGGACAGACTTCCCTGATCGGCGGTACGAGGGTTCCAAAGTTTCATCCCCGGATTGAGGCTTATGGGACGATCGACGAACTGAACTCCTTCATCGGACTGATCCGTGATCACGACATTGATCCCGTTTACAAATCGGTGCTGGTTGAGATACAGGACAGGTTATTCACGGCTGAGTCGATCATTGCGATGGACCCGGATGCCGAATCCCAGGTGAGGATTCCCAACCTGGCGGATAAAGACATAGAATTCCTGGAAAGTGAGATTGACCGGATGAATGAAGCACTTCCCGAGTTACGGTCGTTTATTCTTCCGGGGGGGCATCCGGTGGTTTCGTATTGTCATGTTGCACGCTGTGTCTGCAGGCGGGCCGAGCGGCATGTTATCCGCCTGGCGCAGGCCCAACCCGTTGATGAAACCGTGATGATGTACCTGAACCGGCTGTCGGATTACCTGTTTGTGCTGGCCAGGCGCCTGGCAAAAGATTTTAATGCTCCCGAAACAAACTGGTTACCAAGGCATTAAACATATTATACCAACTTTTTAAATCCCCTTGACTTTTATTTAAAAAAATATATTTTTGCAGGATAATTAATCCTAATCGAATTGTTATGTACTGGACGCTGGAATTAGCTTCAAAGCTGGAAGATGCTCCCTGGCCGTGCACCAAGGAAGAGTTGATCGACTGGTGTATCCGTTCAGGCGCCCCTGCCGAAGTGGTTGAGAACCTCAAGGAGTTGGAAGATGAGGGAGATATCTATGAAAGCATAGAGGATATCTGGCCCGATTATCCTACAAAGGAAGATTTTTTCTTCCATGAAGATGAGTACTGATCAAGAAATTTTCATTGGATAAAGGGGGCTGCCTTGCGATATGGCAGCCTTTTTTATTTCCTGAAGAAGCTGAAGTTAACTTTCCCGTAATTTCGTTTCCGTTCAAATCCCGGCATTTGTGAAAAGTCCTTTTCCGCCGGATGTTCAACAATAAGCCAGCCATTGTCGGCCAGCAAATCTTTTTCGAAGATCAACCGGATGACCTCTTCGATTCCTTCGAGATCATAGGGAGGATCGGCGAAGATCAGGTCAAAGCGGGCATTCGTATAGTTCAGGAACCCGACGGAAGAAGACCGGACCGCCTTAAGGGTGTCGAAGCCCAGCCTGGTGGCTGTCCCGGAAATAAACCTGACACAAGCCGGATTAATATCGATGGCTACCACCTTTTTACTTCCGCGACTGGCAAACTCGTAGCTTATGCTGCCGGTACCGGCATAAAGGTCCAGCACAGCGATATCTTCAAAATAAATATGATTCTCCAGGATGTTGAAAAGGCTTTCTTTGGCCAGGTCGGTTGTCGGTCTGACCGGCAGGTTCGACGGCGCGACGATCTTTCGTCCCCGGTGGGTGCCTCGTATTATCCTCATAATGCGAGCGAAAAAAGGTCTGTGTAGCGGTGTGGCGCCATTTGCTTCAGAATTCCATTATATTCAAATAACTGAATAGGATCTGCCACTTTCAGTTTTCCGACATACCTGTTCAGAAGCCGGGCTGTTTCGGAATCGGGTTGAAACTGGCCGGATACAATGATGTCCAGGTCGCCGGGCCGCAACTTAAGCTGTTCGCAGGCATTGAGGATGAAATAGAGGATGTCCTCTTTTCCCGAATAAGGATAAGCATTGCAAAGCACCGGCTGATTATCCCGGAAAAATACCAGATCGATGAAATTCTCCCTGATATTCACCATGAACCTCCCGGGTTCACCCGACTGCCGTTGAAGAGCGGAACCGGTTCTCAACAAACCCGACATCCTGTTCATAATCAGCGAATCCTTAAATCTTTCCCGGAAGAAACTCAATATCTCATTGTCCATTTCATAGACCAGATAAGCCGAAATCTCCGCAATCTTATCAGTCAGGACATAAGAATTCTCCTGTAGCCTGAAGTTAAAGGATAGAATTTCGCGGGCGCGGATGTCGTCGAATAAAGGGAAAGGCACCATTGTGAAGCGTTCCGAATCAATGCCGATAGTTACCGATGGGTATTTCCTGGCCAGATAGTCGTCTTCTGAAAAAAGTCTCTCCAGGCCGGCCCTGAGCTCAGCAGACGATTTCGGCGCCGGACTGAAGGTATAGGAAGCAAGACCAACAAATGTATTCTTTTCCGTATCCAGGATAGTATATCTGACCGACGAGTGACCGATCAGCATATACAACTGACTGAAGTAAGACGAAATATGACCGCTTTCCGGAGCAAAATACCTGTCGGAGAGAATAAATGCACTCATAGCAGTAACGAAAGATCCCGGTATGATTATTTTTCCGGGATCAACTCCATCCCGGGACTATTCCCAGTTACCATCGGTGGAAGGTTCTTCCATCGACCCGATTTTCAGACCGGGATACTTTTCGATATCTTCTTTCGACTTGATAAGATTAATAACAAGCTGACGATCAAGACCTTTTAGGAATTTGGAATAATGAGCTTTAATCTCATAGACTCCCACTTTAATCCCTGACCTGTCGATTTCGCTGGCAGCGATCTCAAACATTTCCCCGTTAGAGAAAGGAATATAGCGGAGCGAATCCAGGTTGTAACCCGGCCGGGTGCGGAACAGCGAATCGGCTACTTTCACATAACCAAGCGTATCGTTGATGGTTTTGGTAAATGTTGTATCATTCGGATCGGGGATCATTTTTACCACGGGAATTTCACCGTTTCTTAAAAAACTGATCAGGGTATCGAAACTGGCGGTGTATTTATTATGTTGCCTTTTATAAAACTGCTGACTGGTCCTGAGATCGGTGAGTGTGGCGATTACCTTGGCTTCGCGAGCGCTGGTAGCTTTGTTAAACCTGACGGGTCTCAATATGCTTTCATAGATAAGATAAGCCAGAACCACGATGATAACTGAAAGGACAACCTTGATAATCGTGTATTTCATATCAAAAAAGTTTGGTTTTATTGAAAAGCAAATGTATAAATTATTTTCTATCTCAAACGGATATTTATTGATTAAAAATAGGCGTTTTCTTCCTTTTCATTCCTTTACCCGGATTGCTTTAAATTTTACAGAAACTGGAATTCAGGAAGATCATCCAGAAGTTTCAGGGAACCCGGATCATTGCCAACCTGGCAATAAACATGCTGAATCCCGTTCGACAAGACCAGGTATTTGACTTTCAGTGCCAGGTTATACCGCACCGCCTGGTCGAGCACGGATTGCGTAACGGCAACTGCAGGCGACTTGAATTCGGCCAGCAGCAGGGCATTGCCGTTACGGTCGCTGACAACCAGGTCGAAACGCTTTTTAGTCCTGAACAACTTGATAACAGCTTCGATGCGGATAAGTGAGACAGGTACGTTCTTATAACCGGTAAGGTACCGGATGGCATGTTGCCTGACCCATTCCTCCGGTGTCAGAGCCACAAACCGCCTTCTGACGGGATCAAAGATCAACTCTTTTCCATCGCGGATTTCGCGTTTGAATTCAAATTCGGGGAAATTCAGTTTTATCATTATTTTCGGGGAGTTCTTCAGCACGGAATTCCATCTCAAAATTAACAAAAATCCTACCTTTGCAAAAACGGAACGGATGAAGACCAAAGAGGAGATTGTGAAAAACTGGCTGCCGCGTTATACGGGCCGGTCGCTGGAAGATTTCGGAAAGTACATCCTGCTAACCAACTTCGATCATTATGTTGAGTTGTTTGCTAACCTCCACAACGTTGAGATCACGGGACTTGACCGCCCCATGCCCAATGCAACCGCCAACGGCATTTCGATCATCAATTTCGGCATGGGGAGCGCTAATGCTGCAACGATCATGGATTTGTTGTCGGCCATCGAACCCAAAGCAATGCTGTTTCTTGGCAAATGCGGCGGACTGAAGAAAAAGAACGAGATAGGCGATCTGATCCTTCCTATAGCGGCCATTCGCGGCGAAGGGACCTCTAACGATTATTTTCCTCCCGAGGTGCCGGCATTGCCCGCATTCAACCTGCAGAAAGCCGTTTCGACTACCATCCGCGAATATAACCACGACTATTGGACGGGCACGGTTTACACCACTAACCGGCGGGTATGGGAATATGACGAGGAGTTCAAGGAGCGGCTCCGCAGAATGAGATGTATGGCGATCGATATGGAGACCGCTACCCTCTTCATCGCCGGCTTTGCCAACAGCATTCCGTCGGGCGCCCTGCTGCTGGTCAGCGACCAGCCCATGATCCCTGAAGGGATTAAAACCGAGGAAACCGACAGGCAGGTCATCCGTGACCATGTGGAAACCCACCTTCGGATCGGTATCGATTCACTGCAGTTGTTGATTAACGACGGACTCACTGTCAAGCACTTACGCTTCTGATCACTATGACTTACGACCAGATCACAGGTGACCTCCGGCGAAAGATCTACCGTCCCGTTTACCTTCTTCATGGAGAAGAGCCCTATTTTATCGATGCCATCACCGCGATGATCGAGGAGAGCGTGCTGACCGAATCCGAAAGAGAGTTCAACCAGACCATTGTATATGGACGTGATACCGATCCGGGTAAGATCATCGACATAGCCCGGCGCTTTCCTATGATGGCCAATTACCAGGTAGTGATCGTAAAAGAAGCGCAGGATATCGATAAAATCGAAAACCTGAAGCCCTATGTCGAGAAACCGGTTCCGACCACCATCCTGGTACTTGCGCATAAACACAAGAAACTGGACCAGCGGAAAGGCTTGACCAAAATCGTTGAAAAAACGGGAGTATTATTCGAGTCGAAGAAATTATACGATGATAAGATTCCGGCGTGGATCAACGGGCAGGTCCAGGCCAAAGGCTACACGATCAAACCGGATGCCTGCCAGTTGCTGGCCGAATACCTGGGCGCCGACCTAGGCCGGATCATCAATGAGCTGGAAAAGCTGGTCATCAGCCTTCCAGGCGGCACCGCCATCGATGCGGCCCTGATCGAGAGGAACATCGGCATCAGCAAAGATTACAATTTCATCGAGCTTCAGAATGCTATCGGTAACCGCGATATTCACAAAGCTAACCGCATTGTGAACCATTTTACGGCCAACCTGAAGCAGAATCCGACCATCGCGCTCGTTGCCATTTTATATGGTTTCTTCATAAAACTGATGATTTACCATCAATTGAAAGATAAATCCCCAAAAAACGCTGCATCTGACATGGGGATCCACCCCTTCTTTTATAAAGATTATGAAAAAGCGGCAAAGAATTACAGCTTTCGCCGGATAAGACCCATCATCGCTGTGTTACGCGAATATGACCTGCGGCTTAAGGGGGTGAACAACGGTTCTACGGAGGAGGCAGGGCTGCTCAGGGAATTGGTTTACAAGATCATGCACTGATATCTAGCGGAAAAGCCTGCTGACTTCTTCCTTATATTTATCGAGGATATATGACCGCTTAAGCTTGAGGTTTGCCGTCAGCTCCCCTGTTTCAAGGCTCCATTCATGGTCGATCAGTTCGAAGCTTTGAATCTGCTCTGTGCTGCCGAAGAATTTGTTGAAATGATCGATCTCTTTCTTGAACCGTTTAACCACCAGCGGATTTTTAATCATCTCTTTATCAGTTGTATAAGGCATATTCTTATGTTCGCACCACGATTTCAGGTGGTTAAAATCGGGAACGACCAGCGCTGCTGCGTACTTCTGATTTTCACCCAGGATAAGGATGCCATCGATAAAGGCTGATTCTTTGAATTTATTTTCGAGCAACTGGGGGCTGATATATTTCCCCAGCGATGTTTTAAAGATTTCTTTTTTCCTTCCGGTGATCCGCAGGTGTCCTTCGGGTTCGAGGATTCCCACATCTCCGGTATGGAACCAGCCGTCGGCATCGATCGCTTCAGCAGTCATACCCGGTTCTTTGAAATACCCCTGCATGATATTGGCTCCCCGGGCCAGGATCTCCCCATCCGGTCCAATTTTCACCTCTGTGTTTTTCAGAGGTTTACCAACCGTTCCGAACATTCGGCCACCCTCTTCCAGCGTGTTCACGGCCAGCACAGGGGAAGTTTCCGTCAGGCCATACCCTTCGAGAACAGGGATGCCGGCAGCGGTGTAAACGCGGGCAAGACGGGGCTGAAGGGCGGCGCCGCCCGAAACGATCACACGGACATTCCCGCCAAGGGCCTCTCTCCACTTAACGAACACCAATTTATTGGCCAGACGGAGCTGTGCATGATAGAGCCAGCCTTTCCCTTCGAGTTCATAACGGTTGGCCAGGCTCACAGCCCAGAAAAATATCGCCTTCTTAAATCCCTTTAGCTGGCTGCCTTTAGCAATGATCTTATCATAGACCTTTTCGAGCAGCCGGGGAACGGTCGTAAATATCTCGGGCCTGATCTCGCGGATGTTATCGGCGATAGTGCCCATATTCTCAGCGTAATAAATCGAAAGCCCAAGATAGTGATAGGTATAAATGTCCATCCGCTCATAGACGTGGCACAACGGCAGATAACTGAGGCCTTTGCAGTTCTCATCCACCGGAAAGATGTGTTTGACGCCCATGACATTGCTCAACAGGTTCCGGTGCGAAAGCATGACTCCTTTCGGAAATCCCGTGGTGCCGGAAGTATATATCAGGGTAGCCAGATCGTCAGGGTTTACCGCTTCTTTTAATTTTTCCAGTTTTTCCGGTTGGCGATTGGTTTGGCCAAGGGCTATCAACTCGTCAAGGTGTTTGATCCCCTCAATGGCTTTAAAAGTATAAACATCCTGAACAGTATCAATTTCCGGAAGAATGTGCTCGATTTTCCGAAGAATATCCC
>Ga0209717_1002682_pt1 | contig 16704 bp, 18 predicted proteins | sample AD_UKC048_MetaG_FD_184418 | JGI IMG/M metagenome (GOLD analysis project Ga0209717, IMG submission 184418) | Active sludge microbial communities of municipal wastewater-treating anaerobic digesters from USA - AD_UKC048_MetaG (SPAdes) (version 2) | ecosystem: Engineered > Bioreactor > Anaerobic >... | reverse complement strand
GTCAGCGCAACACCAATGGTTGCACCCGCACCCACCCACGCCATTTTTTGCCAGTTACCACTCATGGAAAAGACCTTTCTCAGGGCGAGGCTTCACAGTCGCCCGCTATAGTCGCGATATTAGACGATTGAACGCAACGGCGCGTGTCACGTGGCTCGGATGCGCGCACCCGAGGCCGGGAAATCGTGGGCGGCAAAGCGCCACCCAGCGGAAAGAAAAAAGGGCGACCCATCGGAGGATAAGGTCGCCCTAAACGTCACCACGAGCGAGCCGGGGGAAACCCGCTCTGGGAGGACAACGAACCGTGGAAGAGGGGACAACCACGTTTCGTTTCGCCACACCCATGAGATGGTGCGCATTTCAAAAAGTTCAACTGTTTGTGTGACCTATTGCGTTACGAAATGTATTCAGCTCGTCGCGGGTGGGAATGCCCACGCGCCCGCCAAAGCGCGTGCACTTAAGCGCCGCCGCGTCGGAGGCAAACGAAATGGCGTCGCGCAGCGGCTGACGCTCGGCCAACGCCAAGGCAAGCGCACCGTGCCAGGTGTCGCCCGCCGCGAGTGTGTCAATCGCATTCACGTGCGGCGAGCTCATTCGATGCAGCGCTTTGCCGTCAAACCACACCACGCCGCGCTCGCCGAGCGTCACGCCGGCAATTACATTGCGCCCGCCGAAAACGCGCGGAAGCGCTTCATCAGGGGCTCCGAGCCCCAGTCGTCCAAGCAGCGCCTCGCCGAACACCGGATGCGTGGCAAGCGTTGCCACGGCCAACGCATCTTCCGCTTCGCCGCCGTCGGCATCGAACACGCTTGGAATTCCCGCGTCAGCGGCGGCGTTGAAAAGCACCGTCGCGCCGGGCTTCCAGCGCGTATCGGCGTGCACTGCCTGCGCACTTCTCACTTCGTGCAACGGCAACCACGACGTGTCCGGCGGATAGCCTTGCGCGGGCGCGGAGCAGATGAGCCGTTCACCTCGTTTGTCCACCAGAATTGCCGCCGTTTTTGAGCGTGCGCCGGGCAGCCGAAACACATGCAACACATTCACATGCTCTCGCTCGAGCATGTGCACAATCTGGTCGCCCACTTCGTCGTCGCCCACGCGACCCCAATATTGCGCCTCACCACCTAGGCGTTGCACCGCCACAGCCGCGTTGGCCGCCATGCCGCCACCAGTCACGATAAATTCAAGCGCGCCAAACTTGGCTGGCGCTTCGGGAATCACATCAACCCGAAAAATTTGATCGAGCGTTGCCACACCGACGCAGATCACGCGGGCACGTTTGCACGTGCTCGTTAAAGCGGTGGCGCTCATGCCCGACCGGTACTGCCGAACCCACCTAACCCTCGGTCGCTGGCAGAGAAGTCGGAGACCTCCTGAAACTGCACTTGCTGCACCGGCACGATGACGAGCTGCGCGATGCGCTCCTGCGGTTCGATCGTGAAAGGAGCGGCGCCCGCTGGATTGCGATTCCAGCAGCTCACCATGAGTTCACCCTGGTAGTCACTATCAATCAGGCCGACGAGATTGCCCAGCACGATGCCGTGTTTATGGCCCAAGCCAGAGCGCGGGAGGATCAGCGCCGCAAAGCCTGGATCGGCAATGTGAATCGCGATGCCCGTCGGAATCAATGTAGTCGCGCCCGCGGCCAGCACGATCGGTGCATCAATGCAGGCGCGCAGATCTAGGCCAGCAGAACCGGTGGTGGCATACGCAGGAAGATTAGCGCGCGCGGCGTCGCGCAAAACTTTGAATTGAATGTTCATGGGTGACGTATCCGGACAGAAAAAATTCGTGCGATGCAACTCATCACTAAACGGCAAGATTTTCGCCACAGATTCACACAGATGAACACGGATTTGCGAGAGGATATTTGTGCAATCTGTGTAAACCAGTGGCTAAAGTCGGTTTGACCGCGCGTTGCCGTCAGTCCTTAAACATCGCTGGCTCAAGGTTGTGGCGCTGCAAAAGTTTGTAAAACTCGGTGCGGTTACGTCCAGCCATTTGTGCGGCTTGCGCGGCGTTGCCTGCCGTTAATTTGAGAATGCGAACTAGATAGTCGCGCTCAAAGGTTTTGCGCGCTGACTCGAACGACACCAGCGGTGCGGAATCGTCGTCCAGACTGTTGCGGACGAGCGAGAGCGGAATCACATGCGTCGTGGAAAGCGCAACAGCTTGTTCCAACATATTTTCTAGCTGGCGCACGTTTCCGGGCCACGGCGCAGACACGAGCGCGGCCAGCGCATCCGGCGCAAGCGTTGGAACAGGTTTGCGGTAACGCGCTGCAATCTTCTTGAGGAAATGCGCCGCCAAAAGCGGGATATCTTCACGTCGTTCGCCCAGCGAGGGTAGCTTCAGCGCCACCACATTCAAGCGATAAAACAAATCCTCACGGAAGGTGCGGTCCGCACGCATCTGATCAAGATTTCGATGCGTCGCCGACACGATACGCACGTCGACACTCACCGTTTGCGTTGAACCCACGGGCCGCACCGCGCTCTCTTGCAAGACGCGCAAAAGCTTCGCTTGCAACGAGAGCGGCATGTCGCCAATTTCGTCGAGAAACAGCGTGCCGCCGTTGGCCGCTTGAAACAAACCTTGCTGCGCCGTCGCAGCGCCGGTGAACGCGCCTTTGGCGTAACCAAAAAGTTCGCTCTCTAACAGCTGCTCGGGAATCGCCGCGCAATTGATCGCCATAAACGGCTTCGTCGCGCGGCTACTCGCCGTATGAATCGCGCGTGCCAACAGTTCTTTCCCGGTGCCTGATTCGCCGAGCACCAGCACCGCCGCCATCGAATCCGCAACCAATCGTGCACGGCGCAGTAAGTCGTCCATCTTCGCGCTGCGCGTCACGATTTCCGCGCGCCACGCGTTCTCGCGCAGTTCGCTTTCCGCGCCGTTGCGCGGATCGCCTGGCGTGCCTGACACTCCAGAAACGGTTACCGCTTGCGCTACTTTCTTTAGCAATTCTTGGGGATCAAACGGCTTCGTCAAGAAACCGAACACGCCGCGCTGCGTTGCCGCCACCGCATCAGGAATCGTACCGTGTGCCGTGAGAATAATCACCGGCAACGTTGGATGTTGAGAATTAATTTGCTCGAAAAGCTGCATGCCATCAATACCCGGCATACGCAGATCGGTCACCACTACCGACGGGCGGCTCACCGCAATTTGCGCGAGTGCGATCTCGCCACTCTCCGCACTTTTTACGCGGTAACCCGCCGCCGATAAGCGCATGCCAATGAGCTTGAGCAAATCGGGGTCGTCGTCAACCAAAAGAATGTCAGCGGCCATAACGGGCAATCAATTGCGACGACGTTCGCGATCAAGAAGCTGCTTCTCGATCGCTTTGAGTGCGTCTAGTTTTTGCTGCAAAGCGTCGCCACGCTTTTGCTCCTCACGCAGTTGGCGTACACGCTCTGCAACCTGCACCAGCAACACGTCAGCAATCGAGCGCAGCGGGTGGCTGGCAGCCAAGCCGCCAGTCTTGGCGACCAGCGGTTCGAGCAAACCTTGTAGGCGCGCATCGTCGCCCGCTGCCGGCCCAATGAGGGCCGAAAGCCACGCATAGCGCAAGCGGTTCACGTTAGTTTTATCTTTGTTGAACAAGCCTTGTGCCGCAACAAAATCTTTACGCAGGTCTTCAGCCGAAGCATTGGCGGCGCGAGTCATATCGGAGAGCAGCGCTAGGCTCTGTTCCTGATCTTCCGGCAACTTAATGGGCTCGGGAGCAGCTGGCGGTGGCGCTTGCTTTTCCACTTCAACGTAAACCGGTACATACACCGTTTGCGTCACGACGGGTTGCGTCTCGACCTTTGGCGCAACCGTTGCGTCGGGCACAGAAGCGCACCCGGTCAACGCGCCAAGCATCAAGAGGCCAGTGGTCCACAAAACGGACCGTGCCTTATGCTGCAATTGAGTCTCCTTGCGTCTGCATATTGTTCTGCGCGAGCGAAACGTCGCTGCGCGATAAATCTAGTGGCAAGCGAACACGAAAGCGCCCGCCTGGTTTGCCCGGATCGACCACGTACACGTGGCCCTGATGCGCGAGCACATATTCGCGCACAATTGCCAAACCGAGGCCGGAGCCCTTGATCTTGCCATTGGCGCTCGCGTCGCCGCGATAAAACGATTCGAACACGCGTTCTTGTTCTTCGAGTGCGATGCCGGGGCCGTCGTCTTCCACATCGATTTGCGCGACCGCGCCGTCAATGCTGCTGATGATCCGAACTTTACCGCCCGCCGAGGTGTATTTGATCGCGTTGGACACCAGATTATCCAACACGACTCGTAGCTGCTCGCGATCCGCTTGCAGCGTGATCGCGTCGCCGCGCACATCCACCGAAATCGCCCGCGAAAGCATCTCAAGCCGATGCTCACGAACAACACGCTCAATCACCGGTTGCAGCTCAACGGTTTCGACCTTGAGCGCGGTGGCGCTCTTGTGCTGCTGATACGAAAGCAAGTCTTCGATCAAACGCTGCAACGACACCGTGTTGTCGCGAATGATGCGCACCACGTCCGTCTGTTGCATCGACATCTCGCCGACGATGCGGTCGTTGAGCAATTCCGAGCCTTCGCGCACCGCCGTCAGCGGTGTTTTCAACTCGTGCGAAACGTGGCGTAGAAAGCGCGTTTGATGCGTTTCGAGTTCGAGCAAGCGGCGCCGCAGCCAATCCAAACGCTCGCCGAGCGAGCGCAGGTCGCGCGGCCCTTTGATGCGAATGTCTTCGTTAAATTCACCTCGACCGAGCTTGCGAATGCTGCGATCAATATTGCGAAGGGGCCGTGAAATCAAAATCGAAAAGCCCACAGCAAGCAAGAGCGCCGTTGCCGCCGCGACACCCAAAAACCACGGCCAATTCTCGCGAGTCTTAGCCGCCATCTCTCGAAGCGTCACAACCTCGCGCTCGGTTACGCGCCCCAGCTGCGCGGAAGCCTGCGCGGCGTTGTCCGCCAAATCAGCAGCCGCTTCAACAAGCTTGGGTCGCTCAGACGCTTCCGGCATACCGCCCTTCAAGCTTTGCGCCAGCGCGCCACGTTCTTTCGAAAGCGCTTTGAGCGCGGCGCGCTCGTCTTCGGAGAGTGGCAAGCCTTGACTGCGAATGAGGGTCTGCTCAAGCTGCGCATCGAGCTTTCGGTAGCCCTCAATCAACGCCGGATCTTCCAACACGATCGACTGGCGTACCGCGCGCTCGATCTTCCCGGTAACGTCGCGCAATTCGCGTGATGCGCTACTCGCGGCCTCTGCTTCGCGCACCGAAAGCTGCGAGCGCTTCGCCAACGTATCCAACCCAAACGCCAATTCAGCCAAAGCCACCACCAGCGGCACGGCCGAAAGCACGAAGCACGCGAGGATGACGTTGGTGAGGGAGCGGGGGTAATACACGCCTTCATTCTAGGCGCGGAGGTGCCTCCCTTCGCAGTGGCCATGTGTCGCTTCCGGCAGGTCATCGAAACACCGAGGCAAACGCTGACGAGTTCCCGTTCGCCCTGAGCGCAGCGAAGGGTTTGATAAATTGGCCGGGTTCAAACCCTTCGCTGCGCTCAGGGCGAACGGATTTCAGCTTTGTGCTTGTTTCCTGCCGCAATCGAGCAAGCGCCGCCAAAAATGTACATCCGCGTATTTACATTGACGGCTCAATCAATTAAAGTACACACATCGTACATCCGCATTCGGTACCCAGCATGCAAACCACACGCGCCTTCAAGAACGGCAACTCACAAGCCGTTCGCATTCCTGCGGACATCGCGTTCGAGCGCATGGATATGGACCTAGAAATTGAGCGCGACGGCGACGAAATTCGTATTCGTCCTGCGCGCCGCCCGCTCACGGGCGTGTTGGCCAAGTTCGCGCAGTTTTCACCGGACTTCATGGCCGAAGGTCGCGGCGATCAGAAACAAGCCGAACGGGACGCGCTCTGATGCCGCGCTACATGCTCGACACCAATATGTGCATCTACCTGATGAAAAATCAGCCAGAGGTCGTCGCGCAACGCTTCGCGCAGTGCTACGTCGGCGACGTCGTTATGTCGTCCATCACGTACGCCGAATTGGTTTACGGCGTCGCGGCTTCGGCCAATCCGGAGCGAGAACACGTCAATCTCGCCAATCTTATTGCAGACATTCAAGTAATGCCTTTCGACGCCGCCGCTGCAAATGCGTACGGTTCCATTCGCCTCGCCACTCGCACCAACAAAAAAGACGCGCTCGACAAATTGATCGCAGCGCACGCTGTCGCCTTGGGCGTGACCGTCGTCACCAACAACGAACGCGACTTCGCGAAGTACCCCGGCGTACTCATTGAAAATTGGCTGGCTGCGCCATGACCCCTGACGAATTCATCAGCCACTGGTCGCCCGGCGGCGGTGGCTACGGCATGTCCGAGCGCGCGGGTGCGCAGCCGCACTTCATCGGCCTCTGCGCGCTGCTCGGTGTCGACGCACCAAACGACGCTGCGAACTACACGTTCGAACTCGGCACCCGAAAGATTGACCAAAAACGCGGCTTTGCCGACGTCTTCAAGCGTGGATGTTTTGGGTGGGAATACAAAGCGCCCGGCGGCGACCTGACCGCCGCGCTTCGGCAACTCAAAGACTACGCCAACGCCCTCGACAACCCGCCGCTCTTAATCGTGAGCGACCGCCTCGCGTTTGAGATTCACACGCAGTTCACGGGCCGCCCGACCGAAACCTATCGCATCTCGCTCAAACATTTGGGCGACCCCGCGCAGCGCGACATTCTGCGCCGTGCGTTTGTTGACCCCGCGAGTTTTCAACCGAAGCGCACCAACCGCGACATCACCGAAGAAGCGGCCAAAGCCTTCGCCGACGTCGCCGAGCGCATGCGTCACGAGCGCCGCGAACCGCCGGAGCGCGTCGCGCACTTCCTCACGCAGTGCTTGTTTTGCTTCTTCGCAGAAGACGTTGGCTTGTTGCCTGAGCGGTTGTTTGAAAAGCTCGTCGCCAAACAAATCACACCCGAGAAACTTCGCGGTGCGCTGATCGAACTCTTTGAAAAGATGCAGCGCGGCGGGCTCTTCGGCATGGAAGACATTCCGTGGTTCAACGGCGGGCTCTTCCAAAAGATCGACGTGCCGATGATTACGCCGATGGACGTCGCCGCGCTCAAAACCGCGTCGCAGCTCAATTGGAGCGCGATTGACGTTGCTATCTTCGGCACCCTGTTCGAGCGCGGGCTCGACCCGAAAAAACGCAGCCAACTCGGCGCGCACTACACAGACCCCGCCACCATCATGCGCATCGTCACGCCGGTTGTCGAGCGGCCGCTGCGCGCCGAATGGGCGCTCGTGCGCGACGACATTGCCAAGCTCACGAGCAAAAGCAAAAAACACGGCGATGCCGCTGCGACGAAGGCCAAAGCCGCGCTCATCAAATTCCTCGACCGACTCGCCAGCTACCGCGTGCTCGACCCCGCCTGCGGCAGCGGAAATTTTCTCTACCTGGCGCTGAAAACGCTCAAAGACATTGAGCACAGCGTGCACGTAGAAGCCGAAGCGCTCGGCGTGGAGCGCCCGCTTGACCTCGTCACCAGCCCGGCCAACGTGCTCGGCATCGAACTCAACGAATACGCAGCAGAGCTAGCTCGCGTCACCGTCTGGATCGGCGAGCTGCAGTGGCGGCTGCAACACGGCTACCCGTTCAAGCAAAACCCCGTGCTCGAACCGCTCGATCACATTGAGTGTCGGGACGCGTTGCTAACGCCGCGCTCCGGGCGAACGGACATGGAAGAAGCCACGTGGCCCCGCGCCGACGCAGTGGTTGGCAATCCGCCGTTTGTTGGCGACAAGAAAATGCGGTCCGAACTCGGCGACGAGTACACCGAGACGTTGCGCAAGGTTTATGCGGGGCGCGTGCCTGGCGGCGCGGATTTGGTGACGTATTGGTTTGAGAAGGCGGGCGCCGCAATTGCGAGTGGCGATTTGAAATATGCCGGTTTGGTTTCGACCAATTCAATTCGTGGCGGAAAGAACCGCACGGTGCTCGATTCCATCGTTCAGTCGTCGCGCATTTTTGAAGCGTGGAGCGATCAGCCTTGGGTAAACGACGGCGCAGCGGTTCGCGTGTCGCTGGTTGCATTTGGTATTGGCGACAACGCGATTCGCCTTGACGGAATGCCGGCGGATCGGATTCGTGCGGACCTCACGCCGGACACGATCGCCACGGGCGCGGATATGACAGACGTGCCGCGACTCAGTGACACGCGTTCAACGTGTTTCGTTGGAACATCCAAGAAAGCGTCCTTCGATATTGATGGCATCGTCGCCCGACGTTGGTTACGCGAACCGAACGTTCACGGAGAATCAAACGCTCAAGTATTGGCACACTATCTGAATGGCGCCGACATTGCGAGGCGCCCGTCGGACACATGGATCGTAGATTTCGGCGAAAAGCGAACGCTCTCTGACGCGAAGCTTTTTGAAAAGCCATACCAGCACTGCGAGACTGTAGTTTTGCCTGAGAAGGAAAGCGTGCGAAATCAAGCCGAGCTCGCCAAGTGGTGGCTGCACGCGCGGCCAGCGCCGGATATGCGCGTGGCGATAAAGCCGCTACCGCGCTTCATCGCGACGTCCATCGTGGCAAAGTGGCGCCTGTGGAGTTGGCAGCATCCTGTTGTGCTGCCAAGCCACGCGTGCGCTGTAGTCGCTCGCGCCGACGACGCCACGTTCGGCATTCTGCATTCACGCTTTCACGAACTATGGTCACTGCGCTTGGGTACGTCTCTGGAAGATCGCCCACGCTATACACCGACGACGTGCTTCGAAACCTTCCCCTTCCCCGCCGGGCTGACGCCCCTCGACACGAGAGATCAGCAAACAGAGACGTTGGAAGATGGAGCGGTAATTCCAGCAACGCGAAGCGCGGCGAGCGCTGGGCTCGTTGCGTCGCAGGAAAGGGAGGGGGTTGCTTGCTGGCCACCAGAGAACGATTCTGATAACAGGCAGTGCCACCGGGTGGTTGGGGACGAATCCCGCTGTCCCGAGACCAACAAGCCACTTGATACTAGCGGCGACGGAGGCAACAGTCAAACTCACGACGTGCCTCGTGTTAACGCCATCAGCATCGCCCGCGCCGCGAAGCGCTTGAACGATTTGCGGGAGCGGTGGCTGAATCCGCCGGAGTGGACGGAGCGCGTGCCCGAGGTGATTCCGTTGGGGATGGAGGCGAGCCCGTACCCCGACCGCATCTTGCCGCGCACGAACTTGAGCGCGGCAGACGCGGCGGAACTCAAGAAGCGCACGCTCACCAACCTCTACAACCAACGCCCGGCGTGGCTCGCCGATGCGCACGCCGCGCTAGACGCCGCGGTGGCCGCAGCCTACGGCTGGACGGACTACACGAACGCGATGACCGACAACGAAATCCTCGCGCGCTTGCTCGCGCTCAATCATGCGCGCAGCGCAGGCGCGGCGCCCGCGTCGGCGTCGGCGTCGGCGTCGGCGTCGGCGTCGTGAACGCTTCCCGGTTACATAGTTCAGTACCTAATTAGCAACGTGGCTCAGGAACGGCTGTTTATGAGCACGAGGTGGTGGCTTACCGTTCCCTCACCGCTTGCCGGGGAGGGTCAGCGTGGGGTATGAAGTTGGCTAGAACCGCAATGATTGAATATCAGTCACCGTCTTACCCCCTCCTCACCTACCCCGGCGAGCGGGGGAGGAACCAACGGCACTTACGCCATCGAGATTTCCTAAGCCACTTTGCTAATTGTGGGTCAGTAATGGCTTTTTCGCGCCAACGACCAGCGGGCGGTCGTTAGCGGCTAATTTGTCTATATATCGACAATAAGCATAAATCGGCTCAAACGACCGCCGGGCTGTCGTTAGCGCGATAAAGCTGTATATCTATCCGTAGAGCGGGCATTGCCCGCCCCCACGTGACGCGCTAGCGGTCAGCCACAACCAACGTCTCGCCCGTCATCTCCGCTGGTTTCGCAACGCCCATCATCGCGAGGAGCGTTGGCGCGACGTCGCGCAGCGCGCCGCCGTTGCGGATGTTTACTCCGTCGGGGCCGACGTAGACGAGCGGCACTTTGTCGGTGGTGTGTTGCGTGTGCGCTTGATTGGCTTCGGGGTCGAACATTTGCTCGCAGTTGCCGTGATCCGCCGTGATGAGGACTTGCGCGCCCGCTTCCCGCGCGGCGGCGATGACTTGCCCCAGCGCCACGTCCAACGCCTCGACCGCGGTCACTGCGGCTGAGAGGATGCCGGTGTGGCCGACCATGTCGCCGTTGGCGTAGTTGCAGATGATCGCGTCGTACTTTTTGCTTTCGATGGCGGCGACGAGTTGACGCGTGACTTCGGGCGCGCTCATTTCGGGTTGCAAGTCGTACGTTTCGACTTTCGGCGACGGAATCAGCGCGCGGTCTTCGCCCGCGTACGGTTGCTCGCGTCCGCCTGAGAAGAAGTAGGTGACGTGTGCGTACTTTTCCGTCTCAGCGATGCGCAATTGGCTGAGCCCGTTTGCGGCTAGTACTTCGCCGAGGCCGTTGACGATCGCGTCGTTGCGATACGCCGTCGAGAGGTGCGCGTATGCGTCGCCGTAGTAAGACAAGCATACGAAATCCGCGACCTTGGGCATGCGTCGCTCGAAGCCCGTGAACGAGGCGTCGGTCAGTGCGGTGGTGATTTCGCGCGCGCGGTCGGCGCGGAAATTCATGAACACGATGACGTCGCCGTCTTTGATAGGCGCGCCGTGGCTGATCACGGTGGGCTGCACGAATTCGTCGTTTTCGTTGCGCGCGTAGGCGGCTTCGAGCGCGGCCATCGTGGTCGGCGCGTGATGCGCGGAGGTGGCTTCGACCATCGCGTGGTACGCCGGCTCGACGCGCTCCCAGCGCTTGTCGCGGTCCATGGCGTAGAAGCGACCGCTCACACTGGCGATGCGCGCGCCGGTCTCGCGACACACCGCTTCCATCGCCTCAATCGACGACGCGGCGCTGCGGGGCGGCACATCGCGGCCGTCGAGAAACGCGTGAATCGCGATGGCGTGAACGTTTTTTGCTGCCGCGAGCCGCACCATCGCGTGGATGTGCGCCTCGTGCGAATGGACGCCGCCCGGCGAAAGCAAGCCGAGAATGTGAACCTTGCCACCCGTCTTCACAGCAGCGTCGCATGCCGCCACCAGCGCTGGCGTGGTTTGAAATTCGCCGGTTTCGATGGCGTGATCGACGCGGGTTAGGTCTTGATACACCACACGACCGGCGCCCAAATTCAAGTGCCCAACCTCGGAATTGCCGAACTGCCCCTTCGGCAACCCCACAAATTGCTCGGACGCGTCGATCAACCCATGCGGACAATCGCGCCAAAGCGCGTCCCACACGGGCTTCTTCGCTTGCGAGATGGCGTTGTCTGGCGCGGCCTCGCGATAGCCGAAGCCATCGAGAATCACGAGAACAACGGGGCGGACGGGAGATTTGGCGCTAGAGGTGGTCATAAGAGGCATTTGGTGGCGAAGCGCCTAAAATTCTAGGCTTGCTAGCGCCGCGTAATCCTGACGCAGCGCATACACATTGAATTTCGTTTGGACCCCATGCAATTTCTTTATACCAACTGGATGCTCGTATTGATCATGATCATGTCGGGCACGATGCTGATCTACCCGCTGATTCAACGCCGCATTTCGGGCATGACCGACGTCGGAAACGTGCGACTTACACACCTTTTGAATCGCGAAGGCGCAACCGCGCTCGATATTCGCGAAACCAAGGAACTGGACGGCACGAAGCTCATCGGCGCGGTGCACATTCCGCTGTCGCAGCTTAAAGAGCGCGCGGCGTCGTTGTCGCTCGATAAATCGAAGCCGGTCGTTGTGTATTGCGCACGCGGCCAACGCGGCCCAATGGCGGCGGGCGACTTGAAAGCGGCGGGTTTTACCCAAATCTTTAACCTCACCGGCGGGTTCAAAGCGTGGACCGAAGCTGGTTTGCCCGTTGAAAAAGTTTAAGGATTGATGATGGCAGCCGTAACGATGTACTCCACCGCCGTGTGCCCCTACTGCATTCAGGCAGAGCGCTTGCTCAAAGCAAAGGGCGTTGCTGAGATCACCAAAATTCGCGTGGATCTACAGCCGGAGCAGCGCGATCTGATGATCGAAAAAACCGGTCGTCGCACCGTGCCGCAGATCTACATCGGCGAGACACATGTTGGCGGGTTTGATGACTTGTCCGCGCTGGATCGTGCCGGTGGGCTCGACAAGCTGTTGGCCGCGTAGCCCGCTAAAATTAAAAGTTAACCCTCGTTTCTGAAAGACCACCATGGCCGACGCGCCCGCACAAGCACAACAAGACCCGAACGCTCCCCATTTCTCTATCGAGAAAATCTACCTGAAAGATTTGTCGGTCGAAAACCCCAATGCACCGCAGGCCTATCTGTGGCGTGAAGCCCCGTCGGTCGAGATCGGTCTTGAGCAAGATCAGAACGCCATTGAAGACGGTTTTCACAATGTCGTGGTCAAAGTGACCGTCACCGCGAGCATCGCTGACAAGACGATGTTCTTGGTCGAAGCAGCGATGGGCGGCATTTTCCAAGTGCGCAATATTCCCGAGCCAGAAGTTCAGCCACTTTTGGCTGTTCACTGCGCCAACATCATTTTCCCGTACGTTCGCGAAGTGATTTCGGATGCTGTGCAACGCATGGGCTTCCCAGCGATCTACCTGCAACCAATCAACTTCGAAGCGATCTACCAAGCGCGCGTTCAGCAGCAGCTCGAACAAGCCGCTGCGACCAAGCAGTAATCGTAGAAAGAACGTCATGAATCACGCGCTTCGCTTCACTCGTTTGATGTTGTCGGTGTTGGTCACCGCTGCCGCGTGCGGCGCAGCCAACGCTGAGTTTCGGCAAACGGTGGACGTGGCGACCGTGGCGTTCGAAGCGCCGTCTGCCAAGGCGGCTCGTCAGTATGTGTATTCGCGCGGCACGCCACTGGAAGTCGTCGTGCAAATCGAAGGCTGGTTCAAAGTGCGCGACGTGCAGGGCGAGCTGGTGTGGGTTGAGCGCAAAGCACTTGGAGCGCGCACCAATGTTGTCGTCAAATCGCCTGTCGCCGAGGTTTACGCCGCGCCCGATGTGGCGAGCCCCATCGTGTTCCGCGCGGAGAATGGCGTAACGCTGCAACTGGTGACGCCACAAGCCGCCGACGCTGGCGCATGGGCGCAAGTGCGTCACCGCGACGGTCAAGTGGGGTTTATGCGCTTGGATACCCTGTTCGGCTTCTAACCGGTCGCGCCGCGCGACGATCGCGCAAACATCAGTAAGACGATTCCGCTTCTTGCGCCTTGATGCGTCAAGCGCGCTCCAATGCATAGACAGTCCCAACTGCCGGGTGTAGAACGCAGAGGCGCGCTTTCGCGCCCTTTTCTACTCAAACCCAGCAAGGAATCACTATGACTGTAGCCCGCGTAACCGAAATTACGGCATCTTCCAAGAAGAGCTTTGAAGACGCGTTGAACACAGGCGTCGAACGCGCCTGCAAGACGCTGAAAAACGTCGAAGGCGCGTGGATTCAAGATCAGAAAGTCGTGATCAAAGACGGCAAGATCGTTGAATATCGTGTGAACATGAAAGTTACGTTCATTCTCAAGGACTGATTGGTTCGATTCCGTGTCGTTAAAGTTCTCTGTTTAGAGACAACGACACAAATTTTGCGGACCTGCGGGCCGCAATCAAAAACTCCGGACAAAAAAGAGCCCGCAAAAGCGGGCTCTGAGCGGGATCACGAGAAGTGCGCGCGGGGGCGACCGGGGGAGGAAAACGCCCCCGCGCGGTCAGACAATGAGGCGCGCCGCGGATACGCGGTCACCTAGCGCGGCAAGCTCGCGGAGCGCTTTGCTCTCACCGTCTTCGGCTAATGCGCCGGATGCGGGAGCAACGGGCTCCTGAACTCGATTCAGAGAAAACTCATACGCGTTGGGTGCAAACATATCCATAACGAACCTCACATTGACGGGGTGTCTATAGCGGCTTCCGTGCCACTCAAATAAATAGACGTTAGATCAATGACTTAAGTGACATTTCTGTGTGAAAAATATTGATGTCGGCACTTTTTCGCGGAAAAGTAGGCAAATCTGTCGTGACTGCGCGACAGTAAACGGGGTCGAATAGTTAACCCGTTGATTTTGTTAAGTTTTTTGCGTCGGGTTTTAGCGACACGCGTTTTAAGAACGCGTATGAAGATGCTGTTTCCGCGTGAAATCCGACGGCTTCAGTGTTGCTGGTGGCGGCAAAAAACCTCAGTAACAACCGCTTACAAAGCGTAACTAGCCTTTGGTCGGCCAGACGCGTCCAATGTCGTTGATTTCTCATCGAAAGACCTCTGCACAACGTAGCGAGAGCCCGTCAGGCTAGGCAAAAATTACTGAAAACACCGGAACGTACGCAGGTACGTGAGGATTTTTCGGTAATTTTTAACGACGCATCACGGGCTCGTAGTAGTTGTGCAGCGGCCTTTCGATTCGATACAACGCATTCAAACCCCGTCACCTCAAGGAGATTTACGATGAAAACCCGTTTGACATTCGCTACCGCTGCCCTCGCTGTTGTTGCTGCTCTGGCAAGTTCGATGGCTAGCGCCCAAACTGCCACGCCCAATATCAACCAGCGCCAAGCCAACGAAACTGCCCGCACCAACCAAGGCGTTGCCAGCGGCGAGCTAACCAAACGCGAAACGGCAAAACTGCGCACCGAGCAGCGCGCGATTCGTGCTGAGAAGCGCGCATTCAAGGCTGACGGCAAAGTAACGCCGGCGGAACGCGCGAAGCTCCGCGCCGATCAGCGCAAGGCGAGCCGCCACATCTACAACAAGAAGCACAACGCTAAAAAAGCGGGTTAATCTTTGCCACCCGGTGCGGTAACGTTGGTTGCCGCACCCGCATGCCTGTTTGCGCAGTCTCGGCGCCTGTGTAGCCTCGACCGGTTGGGCCGCGGCATGCCCTGTTATGTTGGAGAACCCGATGCAATGTCCCCCTGTTGCCCCGTTGAAACGGACTAGGCCCACATCCCGAGTGCGCCGCGCCGCTTGCGCCGCGCTCGCGATGTTGTCGCTTGGATACTTTGCGCCGGCAAGCGCGCAGCCCGTGATGCTGTCGGCGACACCGACAGCGGTTTCGCCTCCGCCGGGAAACGGGCGAACCATGACCTTCGAAGAGGCGCGCCATCTTCTCAACCGCACCAGTTTCGCGGCGCAGATTGATGAAATTGATGAGTTCACACGCTTGTCGCGCGCGGAGGCTGTAGACCGCCTCCTTGCCGACACACGCCGACAAGCCGCCTATCCGCCGCCCGCGTGGGCCCAGAAATATGAACGCGCGTATCGTCCCAACATGACGCCCGAAGAGCGGCAGCAGGCGAACCGGCGTGAGCAAGTGGAGCGCGGTTTGGAGCTGCGTACGTGGTGGGTGGCCGAGATGCTTTCGACGCCGAGCCCGTTGACCGAGAAGTTGACGCTGTTTTGGCACAACCACTTCGCCACCTCGCAAGCCAAGGTGCGCTCCGCGACCTTGATGTATCAACAAAATGTGCTGCTGCGCCGCTACGCGACCGGTAATTTTGGCGCGATGCTGCGCGAAGTGTCAAAAAACCCAGCGATGCTGATCTATCTGGACGGCGCGCAGAATCGTAAGGGCGCACCGAACGAAAATTTTGCTCGGGAAGTCATGGAGCTTTTCACGCTCGGTGAGGGTCAGTATTCCGAGCAAGACATTAAGGAAGTGGCGCGCGCGTTCACCGGTTGGAGCATAGACGCCGACCTGGGTGAGTTTCGCTTCCGTCGCGCACTCCATGATGATGGCGTGAAGCGAATCTTTGGCCAGGACGGGCGATTCAATGGCGATGACGTGATCACCCTGCTTCTGCAACAGCCAGCGACGTCAGAGTTTGTGGTGAAGAAACTTTGGCGGGAATTTGTGTCGGATATGCCGTCGCCACCGGCGGTGCGCGAGCTAGCTTCGTTGTGGCGCGCGTCCAATTACGAGATGAAACCGCTCCTTCGTGCGATGCTGCTCTCGGAGGCATTTTGGGCGCCCGCCAATCGTGGCACGCTGGTGAAATCGCCGGTTGATCTGGTGATTGGATCGTTGCGCCAGTTCCAGTTTTCGGTTGAAGACCCGGCACCATTTGCAGTGATCTTGCGCCAGTTGGGCCAAGACCTGTTTGCGCCGCCCAACGTAAAAGGATGGCCACCCGGCGAGACGTGGCTTAACACCACGACGCTGCTGGCGCGCAAAGGTTTTTTGAATCGCCTGTTTCGCGCCGACGAGATGCTGAAGCTCGATGGCGTAACCGCCACCGCGCAAGCCGCATCACAGTCCACGGCTCAACTGATTGATCGCGACATGATGGGCGACGGGCGCGCCCGCGCTCAAACTCGGCTCGCGGTTCGGTCGGGGCGCGAGGCCGCTCAGCAAAATCGAATGGACCTCTCGACGCCACCGTTTGGTGTTTCGAATCAACTGCGCGGGCAATATTTTTTCAGCTCAGACCAGTGGTTCGCGAAGGTTCCGCCACAAGCGGGCGCAGACAAAGTGTGGCAAACGCTCTTGGCAGGCCCGCCGGTGCAGGCGGCGAAGGACGTCCCGCATACGCTTGCGGGACTACGCGCCGTGGCGCTCGACCCGATGTATCAACTTAGATAGCAGGCCAAAACCATGTTCAATCGCCGTGATTTTTTAACCACGTTAGGTGGCGTTGGCGTA
>Ga0209717_1002681_pt1 | contig 16711 bp, 14 predicted proteins | sample AD_UKC048_MetaG_FD_184418 | JGI IMG/M metagenome (GOLD analysis project Ga0209717, IMG submission 184418) | Active sludge microbial communities of municipal wastewater-treating anaerobic digesters from USA - AD_UKC048_MetaG (SPAdes) (version 2) | ecosystem: Engineered > Bioreactor > Anaerobic >... | reverse complement strand
GGCAATTGCCGCCAGCGCAGGTAGAAGATCGCCAGATCGGCGTCTTTCAGGATTTCGAGGCCAGGGATGTCTTTTTCGGCATTTTGATTGGGGTATGCTTTGAGTACCTTGGTTTGAAAGCCGTAATTTTTCTCTAATTCTGCCGCGATCAAGGGAAGGGTTTGTTCGCCACTGTATTCATGGTCTCCGGTAACAAATACGATGAGTGGTTTTTTCTGCGCAAAAGAAAAACAAGCCGCAGAGAGCAGAAGAAACAGGAGAAACCCCTTTTTCATGGTGTGGTTTTTTAGGTTGAACAGAATGAAAGACTCAGATTTATTTATCGATTAAAATTAGCAAATCATTTGAATAAAATACAAATGGAAGCTTTTAAACACAACGAATGACGAATAAAGCCACACCCGACCCTTATTCGCCATTCGTCATTCCTTCATTCGGCACTTGTGCTACTGTTTCCGCTCAATCAAGGTTGGGAAACTTGCCGTAGTATAGTGTGAGAATTTTTTATCGCTGCTGAATTTGGGTTTATAGGCCCGGATGAACGTACCAAAAAAGGCCCGCAATTCGTCAGGTTTGAAGTTGCGTGAATCGGGTTTCACAAAATACCCGATGTGTTTGATGCTGCCGTCCTCATTCCAAAACACGTGTAAAAAAACTTTCAGCCCATTGATGTCGTACTTGACATTTTCAGCGTGTTCCTGGATCGTCAGGATAAAATCCAGCCAATTGTTCAGTGCTTTTCCAGTATCATTGCCTGATACCACCAAAAGATTGCGCGGGTGCTCTACATTTAGCTTTTCGTATGCAGCTTCGTCTTGACCTAAGAGGAAAACGGCTGGTAATTGGGCTTGGCTCATGAGCATGGATGAAGATGCCAGTGCACAAACCAGTAAAATAGTAGTTGGAATTAAACGCATGTTCAAGGATTTATGATGAAATTAACATTTAAACGCAGAATAAATCGACGCTGTATAATATGACGTAGAAAGGAATAGGGAGATACATCCGACAATCAGCTACTTGTGTCGGAAAAAACTTTCATCTTGTGACTTTTTGCTGCACCTTTGTATCTAAAGAATAGGATTTTACCTCAACAAGGTACAAGTTCTACTTTATTGTAAGGTTAAAGGAAAGCAAAAAAATATGATCATCGACGTACTTTTTTTGATCGTTGCCGCCGCTGGATTTTGGTACGGTTATTCTCGCGGGATAATTGAAACCTTGGTCAGGTACATTTCCATCCTATTTGGAATTATGGCCTCGCTGCGCTTTTCCCCGGCAATGACCAATTTCCTCAAAGATCTCACTCAATACACCAGCCCGCTGATGTTTCTGGCTGGCTTTTTGTTGACTTTGTTTCTCACCATGTTTTTACTGCGTACGCTTGGGCGTGGTTTGGTTGGGATCTTGCAGACCATTAACATCAATTTCATCAACCAGATTTTAGGCGGGGTGTTCTCTGCGGCTTTTTCTTCGCTGATTTACAGCTGCTTGCTTTGGTTCGTTTTGGCCTCGGCTACAACCAGCGCCAATGAAGCAGTAATTGAATCGCGTACTTATGTGTATTTAAAAGATTATCCCAAAACAGTTTGGGGCCTACTGCGAAAAGCCCAACCTATTTTTGTGGATTTTTGGGAATATTCCCTTGATGTAATGGATGAAGTTCAGGACTTGACCGAAAAAACGGAAACCGAGGACATCTACAATATCGAAGACCAGGAGGACAGCGGTACGGTTGACGAAAATAGTCCCTACAACTAATTACTTATAGCGCTGGAGTTGTATCTTCATCCATTGTAAATGGAGAGACAACATGCAAACTAGAGAAAAAACGCTACTGATTGTTTTTGCAGTCGCCGCTTTGGGTAATCTTATGGCCACAGTGCTGCCTTCTGCCGAGCTCAATTACCTGACCAAACCACTGTTGTTGCTAAGCCTTTTGATCGCCTGGCAATCGGCCAATCAACCCGCCAATGCATTCAGCAGGTTAATTGCGGGTGCGTTTCTTTTTTCCTGGTTTGGTGATCTTTTGCTGATGCTGGTTTCCAGTACACTAGGCCAACAAGTTCCTTTTTTCATTTTGGGTCTGGGCTGTTTTTTGATCGCCCATTTGTTTTTCATTCGTGCGTTTTGGCATTGGAAAGGAACGCGCCGTGGACTCATCCAACAAAGTCCCTGGCTCTTGCTGCCATTTTTCTTGTTTTGGGCGCTATTGATCTACATTTTGTGGCCAGGATTAGGCGATCTGCGCATTCCTGTGCTGGCCTACAGTCTCGTGATCATTGTGATGACAGCCAGTGCGCACAACCTGGGAAAGTTGTTGCTTACACCTTATTATGGTTACTTAAGTCTGGGAACCATCCTCTTTGTGTTTTCCGATAGTTTAATCGCCATCAACAAATTCAGTACACCCTTGCCCCTGGCTTCTTTTTGGATTATGGCGACGTATATCGCAGCGCAGTATTCGATTTATTGCGGAGCGAGAAAAATGAATGATGAATGATGAATGATGAATGATGAATGATGAATGATGAATGATGAATGATGAATGATGAATGATGAAAGTTTTCTACGAGAGAAAAAATAACTCATAACTCATAACTCATAACTCATAACTCATAACTCATAACTATCTACGGTTTCCCCGTATTCCGGTACCGCCACACAGACCTGATCATCCGAAACGGCAACACCACCAGTGAAATCACACTGCCCACCCCAAAGAGAATGATTTCGCTGCGCACGTACTTGACCATGGCGCGCAGGGTATCGATGGGCATGAGACCGACCAGTTTTTCGGGTTCGTTGTAATCCAAAAAGACCTGGAAGCGATTCATCTCTTGCACCAACATAAAAATTGCGGGAATGCTCAAGAAGATCAACGCTACTTTTAGCCATTGAATGGTGGCCAAAAAGGTAGTGGGCAACAAAAATAAGTGCCTAACAACCGTGATAAATGTGACGATGTAAATGATATTGATGCGCCAAAAGGGATAACCTTCGGTATACAAATAAATCGGGGCCATAATCAGCACAACCAACAAAGCGGTCAGCAGCCACCACAACAATTCAAGTCTGAGTTTTTGAGCAAATGAAATCTCTGTCATGGTATCTTTTTGATGAAAGTGCGCAAATGTAGGCAAAGTGTAAGACTTTTTTTTCAAGCTACGCTCAAAGCTTTATCTTGGCGAACAGTAACTCAAAAATAGCAATTATGATTTTCCCAATTGGTGATGATAATGTTAAAGGAGGCCATTATCCCTTTGTAAGCTATACTTTATTGGCCATAAACATTTTGGTTTTTATATTGCAGCTAAGTCAGGGCGACCAGCAAGGGCAATTCATCATGCATTACGGCGCCATTCCGGCAGAAGTAACTCAGGGCCAACGGTTGTATACACTTATCACCAGCATGTTTTTGCACGGAAGCATTGGGCACATCGTAGGCAATATGTTGTTTCTCTGGATTTTTGCGGATAACATTGAAGCCGTAATCGGCAGCACCCGCTTCTTGATTTTTTATCTGGCGGGAGGGCTCGTTGCGCATGCCGCACACATTTTTTTCAACATGGACAGCCCAATTCCCACAGTTGGGGCCAGTGGAGCCATTGCCGGCGTGTTGGGCGCGTACATGATCATGTTCCCGCAGTCGCAGGTAAAAGTGCTTTTAATCATCTTCCCTTTTCGGGTACCGGCAATATTTTTTTTAGGTTTTTGGATTTTCTCGCAATTTCAATACGGCTTAGGCAGCCTGCATGTTGAAACCGCCGAAACCGATGGGATCGCTTATTGGGCGCATATTGGCGGTTTTGTATTTGGGGCGGTACGGGGTTTTCCGCTGCGGAACGAGTACATTCGATCCTTGAAGAGGGGTTTTCGGGAAGAGGATTTAGTGGATTGAGTTGAAAAGTTTAGGGTTGAAGAGTTGAAAAGTTGTGGGTAGTGCCATATTGGAAAATTACCTTTAGGCTTTTACGTAGTGCATGAAACCCATTCTATGCTGGTCTTTCAAACCCTTCAACTTCTTTTCAACTCTTCAACCCTAAACTTTTCAACTTTAATCGTACTGATACAACTCCAGATCCTCGATCAAATGAATGAGTTTTTGGGCATATTTCTTATCGGTAGCATATCCCGCCTTAGAAAGACCATAGGCCCAATCCGCATAATTTCTTGCGCCCAATTTTTTCAAAGGGCGGTACCGCGCAGACTGCAATAACTCGCTGTGCGAGCGGAAACTTTCCCAGGCCGAAGGAAAAACCCGGAAAAAATCTTTGTGGGTGTCATCCGTAAAATTGCGACAGTGCCCCCGTCCGCATGTTCGGGAAAAGCACTTGATGCCAAAATGGTTGTTGGCTTTAGCGGACAGCGGGCTTTCGCCAGCATCACTTTCCAAGAGTCCTTGCGCCAGGGTAATGCTGGCGGGGATGCCGAATTTTGTTTGTTCGGTTTTGGCGATGTCAACAAAGCGCTGGATATAGGCCAGTTGTTTTTGGCGCTTGGATTGGCGTTTGCTGGCCGGTTCAAACACCTCGTCTTGATCCGGGAAACTGACATTTTGGAAGGTATTGGCCAACTCCCCCAATGAATTGACCCGGGTTGTGGCTGCGCCCCGACCTGTTGGCCTGCTCTTTTGCACGGTGGGGGGAGGAGAAGCAGCCGGGGAGCGATCCACTGGAGCCGCCCCCTCGGTGCTAAAATTGAGCATAGAAACGTTCATCGGATGTACGGGAGCTTTGGTTTGGGCGGCATTGACGGGATTGGGCGCAAGGCTTTGAACCGCTACTACCGTTTCGGCAGCTGCATTCAGGTGCAAATCCACACTCAATTCTCGTGAACTGATGCCATACCCGGCAATGGAAAACAAGGCAGCCTGGAACCAATACCGGCTTACTGCCCGGCGTACATCATGGTGGGTTTGGCGCAGTTTAGATTGAAGTACAGTCAGGTGATCGAGTTTGAAAGTTTTCATAGCCTTATATTTTGGATCCTTGTTTTAAAAACAACAATGCAAATTAAATCAAAACTTTTTGTTTTTACAAATAAAAAATACATTTTGTTTTTTGTTTTTTTCTTGCTGCCTGATACAACCAATAACCCGGTTTAGGAATCACTTGGAGTTGTGACTCTGTCACAGAATCTGCGTTTAATAGTTGGGAGAGTTCAGGACTACTTCTACCTTTACAGCTTAAATTTGAAATCAGCTAAGGAACATGAAAAAAATCACGTTGGCTTTTGTAGCATTGTTTGCCATACTCGGCACCGTTTCGGCTCAGAAGTATGGTCACCTCAATTATGGCAATCTACTGAACGCCATGCCCGCAGTGAAAGACGCGGATAAACAGTTGGAAGATTTCCAAAAAGCTTTGGTTTCCAAAGGGGAAGAAATGAGTAAAAAACTCAACGAAGGGTATTTGGCTTATTTGAAAGCTCAACAATCTCAAACTGTTGCGCCAGTGAAACTCCAAGAAACACAGGCACAATTGGAAGCTGAGCAAACTGCCCTTAAAAGTTACGAAGAATCCGCTCGTGAGCAGATCGGGGCCAAAAGAGAACAATTGTTGAAGCCCATTCTGGATAAGGTCAATGCAGCCATTCAGGCTGTTGCCAAAGAAAAAGGCTACACCTTTGTTTTTGACACCAGTTCTTTCAACGCCATCTTGTTTGCCCAAGACTCGGAGGATATTTTTCCTTTGATGAAAACCAAATTGGGTATTCAGTAAAATTAATTTCGGAGGGTGGGGTAACTTCACCCTCCGAAATAATTCCTCCTCCTCATGCTTTTGGTCACACCACGCAAACTTTGGAATGCCGCAAAAGTACTGAGCTCATACTACCTCACACGTTTGCTTCAGCGCCCCATTCAGTGGGGGCTTCCCTTTACCCTTTCGATAGAGCCAACCACGGCTTGTAATCTGCGTTGCCCGGAGTGCCCCAGTGGATTGAGGGCTTTTACCCGCCCAACTGGCAATTTGCGACCCGATTTTTTCCGCCGCACCATTGATGACCTCTACCGCGATTTGTACTTTCTCATCTTCTATTTTCAAGGGGAACCTTACATCAATCCCGAATTTTTGGACATGGTGAAATACGCGTCCAAGCGCGGCATTTACACCATCACCTCTACCAACGGCCATTTTTTAAGCGAAGAAAATGCGCGCCAGACTGTAGCATCGGGGCTCGACCGCCTGATCATTTCGGTTGATGGCAGTACCCAAGAAGTGTACGAACAATACCGCAAGAGTGGAAAACTCGAACTCGTGCTACAAGGCGCCCGCAATGTGGTCAAGTGGAAAAAACAGTTGGGTTCAAAAACGCCCCATCTCATTTTTCAATTTTTGGTGGTGCGCCCCAACGAACACCAAATTCCAGACATTTATCGCTTAGCCCGCGAAATCGGGATTGATGAAGTCAAGTTAAAAACAGCCCAAATCTATGATTACGCGCAAGGCAACCCGCTGATTCCGAGCATCGATCAGTATTCCCGCTACCGCCAGCAAGCCGATGGTACTTACCGCATCAAAAACCGTTTGCTCAACCATTGCTGGAAACTCTGGCATGCCTGTGTGATCACCTGGGATGGCATGGTAGTGCCTTGTTGCTTTGACAAAGACGCGCAATACCGCATGGGCAACTTGCAGGAACAGTCCCTGCGTGAGGTCTGGCAGCAAAAACCCTATCAGGATTTCCGCAAAAACATCCTCAAAGGGCGCGACCAAATTGACATTTGTACCAATTGCACCGAAGGTTGTAAAGTTTGGGCATGATTTTCTCACAAAATTTTATTCGGTTATTCCTACTCATACAAATCGATCAGCCCTTGAAGGCTTTTTTCACCCTATGTAACATTTATATTACACCAAATTAGCGAAATTCATCATCAGTCGCTGAGTATCATGAGAATGTAAAAATTAAAAAATTTAAGTAAAATAATTGTGTTGTGTGCTGAAAATTGCGATCTTTAACCCCACGTCGCTTGAATTAATTAAGTATTTCTGCTTTTGTGTTGTTGAAGAGAATCCACCTAGGATTACCGAGGGAATTGTTGTGAGAACCACTAGATTAATCGCTTCGAATTTGTTTGTTGACGTGTGAACACCTATCGCTTGTTTAATCACTGCGATCAAGAAAAAACGTACCTTAATTTTCTACTCGAATCAGGAAGCATGTAAATGCAAGTACTGGTTCAGCGTAAGTCTGTGTCTGTGTACATTTCGGGAGTGTGTAGCGTCGAATTTGTTAAGGAGAGCAATTGAACAGTAAGCAACCATATTTTTTAGAGGCTTTCAAAACTCAGCAAAATGCTTTTCAAAATCATCCTGTCCGGTCATCTGGAGTTCGGAACCGACAGAACATTTGAGCTCGTCATGAATATGTTTCAGCAGCGTGCCGAAACGTATTACAAAAACGACATCCTGCTGAAACCCGTTGATATTTTTATTGCAGAACAGAACATGCTGGACGTTCCACGCCTGATCGTTCCTACCGCCACTGAAAAATCCTGGCGCAACACCGTCCATTTATTGGATACCATTTCTCAATACGCCATTGCCGGAAACATTGGAGCCTGGAAACTGGACAATGGTTCCCTGGTTGAACATGCCTTCCTGGAGCCGAAAGGCGACAAGACCGCCGTTCAGTCTTATCTGCGTGGCCGCGAGCTCCTGATTCTGGGACAACAAACGGAGGCTCGGGATGCGTTGAGTGCTGCCATCGAAAAGTTTACCCGCCACGCTTTGGCTTACGAGCGCCGGGGATACGTCAACTATAAATTGGGCAACATCAACGATGCCTTGTACGATTTCACCAAAAGCATCGATATTTACCCGCATAGCCCTGAAGCTTACATGGGTCGGGCGATAGTACGCTTGCATCAAAAAAACCATGCAGCAGCAGCCGCTGATCTGGATATGGCCATCAAAACTTCCATCCCACACCAGCCCATCCACTGGCGGGCACGGCGGATGAAAGGGGAATGCCACGTTGAACTGAATGAGTTCGCCAAAGCGGAATTTGAACTGAAGTTGGTCACCAATAAAACCTTCACGGAAGGAGATTCCAATGCCGCCTGGCAGCCCCGGGCTTATTACAACTACGGCCGGGCCTTGTTCGGCAGTGGCAAATTCAAGGAGGCGTTTCAGGCTGCGGATAAAGCGCGGCACTTAACGCAAGAACCTTCGGCGGATTTGCTGCAATTTGTACATACCGCAGCAGAGAAAGCAGGGGTGTCTAAAAACTAAATTTTACCACCTCTATATAAATATATAAATCAAAAGGGGCAGCCGACCAGTTGCCCCTTTTGATTTTTACACACTTCTCCTCCACTCTTGTTATCTTGTGGTAAATATCGAGTACCATGTTAAAGTCGATTTACACCATCGCTCTTTTTTATACTTTACTGTTGAGCGGCGTTTTTTCTTGTGAATTTGGAAGTAAAAAACCTCAACTTGATCCCGAAACTGAAAAGTTGCAACGGGAAGTAGACAGCCTGCGCCGGGTAAAAGAAGCGCTGCAAGACGAGCTCCATACGGTCAAAGAGGATGAAGAGTCAGGTGTTGAAACACCAAGAACGCCCACCCATACTGCCGATTCAGACGGAATTTCCCTAAAAGTGGTTTCCGCCAAAAAACAATTCGACGCCAATTTTAATCCGATACTCAAAATCACCCTGCGCAACGATGCGGCCAAAAGTGTGGTCTCGGCCAACCTTGCGATAGATTTCAGCTTCAACAGCACCGAAATCTCGCCCAATTGCCATTTTGAAAAAACATTGCCTTTAAAAATGTCCGCTGAAACAACGTATACCGTTAACCTGCCCATTCCCGCAGGTTACGACAAAACCTGCGCCGACAAAGCCTGGGTGGTGGTGAAATCAGTGGTGTACAGCGATGGCACTAAGGAATAAAAACACAACAAATGGAAACAACAGGACAAACTTTCAACCAATACCTGACCGCCTTGCGCATTTTGCACGGTGCCATGGTGATGGGTCTGCTCATGTTTATGGTCATCATCCATTTTGTGCTTCAACCGGAGCCGGAGGGTGATTCCGCATTATTTGTCAACCTCATGGCCGGTTTTCTGGCCATTTGTATTGCGCTAAGTTACTGGTTGTATGGCCAGCGCGTGGCAGCATTAAAAACCGAGCCCAATCTGAGTGCAAAACTCGAGGGCTATCGCTCGGCCAGCATCATCAAGTTCGCCTTGCTGGAAGGCCCAAGTTTGGCGGCCCTGGTTTTTTATCTGGTCTCCGGGAATATTGTCCTGTTGGGCATCGGTGCCCTGGGGGCCATGGTGCTCGCCATCAACCACCCTACTGCCATGAAAATCAAAACCGATCTGGACCTGAGCCCGGCGGATACCGCGCGAGTGGACAACCCGAATGAGATGGTGATGTAGCTGCTTTTAGGATTCGATTCCGCTACAGCCAAGCAGGTATCTTTTACAGCCCTCAACCATGTAATACCAATGAGAAGCACGCTCATCCTCCTCCTCGTCCTCCTTTTTTGCCAATCCATCCTGGCCCAAAGCACCTACACCTTTACTGAAGGTTTTGGGGTAGGTCCTTGTCATCAATACGGACGGGAGGCCCTGTATACCGACCTTTTGATACACCAGCTCATTCAGGGTAAACTCAGCACCCCCAGCGAGGGAAGCACCTTGACCCACGACAAACAGGGCAAACCCATCACCTGGAAACGCATCCAAGCAGATACCGCCAACCGCCTCCGCGATGCCGTATTGACCAATGGTTACCTGTACCTAAGCCACCAATCCAAAGAGGAAAAACTGGCCTTGTTGCAAGTAGCTGGTCACGGTGGTTTGTTTTTCAACGGCGTCCCTTTTTCTGGTGACATGTACCGTTACGGCTGGCTGTTCCATCCTGTCAAATTGAAAAAGGGGCTAAATGAATTGTACGTGCGTATGGGTTTTGGCGGACGCTTCCAAGGGATTAGCGCCAAGTTGATTTTTCCGGAAAAATCCGTAGCCATCAGTGTCCCCGATGCCACTTTGCCCCATATCCTGGTTGAGCATACTTCCGAGCCATTGTGGGGAGGCATTGTTTTGATCAACCTGAGCGAAAAACCCTTGAAAAACCTCAAACTTCGCGCCAACATCGGAGGGAACATCCTCGTGACCGAGGTGCCCTTGGTCAGCCCCATGACGACGCGCAAAGTCCCTTTTCAAATGAATCCCGCCAGTGTTACCCAAAAAGGAGAGGTAAGCTGTACCCTGACTTTGTTGCAAAATGAGCAGGTAGTGGATGAAAAAATTGTCAAATTAACCGCCCTCTCCACCAGCGAGCACCACAGCAATACCTTCATCAGCGCCATAGACGGTAGCGTGCAGTATTACGCCGTAGCTCCTCAGAGTGGTGGGGTTAAAACGGGCGCTGCCCTGTTTTTATCGGTTCACGGTGCCGAAGTAGAAGCCATTGGCCAGGCTCGGGCCTACAAACCCAAAGATTGGGGCACCCTCGTAGCCCCCACCAATCGGCGGCCACGGGGTTTCAACTGGGAAGATTGGGGGCGACTGGATGCCCTGGAAGTACTGGACATTGCGCAAAAACGCTTTCAACCCGACCCACAAAAAATCTACCTGACCGGGCATTCCATGGGGGACATGGTTCCTGGTATTTGGGCGCTACTTATCCAGGAAAATGGGCCGGGGTCGCGCCTTGCGCCGGGTATCCCACCTTGATAGGGTACGGATCTGCCGATGGCAAAATTCCCGAAGGCAGCCAAAATCCAGCCGAACAAATGCTCTTGCGGGCTAGTAGCCCCAGCAATGTTCTCGCCCTGGCGGCCAACTACAAGGCCAGTGGCATCTACATCCTGCATGGCGATGCCGACCGTACCGTTTCCGTGGAATACGCCCGCGAAATGCGCAAAGTGCTGAGTTCGTTTCACCCTGACTTTTCTTACTACGAATATCCCAATGGTGCACATTGGTACGGGGATCACAGCGTCGATTGGCCCGCCCTGTTTGATTTTTTCAAATGGCATACGATCCCCAAAGCAGAGGATGTAGACACCTTGAATTTCACAACGGCCAATCCGGCCATTTCTGCTACTTACCAGTGGATTGGCATCGAACAGCAAGAGACTCCTCTTCAATATAGCAAACTTCAGGTCCGAAGGAATAAGACCAGCAAAAGCATCACGATTGCCACCAAAAACGTCCGGGTACTCCAGTTGCTACCGGATGCTTTCTCCGCAGGTGAATCCTTCAAGCTGAGCATCGACGGCCAAGAAGTTTGTACAACCTGTAAAACTGGCACTGCACCCCTGTTTTTTGTAAAAAATACCAGCTGGCAAGCCGCTGAGGCCCCCGCTCCTCAACAACGCAATGCTCAACGCAATGGTACTTTTAAAGAGGCATTCAAGCACAAGATGGTGTTTGTTTACGGCACTACTGGCACCAAAGAAGAGAATGAATGGGCCTACCAAAAGGCCGTTTTGGACGCCGAAACCTGGTATTATCGGGGCAATGGCGCAGTGGATTTGATTGCGGATAAAGACTTCAACCCAAGCACTTATGCCAACCGGGGCATCATCCTTTTTGGCAACGCAACCACCAATAACGCCTGGCCTAAATTGCTGGCCAATTGCCCCATCCAAATCGAGCGAGGAAAGGTCAAATTGGGCGCTGAGGAGTATTCAGGTGCTGACCTGGGGGTTTATTTTACCTATCCGCGCCCGGATAGTCCACTCGCCTCCGTTGCGGTCGTTGCCGGCACTGGCCTAATGGGGATGAAAGCGGCTTGGGCCAATCAGTATTTTGCGGCGGGAAGTGGCTTCCCCGATTACCTGATTTTTTCAGCGGAAATGCCTAAAGAAGGGGCAAAAGCCATCAGGGCGACGGGCTTTTTTGACCACAATTGGCAGTATACAAAAATGGATGCCGCGAAAGGGGAATGATGGGCTGGAGGGTTTTATTTCGCGCAGATTTCTCACAGATTCTTTCACAGATTTTACGCAGAAAAAATCCGTGTGAAATCTGTGAGAAATCTGCGCGAACAAAAAATACACTGATGAAATCAACCATAACACCGTACCTCCAACAAGCCCGCCGGAACCTCCTCCGATGGATGTTCCACCTCAATCCGCAATGACCGCGTCACTACCGCTTCCTCAAAACGGATGCTGCGCTGGGTCTGATGATTGTCCACAATCTCCGCCAGCAACTCATCCCGATCATTCCATATCCGCAGGTTTTTTACACAAAAAGGCATCTCATTTTCCGGATGCGCCATCAGCACCGTTTCCATCGGATGGTCAAAATCGGTGTCAAAATGCAGCACCAATTGCCGGATGTTTTGAGGTTCCTGCCACTCCAGGTTCAAGGTAGGTTGTTTATCAGCAAGGTCCGCTACCCAGGCATTGGGCTGATTCGTGGGCCGTTGCAAGCCGTTGCGGATATTTTCGGATTGAAAAGCTCGAAGCGCTGGAGTAAACTTCAACGCCAGGTTTTTCCCCGCCGGGCGGCGTTGCGGGCACCAAAACTCGAAGGCCTCTACCCCAATGTCTTCCAGCGGCTCCTGTTTGCCATAATTGGAAACCGCTTTGTTGATGGCGTTGAACACCGTCAAAATGCCGGTGATGCGTTGCTCCGAAAACTGCAATTTGACCTGCTCATTTTTCAAAATGGTCACAAAACCATAAGCCTGAAGTTGGGCAGTCGGACTGTTTTTGGCCAAAAGTGGGTGCTCATTGAGGGCAAAACCAAGTGGCACACAATTGCGCCCGGGCTGCAAATGCACGACCTGTTTGGCCAAAATCACGTCGGGGGTATGGTTGTCTACTTTGCTGGATACGCGGAGTTCGATTTCCAAATCCGTAGCGGCCTCGGCGTAAGGATGAATGATGAATTGGAGTGGAGCCTGGTTCGCACCAAATTGCAAAGGCAGCATTTGTGCCAGAGAAAAAGGCATCGGCTCCGCTTCGCCGCTCGGCAAAAGTTCGGCAAGTTGCAACTCGCTACTAGCGGAAATATGGGCACGTTGCACCAGGTCTTCGCCATCCTGTAAAGACAAGTGGGGAATGTGCTGCCCTGTTTTGAGTAAGGCTTGTTGCAAGGATGTTATGCGCGTCGGATCGGCCAGGTCACGCGGCAACAGCCCGTGTTCGGCACACAACTTTGCCGCCATACCCACCACCTGCCCGCCGTGGGCGCTGGTGGCCATTACCCGGCAAGAGGCAAAGGCCACGTGACTGGCCGAGATGATGCGTCCGGCCAGGAACAAATTGCTGATGTTTTTGGAATAATAACAGCGATAAGGAATCCCGTAAATCCCTTTGCTGTGCCACTGATTACAACTGGACAATTCTTTTTCAGAAAAAACGCCATCAGCAGGGTGCAGGTCGATCGACCAACCGCCAAATGCCACGTCGTCATAATGGGCACGTTGCTCCACTACGTCTTGTTGAATGAGCATATAATCGCCTTCAAACCGGCGGCTTTCGCGTTTACCGGGAATATGCCCCACCCATTCGAGGGTCAGGTTGGCAGCTTCGGGGAAATTGCCGGAGTTTTTGATGTAATTCCAAACGCCGTACACCACTTTCCACAGTTCCCATTTGATGGTTTCGGTGTCGTGTACGGTGTCCAATCGCCCACCGTATTCGATCCACCAGAGGCGGCAACCGAATTCCTGGGTGTTGAACGAGCGGAACTTAGGAATCTTCTGTGTCACGTCATGCGCAAAACTGGGCGCGACAAAGGGAATGGGTTTGCCCACGTCTTTGGAATAAAAATAGAGGCTGTGCCCTAAGAGTTCGCCATAGGCTTGGGTAGGGGCAAATTTTTCCCCAAACTCCTCTTGTGCCTCCGCACCCATGCGAAACGCGGCACCAGCCAAAAAGCCTAAAATGCCATCACCGGAGGCATCGCTGAAAAGTGGTGCGGTCAACTCGTAGCGGGTCGAATTTTGGGAACAAAAAGCGTAAACTTTGGAGATGGTATCGGGATCGGATTTTTCCAAATCGTACACCGCCGTATTGAGCAACAAGGTGATATTGGACTCGTTCACCACTTTTTCCAACAAGATGGTATCAAAAATGAGCGGGTTGCTATCGGGATTACGGTACATGTTTTCCACCAACAATTCATCAATGACTCCTCCTTCGCGGGCCCAACGATTGTTGTTGCCCATGTGTGAGGTAGCGCCCAACACCCAGAGCCGCACCTCGCTGGAGGAGTTCCCACCCAGCACGGGGCGGTCGGTCACCAGGATCACCTTGATGCCTGCACGAGCCGCAGTGATGGCCCCGCACAAACCTGCCAGTCCGCCACCAACCATCACCAGATCGCTGTTCAGAGCGATGTTTTTGGGGCTTCGTTTATCGCTTGCTGTTGCTTTTATCATGATCTCAAATAAGTTGAGGAGGTTGAGGAGTTGAGGAGTTGAGAAAGTCGCTGCGGTAGCCTCAACTTCTCAACCTTTCAACTTTTCTAAGTTATTTCAATTCAAAAGTCTATCTATAGGAGACGCACAACCGGGCGTCTTCTACGTTACTACAATCTTCCGCGCTGCCCTCCAGGGAATGATCGCCCCCAATAAAATCACCATCGAAATGATTCGGGTAACCAGTCCTCCCGAGCTGGTCAAAAAACTCAACATCAGCAAAATCATGGCCACGAAGACCAGGGCTCCAGCGATCACCTGCATGCCGTAGCGGTTTTGCTTTTTGATTTCAAGTGCTTCAGCAGGATTGGCTTCCAGCGCATCGGCAATGCGCTGGGCTTTGGTGTCTTGATAGTGCAAATATTCTTCAGCAACCAGGTTTTTGGAGCGGGCGTAAAGTTCGTAGGCCAACAGCAACAGCAAAGGCAGACCAATGCCGATGATCGTTTCCAGCGCCCGACTCAACTTGAAATCGAGCAACATTGGCGACAGGATTTTGAAAAACAGGTTGACCGAGAGGGCAATCAGGGTAATCCAAAAAGTCGTTTTACCGTTGAGCCGTTTGGAAAACAGCGCCCAGAGCGGCGGTGCCAACAACGGGCCACCCGAGATGGCCGAAATGCTCAGTACCACTTCCACGATCCCTCCAGCCGCGGGCACCATTAAAGCAATACCAATCATGCCCAGCCCGAAGCCCCAGGAAGACAGCCGAGCTACCCGAATCAACTGCCGATCGGTTGCATTCGGCTTGATGAAGCCGCGATAAACATCATTGGTGAATACCGCCGATACTACATTTAAAGTGGTATTCGCACTGGCCGAAGTAGAGAAATACATGCCCGTCAGCATCAAGCCCAACAAACCAGGAGGCAGCACCAATTGGCAAATTTTCAAATAAGCGTTTTCAGTATCCAGCCCTGTCAAATCGGGATTAATCGCTCGGTAAATCATGGGTGGCATCATCCAGATTACAGGGCTAACGAAGTACAAGGCTGCAAATAAAAATGCCACCTTACGCGCCGACTGGGGACTATCCACACTGGTGTAGCGCTGCACAAAAGTCCAGTTGCCTCCAATTTGGGCAATGTGAAAAAAAATGAAAGCCAAGATAAAACCAAGGGTATATTCGCCATTGAGCAAATTGAAAAAGTCATCTGGAACTTGTTGGGTGAAGGCCTCAAATCCCCCTACGTGGCCCAGCGAAAGGGGCAGCAAGATGAATACCGCTGCAGTCAGGATCACAAATTGCAGGATATCGGTTACCATCACCGCCCACAATCCACCCACCGCCGTGTAGGAGATCATAAACAAACCCAACACAATCGTGGACTCAAACAGCGGATAACCCAGCGATACACTCACCAATTTGGCCACCGGGTACAACACCGAACCTTTGATAAAAACCGATACCAACGTGAAGATGCCGATGTAAAACTTCTGCACGTTTTCGCCTAGTCTTTCACGAATGAACTCCGCAGCCGTGAGGTTGCCCGTAGCGCGCCAGCGGGGCGACAGGAACAAACCCGTTACCAAAGCACCCAGGCACATCGTCCACTGAATGGTCACCGCTACCCAGCCGTGTTTGTAGGCAATAGAACCCCAGGCCACAAAAGTCCCCGCCGAAAAGAAGGACATGAACAGGGACAGTCCGCCGATGAACCAGGGTACTGCTTCGCCGCCCGCAAAAAAAGATTTGAGGTTGCGGCCAGTCCGGGCAAAGAGCATCCCGATGCCCAGCACAAAGGCAGAGAAGATAAAAATGACGGCGGTATCGATGTAGGTGTTCAACATGTGCTTGTTTTGGTGAATGTTGTTTCTTTCTTAGGTGTGTCTTAAGTGTCTAAGGTTTCTTAGGTGGTGAAATACGTTTTTTACCACCTAAGAAACCTTAGACACCGAAGAGGCGCCTCAGGAATGACAGACAAAATAAAAACCATTTAAGGTGTGATCGTCAGGATTTCAAAGCCCAGCCCCGGCAACTGCCTGGCCTTTGCCGCAGCACCCTTAATGCTGATTTGAAAGTCTGTAGCCTGGGCCCGGTTGTTCATTAAAATCACAAAAACCTTGTCTTTTTTCTCCGTAGTCGCCAGCAAGTAATCAATCGCCGGATGATCCACTTTGACTATATTTTCATCCACAATCAGTCGCGCCTTTTGGCCATTGATTGTGCCAGGCGCAAAACCGTAAGCCTGATGGGGCCCAACTTTGGGCGTTACAAATCCCCGTGGAAAACGCACCTGACCCTTCGAGCGCAATTCCGCTTCAGCCATCAGGTAGTCGGTCAACCAACCAATTTGCCACCAA